>CETC01053555.1_pt1 | contig 12546 bp, 21 predicted proteins | sample 326911 | NCBI WGS metagenome assembly CETC01 (sample SAMEA2622694, study PRJEB7988) | marine metagenome | isolation source: saline water (ENVO:00002010), including | reverse complement strand
CAACTTTTACGTCAGCCACACATCACCCAATCTTCAGTGTGGATGAACAGAGCATCAAGCAATCCTTATAATCGCGTTAGAAGCATCCGCTGTTGGGAACTGAACAGTAAAATCTCCAGAGGTTGCTGTCTTATCTGCACCAAAGTCTAAAACCACAACAGCTCTATTCGCACTACCAGCGGTAGTAGAGGAGTTATAAATAAGAGCCCCTCTTGCAGTCAATGAAACACTGGAAAAGACAGCGTCTGCAAAATCTGTAAGAGCCGTAGTTGATGATAGTGTGGGTGTTACGTTAGTCAAAGCCACCCCACCGGAACTATAATTTGTTCCGCTTGTAGAAACCTCGTTGGTGCTTGAGAAAGCAGTTGTAGAGGCGTTCAAAGTTGCATCAGATGTATACAAAGCAATCTTGAAAGAATTGCCAGTTCCTGTGCTAGTAGTTGTTCCGCCTCCAGATCCATTAGTAAAGTTATGGATTCCTTGTAAGAGCTCTTGTTTAAATGACGAAGCCATAGCCTGGGTAATAGCCATTATAATTTCCTCAATATGTTTCCGATTTCTTTATGATCCATAGCCTCTAGTTTAGCAATCAAATCGGTTTTATTGCTCAATATGGCTTCTTTCATGTAGTGCATGATTACTTGCTTTATGGTTTCTCTGTACGCTTTGGCTTGCTCCACAAGTATCGGATCAGAGTTGCCACCAACAGATATTATTTTATCTGTAGCACGATCAGCCCAATGATCAACAGAAAGACCAGAGTGGCTTGATGTAACCACGCTAACATCTCCAACCTCAGAAAAACCAACATTCAACATTACTGCCTCGCTTGTCTAACCGCACCCGATCTATAACTGTCTGTAGTACCGTACCCCTCTCCCAAAACCTTAAGCTTACCTAGAGCGTCTTCATATCTGGTGGAGTACAGTTGCAACATATCAGCCTCACCCTTCATAAAACTGTAAGCCTCTAACAAACAGCCATATAGCAAAGTTGATTCTGCATTTGTGCCTAACCAACTTGTTCCACTTGCTGCTGTTGTTATCGACTCAGGCTTATGAAAGTAATGAAGCTCTACACTAAAATTAGCATTTGGGGTTGGCCCAACAATAAAAAACGCTTCGCTATATATAGCGTAATACTTTGGAACGCCTTGTACAGATGACTGTGGGTAAGCTTCCCTAATAAAGTTAACGTCCTTAAAAAGCAGGAACTCAAACCCAGTATTATCAAGAGACAATGAGTACGGATATAAAAAGTCTGTTGGCATTGCTACATACTGATTACCAGAAGTCATCGCACCAACAGCGTTCTTCCTAAACTCTGGAAGCTGTATAGACTTTAATATTCGATCTTCGGCTTGCGTAATTATAACGGGAAGATTGGTAACAAAAGTTGACTCACTATTTTGAGTGTAATCCTGTATCGCTGTTTTTAGCGTAGTAAATGTCCAAGCCATTACGTCACCACCTTAACAGTACCAACCTCACCAAACATATCCAAACCAACCGTTCTGCTGCCCAAAGCGCTATTGCCGCCACCAACAGGATCAAAAGCAAAAAGCTTTCTGCTTTCATCTAACGATTGATCAGGTCTAGCATCGCGCAAAGCTTGGGGATCATCTAATCTCAACCTACCCAGCTGCAACTGAGGTTGATCTGGACTGACAACATCCTTCCCAACTCTCAACCCAGTCGGCCTGCCATTAACGATCTGAGGCACTAAATCCTTTAGCGGATACCTAAAACCAGTTAAATCGCAATAACCAAAAGCGTATTTTCCACTAGCGTAACTCAAAACCTGTAACCCCCTGGAGCAATAAACAAAGAAGCCTTATCTCTGCTACTGCTTGAAGCAAGATCCCACTGGGACTCATACTCAGCTTTCAAACCCTCCGCTCTTGGTGCGGATGCTTCATACTTCATAGACAACCTGTAAGCTAATCCAGCTATGAAACAAGGGAGATACCTAGCCGGAATATCCATATTGTTGCTTGCTGGTTTGCCGGAATCTTCAATACGTTCCATGTAATAATAACCAAAGACATAGGTGTCTTGATCATCTGGAGTAGGCCACAGATTTATAATGATGCCATCTGGGGTTCTCTCCACAAAGAACTCTAAAGGCTTTGCTTCATTTAGCTTGTTAGATAAATGAGAATATTGGCTTATAGATATCCTGGTAAGAGTTTGATCAAACTGACTATCCTTATCTCCAGAGTCAGTCCTGACAAACGCTTCAACTATATCAAATATCTTCCCGTCAAGAGTGTATGCACTTGTGCCTGCAGTTAAAGCCTGGGTGGCAAACTTGACAGTCCATAAGTTTAAACCACGGTTCTGCCACTCAAGCATCATTAGATCTATGCTCCTACGAGCCGTTTTGTAATCGTATCCGCTTCTTAACTCTAGACCAGCGTTTTCAAAAGACTCTTCTATTGCTTCGCCCAGATCAAGATCAAAAGCAAATGTGCCGCTTGTAGCCATTACTTCTTCTTCCTTTTCTTCTTGGAAATGCCAGCCTCAGATAGAGCTATCGCTATTGCTTGCTTCCTGTTCTTAACTTTTTTACCAGAGCCACCAGACTTTAACTTGCCCGACTTAAACTCCTTCATAACTTTTTTTACTTTAGCTCTTTTCTTTTTTGCTGGAGCTGAAGATATTTGTTTTTTCATTTGAGCCCTTGTGATCGGCATCAGCTTTTACCAAACTTTTGTTTTTGGGATTTTGGTGGTGATTTTTTACTACCACCCTTGCCAGCCCAAAAAACTTTATTTGCCCAGTAAGCTGCACTTGTAGGCCCTTTCTTTATATTCTTTGCATGACGGGCTTTGAAACTTTTACGAGCTTCAGCGCTGTAGTTGTGACCCATCTTTTGATCACCAAACCGAATCACCTTAACCTTCTTGCCATCTCGAACAGCAACAACAGCTTTCTTTGTGGGGTGGCTAGGCGTTCTTTTGGGCTTGTTTAAACCAGTCAAGCCAACCTTTTTTAATCTGTTTTTTTCAGCATCAGTAAGGCTCACTTGCGATGCCTCGCTGTTTTCTTAGCTATCTTCTTTGGCTGCTTTGAGTGCTGCTTTCCTTTCTTTGTGTCTGCTCTTTTTTTTCTGCTGGTAGCAGCATATTCCGCATCTGATAAAGCCTGTCTAGCCTTCTTCGGGAGATACCTTTCACCTGTAGCCTTTTTACCCTGAGTCGATGGCTTGCCAGACTTCGTACCCCAGTCTTGCTTAGTCCACTTCTTTAAACTCTTTTGTGATTTTTTTAATGCCATTACTTGCCTTCTTTCTTCCTTATAGCTTCCTTCCCCTTTCTAGCTATATCAGCTTGCTTAGGCTTCTTGGCAACCTTAGCCCTTTGCTCTAGAACTGTGAGGATTTGGATCTTTCTGGCAAATGGCTTTTTGATCCTCTTAACCCTAGCAACTGTATCTCTTGCATCCTGAACGGTAGCAAACTTAATAGGCACAGTATCCCTTGGGTTCTCATCGGTATACAGCCTTCTGCCAGATCCTTTCGGCTTTTTCCCAGTACCGACTTTTGGGTCTTTAGGCATTAGCTTCTGTATCCGCCGCCTTTGTCCTTGTACTGCTTAGCAAGCATTTGGGCCTTACGGGCAGACCATTGACCTGGCTTACCGCCCTTAGACCCTGCTTTTATTTTGTTAAACAGCTTCTTCCTCATCTCAGGCTTGGTGTAATTACCAGCTTCGTTGACCCTGGACTTAGCCTTTTTGCCAGACTTCATGCCAACAGCCTTGATCACAGTCTTCTTGACAATCTTTTTAACTGGCTTTTTAACTGTAGATTTTCTTACTGCCATTATTATGAATAACGCTTTCTAACTTGCATGACTATAACATACACATCTGCGTTAGAATGACCAACAGTTGTGAACTTCACATCCCCCGTTGTGCCAGAAGCTAACGTATCTGGTATACCAAATTCAGAGAAATCTAAGGTATCTGACCAGTCAGCAGCTAGCTGCCAAGCCAAAACATCTGTCGTTGCATCAAATAAGATCTTCACTCCCATGCCTATGGTTTGATAGTAGATCTTTTCAATAACAACAGACGAACAAGCGCTCCCTGTCATGGGATCGGCAGATAAAGCAGACACATCTATCTTAGTGACTGCAGACTCACCAGTGCCATCACTCACATTTGTAAAACGAAAGATGGCGGTTCTCCCGCCATCCTGTATCGTTTGAGTAGCTACCGCATCAGCCATACTAACCTCCTATTACTGATCAGCAAATGCTGGTGCAGTCGCTCCTGTAACATTGCCAAAGATCTGATAATTGGTGGTGTTTAAACCAACAATAGTTACATCAAAGCCAGCAGGCACATTAATTTGGATGCTGCTGTTTGAGTTACCATCAGAGAACACCGAACTAACTTCGTTATCGGTATCTAGGAATGTAACCCCACCAATGTAAAAGTTTGTGTTTCCTGGGGTGACAATCAAAGCATCAGTACCATCCGCAGCGCCGCCAGCGTAAACAAATCTAAACACAGATCCAGCAATCGGAGCTGGCAATGTGTAAGTGTTATCCTGGCTGCCATCTGGAACAAGCAGTATTCTTCCGCTATGCGTTGCATTCGTAAGTGTTACGTTGCCATCAGAAAGGCTAACAGGCCCAGCACCGATAGTTGTAACTTCAGTGATAGCTCCAGTGGTAGCATTCTTGCTAATGGTCTTGAAAGTAGACTCTGAGCGAATTGGCCCAGTAAAAGTTGAATTAGCCATATATGTCTCCTGTCTTGGCTAGTGTCCAATTGTTCCACATGGAACAATCAGTCAGGAAAAGAAAGGGGGCTTTCGCCCCCATTCAGTTTTAGCTAGATCCTGGTGATCCGTAGATTCCAAGGGGATCAGATACACCGAAAGAATATCTCTCTCTGGCTTTATATCTGACATTACCCGTATCGAAATCACCGTCCATAGATGTTTCTAGAGGAGCCCTCTGGAACATCTTCAGACCGTTAGGTACATCAGTGATCAAGTAGAAAGCATTGCTATCTGTTAGATAATGATTCACAGCGTAGCCTTCAGGGATAGCTCCCATGTTGCGTATCGCATTGATATCGTTATCTGAGGTAGCAGTCCTTTGCGCTGTCTCAAGCAGACGATCTGCCGTAAACATTAACGCAGGAGGAACAATTAATCGCAACGGTCTTGCTGCAATCAACAAACCACGCTCATCAACAAATGCAGCGATATCAATAATCGCATTCTCCAAAGATGTTTCGTTAAGGTCTGCTGCTGTAGAAGGACGGTTGCTGTTCTTTCCACCGCTTACAAGAGGGTGACCGTCACCGCCAGTAACACCATCACCAGATGCTGTAAACAGGTTTACCCCATCTCCAGACTGGAACGCATTGGTGAAACCATTGTTAAGCAGAAAAGCTGCTTTAACTTGCTTGGTATACGCCATTGCTCTCGCAAGAGCTTTTGTGTATCTAGCAGAAAGGCTATCGTAAAGATTATCTTCCATAGCCTCTTCCGTAATACTAAAGCCCATCGCGATTGTCTCGTGATTGTACCTAGCAGTGAAAGACTCTTGAGCAGAGTCATAGCTGATGGCTGCACCTTCCGCCTTAACTGGCGCTGCTGCAAATCCTGACAGCTTGACCTCTTCCTCGAAGCTTCGATCTGAGCTTTCTGTTTCATACAGAAGCTCATGCTCGTCTTCATATTTTTCATACTCCAAACCAAACAGGGCATTAAGTCCTGGGAGGAGTTCTTTAAGCATTTGAGCTCTAGAAATTGCCATTGCTTATACCTCCTAAACGCCAAGCTTGGTTTCGTATGCGTGGCTCAAAGGCAGATAGGTCACAATGCAGTCAGTGAAGGCATCGCCTACAGTGCTGCTTGGGCCGTCTACAAAGTCCACAATACGAAGTGGTAATGTATTAGTCGTAGCAATAGATCCGCCATCTAAAGCGTTTCTGCTTCGACCGATTGAAGTTGATCCAGCAGTATTAACTGCAGATACGTTATTGCCTAATCCAGTTTGAGCGATTGCCTCGTCACCCTGCATTTGGAACAACAATTTTGGATCATCGACAACATAACCAACTATGTCATCTGCAGCAGTTGATGCAGGGAACTGTTGATTAAATGTCTTCTGGTTTGTGCTTGGATCTGTGTAAGCGCAGCCTACAAAGATTCCAACTGTACCAGCAACAACAGAAGTTGTTACGGCAGCTTTTTCTAAGGTTCCAGAACTTACCAGCTTAACGAAATCGCCATAAAAAATGGCGGTTCCATAGCCGCTTGCAATCTTGATGTGTCTAATCTTTCCGGTAAAAGAGCCACTAGCACTCAAGGTTCCAACGGGTTCCGCACCTGTAGGGGTAGCAGAAGTAGCCATGTTAGACCTCCTAACTTATAAAGCTAATCCCCTGCTATAGAGAGTTAGCTTTTTCCAAAAGTGGTTCTCGTGCTGCGCTCTGGTTGACTCAGAGGCATACGAGGATCATTTTCTCGCAAGAAGTTATTATCGACAGATTCCATCTGATTAGCGGCAACGCCCTGGAAGTAATTTGTTCTTGACTCCATTTTTTCTTTAGGAGCTTTACACAAGAGCAAACCACCAATATGAACGTTTCCTTCAAACCTCGATCCAATGTCAGACATCACATGTAGTTCAGGATGATCCTCAGCTCTCACTGGTTCCCAACCCTCCCTAAACTGCTTTGACACATTAGTGTTATCTGACTGACCGAGAATATCAGTTCTTATCCACCTAAATTCCCATCCAGGCTGAGGTTCTGGATCCGGCAATATAGATTGCGGAGCCCAATCATCACTTGGCCTCTTCTGGGTTTCTCGCGTTTCATTCTTTCTTTTTGTGCGCTCTTCTGCCATTACTTACTCCTTCAAGACAAGTGCTGGGCATATTGTTCATTAGTTATACCCAGGCGCTTGGCGAGAGCAACTTGGGTAGCCGTTAACCGTACTTTGCGCGGTTTTGCACCATTGTTCCTTGCGGATGGCGCTACCACCGTCGAGGGCTGACTAGAGGTCACGGATGCGCTACGGCCATCTGTATCGCTATTATCCCCCCAGTCGAAATTAGGGTAACTCTCTCTCATACCATTGTCTATATATTCAAAGTACTCTGGAGAGTTAACCGCTAAATTCTTATCTGTGATTGCTTCTTCATGCAATCCATATGCGGTTGCAGTCATAGCCTTCTTGCCTGGATCTGCAAACCAAGTGTTCCTATCAGCCCACTCCTGGGATTCAGGAGAAAGTTGAGGTTGAACAGGTTGTTGAGCCGCAACATTTTGAGCAGCCTGTCTAGCAATCTGTTGCTGATAAGCTGCTTGGCGCTGGGCTTGAAGCTGTTGAGCTTGTTGAGAAGCATTAGAGCTATATCTCTCGATCTCTTGAGATTCAGCCTGGGCCTTTACCATCCGCTCTTGAGCGTTAGCGACACCATCGGTATCACCTTCCTCATAAGCTTTTTTGTAATCAGCTTTGGCTTGATCTACAGCTATCCTAGATTTTTGCTTTATCTGCTCTATTAGCGCCGCTTCGCCCCTGGAGATAAGAGATTCTTGCTCCTGGTTCTTGGTGGCGTATTGCTGAGCAATCTTGACAGCTTCTTCTCGCATCCTTTCGGCTGCTTCTCGCTGTCTCCTTTCCTCATGGTAATCAAACTTTAACTTGTTGAGTCTTTTCTGAACTTTCTCAGAATAGTCTCCAAGCTCTTCATCGTCTGATTCAGATTTAGATTCCGCCTTTGGAGGCCTTCTATCTTCAGGAGGACGATCATCGACTATTTCAATCTCGTAATCTGAACTAGATGAATCCTCAGCAACAGGCTTCTTCTTTTTTTCAAAGGTTGTTTTTACCCCAAAGAACTTGTCTTCGGGGCTTTGCGGATCAACCGATTCCGTTTCTGTAACCAACTGACTTTCGCTCATGCTTTAACAACCCCCCTTGGATCTTTAACAACAGCCTCAACGCTATCATCATTAATCAAACGGAATTCTTTGCCTTCTAACTTAAAACGAGTGCCAGAATAAGATCTCATCATTACCCAGTCACCTTCCTTGCAGTAAGGGCCCGTAGGAAATCTAGATGGATCTTTGTAACAATCGGGGCCTAGATCTAACACCATTCCCACAATAGATCCTATTTCTTCCTCTTTGAGAGTCTGAGTGGCTTTTATAATTCCACCCTCAGTTTTCTCTTCTGGATCTGGCAGCGCTATAAGTATTTTATAGCCAGTCGGTACAGGAAGCTTACTAGCTACCTGTGGTTCTGCAGAATCTTCTGATTCTGTTTCTAGCTGAGCCGCTTCGCTCATATTATCTCCATGCATTGGGTTAACGCCCAAAGTCGTAGCACCAGGGAACGCCTGGAGTCGTTAGTCGGCTTGTTCGTAACGAGCCTTCAGATCCAAGATTTCACGCTCAGCTTGAGCTAAACCTTGAACGATTCCACAACAACGTGTGTATTCAGCATAATCCTTGCAAGCTCCTCCACTCATGTGGTCACTAACATCATTAAGCTGCTTGCGAACATTTGATCTCAAAACTTCAAATATGTCTAGTTCTTTTGTCACTGATCACCCAAAGTTTCTTTTGCTATTTCTATGCCAAGCTTAGTGCTTGCTAGCTGTTCTTGAGATGCAATCTTAGCACTCTCAAGCTCTTCTTTGGTGTTTGTTTCAGCTATTTTCGCTCCAAGCTTAGCGGTTTCTAACCTAGCTTGTTGCTCTAATCTTTGTTGATCCAGCTGCGATTTGGCTAAAGCCTTCTGAGTTTCGAGTTGGATCCTAGCCATTTCAGCTTCAGCCTTTTGCTGTATCTCTGCTTGCTTAAGCTGCAGCTCTTGCATCTGCATTTGGATCACAGGATCTTGCATTTGCTGTTGAGCTTGCTGGGCTTGCTTCTCTTGGGCTGATTTTCCAGTCAACTGAGCAGCAGCTGGGGCTACGAGCCTGGATATCCTGTACTCTATATCCTCCGGCAAGTCTTCTTCTGGAGTGGGGAGCTCCATACCCAGTTCTTTTTCTATGTTTTGGCGGTACAAGAAAGCCAAATGCTCTTGTATGTGTGCAGCCATAACAGCTTGCATCTTCTTTGCATTGGGGCTTTGACCAACAAGCTCCGCAAGCTTTGGATCTTGCAAGAAAGCCATGTGTGCTTGTATGTGAGCTTCGTGATCCTGGTAAATAAACGCTTTGACAGGCTTGCCATTCAAGATATCCATGTTTTCACTAACAGGATCCTTGGGTTTCATGTCGTTTTCAGTCGGAACTATCTGGTCTGCGTCTTGTATTCCCAAAACATCCAGCATTTGGCGGTGCAATAGCGGTAAATCGTACATTTCTGGCGATTGTGCAGACAATTGTAGCGCTGCCTGGTACTGCATGATGCGTTGAGCCATCGTTCCAGCGTTTGGATCGCTAACTGGAATGATATCTACCCTCTCATCGAAGTCCTCAGACACCATAGGCTCTGAATCTTCCATGTATGGGTACTTTTGCGGCCCAAAATCCTTAACACAGCGACTCAAAAGACGTAATTCAGCCCTCATAGAGGCGTGTAGACGGGCCTGTATGGCACTCATAACCTTCATAGACCGCTCAAGAATGGCTAAAGTCGTGCCAACAGGCGCTTCTGCGTTCATATCCGCTGCTTTTACGTCAGCAGCAGAGGCAAAACGCCGTCCTTCCTCGATAATATTGCTCAACAACTGATATAAAACGTTGCTGGGCTCTTTGTAAGGCAAGAAACTGATGTTGTCTTTAATGGTTCCGCCAGGAACGTCAACATCTCTGAACTCTCCAGGCATGATCGGAGTATCATCGCCCTTAATTCTAAGCCCTCTAGCCTTCAACCCCCCTGGTAAATTCGATAATGTGCCAGCATCAACCAACTGGCGAAGCAGTGAGGTGGCTGATTTAGCCAAACCACCTATCATGTGGATCAATCCAAAGCCATAAAAACCAAGACCAGGGATATATTGATAGTGAACGAAGTGTTCTCTCTTCATTTTGAGAGGATCATCTTCATACCAGTTGCGTCTGATAGAAAGAATCGTCCTAGATCCCTGATCTACAGTAACAACATATGGAAGCTGTATACCAGTTTGCTCACCATCCTGCATGTCTTCAAAGCCAATCAGATCTAAATTGACATGAATCTCTAGTATCGTGTGCCTCGAATCATATTCGTAGCTTGTGTTATCGCCTGTCAGATCATTGTATTTAGCTTCAATCGGATCTGTGTCTGGAGAAGCTGGTGGCAAATCTACATCACGATAAAAACCAGAAACTTGAAGCTTCCTGATTTCGTTAGGGCTACGCTTCATAACATGGGTAGCTCTTTCACTGGTGGTCAGATCAGAGGCCCCGTAGCTGACAATAAAATCTTCAGCCGGAACAAACATACTGCATGGTCTGCCCATGTTTGGATCGTAATAGACTTTCCTAAAAGCACTACCAGCTAATGGCAATGAGAAAAGCATTTTCTCTGTTTCGGATCTGTATTCCGTCATCTGCTCAGTAAGCAGATAATTTAAATACTCTTGCACACGAGAGGCTTGCTTTTCTTTTTCGTCAGTCAGCTTTCCAACTATCGATGTCTTTACTGGGCCGCTAGCAGGAAATATTTCTTGTATCGCCTGGGACTGAAACTTAATTACAGATTCCGACAACAAGGGATGAAAGACACCGCATGCACCGTCCCAAGGGGTAGACCTTTCTTCATGTGACAAACCAAGAAGATCCAAACCATCTACATAAGATCTCTCCCAATCAGATCTGCTTTCTTTGTCAGATCTAAACAGACCCATCAAATCAGATGCTATTTCATTGAGATCTCTATCATCTATGACATCAGCCAAGTTGGCATCATGTGGCAATACGCCCAGGTCATAAAGAGTTTGGGAATCTGGATCAAAGTCAATAATAACCCCACCATCTTCAGTCTCTATCGAAACCGAATCAGGGTTCTCAATTTCTACTTCAATCGGATCACCAACCGCTTGCAGAGGATTGCTTCGGATGGTTTTGTCAACAGCCATTAGCCTCTCGTCTTACCACCACGAGTATTCATCTTAGACCTTCTGCCGCCAGCCATGCCCATTTTGGTTTTCTTACCACCGGCCATACCCATTTTAGTTTTCTTGCCACCGCGCATGCCCATCTTGGTTTTCTTTTCCATGTCTCTTCTGACAGCTCCAGTAGCACCACCGTTAGCCATCATCTTTGGGGTCATCATAACAGTCCTACCACCAGCCTGCATTTTGCCCCTTCCGTCTATGGCAAAAGTTGGAACCATCTTTCCTGTCTTGGGATCTTTAGACATAGGCATCTTAGCTTCTTTGCCACCAGCCATACCCATCTTTGTCTTTTTGCCCCCAGCGTAACCCATCTTTGTTTTCTTGCCGCCAGCCATTCCCATCTTTGTTTTTTTACCGCCTCTCATGCCGGTCTTAGTCTTCTTCATCATAACCTTCCGTCCCTTGTTGATTATATAAATTATCGAAAACCTGATTCACATCTAATGTGTAATCAAGATCTGATTTACTATAGTGAATATGTTGAGAGGGCTTAAAGTCTGGAGCTCCCTCACCTGTCGCAAACCACGCTGGATGCGTAACTCTCACTCTGTTATTAGGTAATGCAACGATATTGCCAGTCCAATCCCCAGCATCTAAAAGCTCTAAAACATGAGACTGTTTGTGCTGGGCTGGGTCATCAGCTATTTCGTTCTCCGCATAATCCACCGTAAATAGGTAACGTGCAGGGTAAAGTTCGCCAGCAATCTTTGCAAACCAAGGACAAGGGGTGCAACGATCCAACACATAAACAGCGTGATGATAACTAGAGCAATCCCAAGGCTGGCAAGCCCAGCTTGGCATCGGTTCAGGCCACTCTTCAACAGGCGTGTCAGCGACAAGAGCGCTGATCGGCATTCTTGCCCACATGGCCCCTCCATGAACATTCTCAGCATTTTCGTCATCGTAAGTTTCAGCGCCAGTAAATATCACCTGGAAGCTTAACGATCTACAGGGCATTGTTGTTACCGCTATAGCCATAGCATGTAAAAACTCCCCGTGATACTTCTGATGATTGTGAGTGTACTCTTTCCTTACCCAACATTTAAAATGGGGTATATTGCTTTGCAGATATGCCATTAGTAATAGTTCGCTTTCTTGGGATAGAACGGCTCTTCTTCTTCATCAGACTGAAGCCTTAAAAAGCCACCTTGCCTGAAACGCAACAAAGCTTGCGTCGAAGAATCGACAAGGTCATCGTGATCTCCATTTGGAAACGATGCAAACTCCTCTATCACTTGTTCCGCAAACCGTGTACCAGGAGCCCATACAATACCTGAAGCAAACATATCCGCAACTGCGTTCACACGAGCAATTTTGTCGTTACCTCTCGAAGGAGTGTATTCCGACACAACCATACCCATTGCTCGTAACTCAAATATCAGCGGAGTACCGGCAGCCTTGGCTTCTACAATACACGCATCAGGCTGCCAGTCTTGATAGTATTCCATCGCAGTCT
>CETC01011852.1_pt1 | contig 12569 bp, 14 predicted proteins | sample 326911 | NCBI WGS metagenome assembly CETC01 (sample SAMEA2622694, study PRJEB7988) | marine metagenome | isolation source: saline water (ENVO:00002010), including | reverse complement strand
TTTGATGTCGACGCCATGCACGTGGTTTGGCATGGCCATTATGTGAAGTACATGGAAATGGCCCGCAGCGAATTGCTGCGCCAATTTGACTACGACTACCCCACCATGAAAGCCAACGGTCACATTTGGCCCATCGTCGATTTGCGCGTCAAATATGTGGCGTCTGCGCGTTACGGCCAAGATATAGAAGTCCTCGCAAAACTTACCGAGTGGGAACACCGCTTACGCATTGATTACGTGATTCGTTGTTGCGACACACAAAAAGTACTGACGAAAGCGACCAGTATCCAAGTTGCGGTAGCTATCGATACCGAAGAGATGTTGTTTGAGTCACCGGATATCTTGTTCGAGAAATTGGGAGTAACGCGCTCATGATGGCGTCACAGGTGGTAAGGATGTTGCTGCCTCTCTTACTGAGTGCTGTTTTGCTTGGCTCTGAGGCACGCGCGGAAGACCCCCAATTAGCGCCCGAGGTGGTTGAATTTCTCCAACAGCAACAACAGCCTCTACCGTTCGTTGTAGAGTTCGAGCAAAAGCGTACCATTCAAGGTTTACCACGACCGTTGCTGAGCTCTGGTCAATTGACCATTGCCGCCGACGAAGTGATTTGGCATACCCAACAACCCCTCGATCAGAAGCTGGTCATCAACGCGACGGGAATCCACAGCGATGAACAACCGAAGCTGCGTGGTAGCGAAGTTATCGCCGAATTGTTACTCGCTGTGCTGCAAGGCGACGCTCATGCTATTGCGCGCAATTTCGCCACGGAACTACAAGAGGACTGCTTGGTTTTGACCCCAAAACTACAGCAGCTCCAGCAATTTGTCGCCAGCATTGAAAGTTGTGGCGTGGCGGCCATCGAAACCATTCGCTTAGTCGAGCAACAAGGGAATCAAAGCGTGATTAGCTTCCAACCAAAGGCTGCAGTCGGTGTTGAGGCTCAATAGGCTTACCGCGTGGTTGCTTATCGGCCTTCTTAGTTTGGTCGCAGCAGCTTTATTATGGTTCCGTCTGCCATCCGTCATGTGGCAAAGCAGCTTAGTCGATACTTTACCGCAAGAAGCAGACCCGGCTCACCAAGTTTATGTCGCGCAGCAGCAGCCTAATGAGCAACGCTTTATGCTCATGTTCACTGTTGGCAAGGAAGATGCTGAATTGTTTTCAACGGCATTACGCCAGCAGCTCGCGCAACTTAGTCAAGGTGAACCAGAGATTCTTCCACTTGGGCAAACTGGTGGTGAGGACTTCCTGCAAACGTATGCCGCCACTGCGGGACAGTGGGCCACGTCAGGGGACTTGCAGCTCTTACAGAATCAGCCACAGCAATTGATTGCGCAAGCCCAGCAGCGTCTGCAGCAGCCAATCCCGCTATGGATGGACATTCGCCAAGATCCCCTGTTATTGAGTCAACGCTTCGTTGAGGCGCTACTCGACCCACTGCCAGGTTTCGAACATCAAGCACCACTTTATGTGCGCAGCTCAGCGACGCAAACAACGTTTTTAGTCGCCTTGACCAGTTCAGCCGACACTCTTAGTCAAGCTAATGCGCGTGCTATCGTTGCACGGGTTGACGCTATGCTTACTTCGCTTGACGAAACAGGGGTACCGCATCAGGTGACCCGTAGCGGCCTAGTCTTTCATACCGACGCTGCCGCGAGTCAAGCGAAGCGAGAAATCACTTGGTTTGGTGGCCTATCGTTGGCGTTCGTACTCCTCTTACTTGCCCTCGTATTTCGTTCATTTCAGCACTTGGTCTATAGCATGTTGGTGTTGGGCGTCTCCACTCTGGTTGGCGTAACTGCTGTGGTTTGGTTTTTCAGCGCGCCGCATGTGTTGACCTTGGTCTTTGCTACAACCCTGATTGGGCTTTGTATTGATTATGTTTTTCATGCCAGCATCGGTGCCAGTCATGGCAGCAACAACTGGCGAGACGTCGTGCCAGCTTTGCTGCTCGGTGCCGGAACAACCATTGTTGGCTTCTTGCTCCTAACGCTTCTGTCACTGCCATTACTACAACAACTTGGTATATTTATGGCAGCCGCTTTGATGACAGTTGCTGGACTCGTTCTGCTGATTCCACAGTTGGGAATAAACAAAGCGCCAACGGCTTCTTGGCAACGCCTTCACTTTGCAGTCGCAGAATTCTTCCAGCGCTTTTCACCGCGATTCCGAGCAAGCTTTTTGTTGCTACTAGCTGTTGCTGGCGCTGTTGCGGTATGGCAGAACTACCGCAGTGATGACTCGGTGCGCTTACTCGCAACATCAACCCCTGAGTTGTTGGCACAGGAACAACACATGCGTGCGCAGACACAAGCGCTTTACGACGCTGACGTGATTCTGCTGCAAGCGCCGACAGCAAGTGAACTTCAGCAACGCTATGCAGCGGTTCACGAACACCTCGCGCAATGGCAGCAACAAGGTTGGCTGAGTAGCTGGCAAAGCTGGTACGACTACGTCCCTACTCCGCAGCAACGCCAGCAAACACTGGCTACATTACAGAAGCTATGGCAAACAAAGGCAGGGAAAACCTACCTTGCCTGGCTCGGTATCGATGCCCCCGAAGCCCTTCAAAGCGAGACTTCAGCCCTACCTCGGCATCCACTGCAGCAAGACTTTATTTATCTCGCAGCGACTGCAGACTCGCCTGCTGTTGGCGTGATTCGGCTGCGAGGTATAACACAGCATGAAAAACTTTCCGAAGCGCTAGCAACTTTCAGCGGGGCTGAACTTTACAATCCGTTGACTCAAGCCAGCGACGCTTTGGGCCATTACCGAAATCAACTTATGTGGTGGATGGCCGGGTTACTATTATTACTATTTGCGATTTTGTCTTGGCGCTTACCACAAGCAAACTGGCAGCGACGTTGCCTGATGAGCCTTCAAGTTAACGCGGTGATTGTAACAGCACTTAGTAGTGCCTTAGCGATTGCCGCATTGTGGCAACCGCTAAATGCTTTTCACCTGGTCGGTGCCATGTTAGTGATCGTGCTCGGTATTGATTATGGCATCTTCTGTGCGAGCCGAATTCAACGGGGGCACGCCTTGCAAGCCATTAGTATTTCGGCGTTAACGACCATGTTTGCGTTTGGTGCACTTAGCTTTAGTCAAACCGCTGCCATCGCAGCATTCGGTACCACCGTTTTGATTGGCGTAGCGGTTACGGCTGTACTCGTACCATTGCTGCCAACGGCAACTTCAACTCACACTGTGTAAAGGGAATTCGTCGCGTGTCTCAACTGCAACCTCATTATGACGTGATCATTATTGGCGCTGGCCCGTCAGGCGCAGCTGCTGCCTCGCTTCTCGCGCAAGCAAATAAAAATGTCTTAGTGCTTGAAAGGCAAAAGTTTCCGCGTTTTTCCATCGGTGAAAGCCTGCTCCCCCAATGCATGATGTACTTAGAGGAGGCTGGTTTGCGCGAAGTGGTTGAGGCAAACGCTGAACAGCTCGGTTTTCAATTCAAAGATGGCGCGGCCTTTTATCGTGACGGTGAACACACCTTGTTTGACTTTACCGCCAAGTCATCGAGTGGTCCTGGCACGACCTACCAAGTGAAGCGCGAAAAATTTGATCAATTACTAATTGAACAAGCCCGCAACTACGGTGCAGAGGTGCGCCATGGCATGCAAGCGGAACAAGTGACGCTCGCCCACGACGACGGCGGCCCGACGTGTCTTAGCGTTCGCAACCTCGAAGATGACAGCGAACAGCAATTGAGTTGCGATTTCTTGCTTGATGCGAGCGGCTTTGGTCGCGTGCTACCGCGACTTCTCGATCTTGAATACCCATCGGACTTTCCGGTTCGCCAGGCAGCCTTTTGTCATGTCAAAACCGACCTTGCGCACCCCAAGTTTGATCGCAATAAGATTCTTATCACGGTGCATCCCACCAACCCTGAAATATGGTTTTGGTTGATCCCCTTTGCCGATGGTACGGCCAGCTTAGGCGTGGTCGGCAGCGAGCGCTTCTTCGCTGACGATAATGATGCTGCGGCGGCGCTGTGGAACAAGGTCAATGATGAACCATACTTGCTTGCGGTGTTGGGCGACTATCAAGTGATTCGCGATGAGCAATTGATCACTGGCTATTCGGCGAACGTCAAACAACTTCACGGTGATGGCTTTGCCCTACTTGGCAATGCTGGTGAGTTTCTCGACCCAGTCTTTTCCTCAGGTGTCACGATTGCACTGAAGTCTGCAGTGATGGCGATCCCGCTAGTTTTGCGTGAGTTACAAGGCGAGACAGTCGATTGGCAAAATGACTACAGTATACCCTTGCGTAAAGGCATCGATACCTTCCGAACCTACGTTAAAGGCTGGTACGATTGCTCATTCCAAGACGTGATTTTTTACCCCCACCAACAAGAGACGATTAAGCAAATGATTTGCTCAATTTTAGCAGGCTATGCGTGGGACTTAAGCAACCCGTTTGTGCGAGAAAGTGAACGGCGTTTGCGAGTGGTGACAGAGTTATGCCAAGAATCTTAATAGCGCTTGCCACACTTATGTTCCTCGTCGGTTGCCAAGCAACGCCGCCACGCGATCCCCTGTGGACGCCCGTCAGCGACGCTGCCGGCTTCACCCTCGCGACCAGCTGGCCAGGCCCTGCACAGCAAGAGCTGGTATTGATCGAATGGTCGCACCCGGAGCAAGACCAGCACAGCTTGCAAGTAAGCAGTGCGCGCAGTGCTAAAGGCCTCACCATGGTCGGCTTAAGCCCATTAGGTCAAGAACTATGGCGTGCGGCACTCGATGCTTCGGGACGCTTCAGTTCTACAGGTGTTGCACCCTTCGATGAGCCACGCTTGGTCAAGCAAATGCTGGCAACCATGCAGTTAGTGAATTGGCCCATTGCGGATCTGCAGCCGCGACTCCATGGCGCAAAACTGCTAGCGACCAAACAAGGGCGAGTGATACACAGCGCCAGCCAAGAGCTTTTGTGGGAGTTAACACAGCAGGGGGATACCCTGGTGGTTGAACACCATGCCTTCAACTACCGCATTGAGCTACGTCAACTGCAATTGGAAATGCTAGAATTCCCCACGCAGCAAGGGGGGCAATAATTCATGTATTTAAACCAACTCGGCGTTGTTTGCGCACTCGGCACGACCACCACAGAAGTTTGGCAAAACGCCGTAGCTGGAAGTCAGCAGGGTATGCAGACCAGCGACCTGCGTTTAGTTGACGCAAGTCCCCTTATCGTTGGGCAAGTGGCTGATGAGGCTTTGCCGACGTTAGCTGAGCAGGCTGCGCTTTTTCAAACCCGTAACAATCGCCTTGCGGCCGCCGCACTAGCCAACATACGCAGTGATATTGAGCGCTGTAAAGCCCGTTTTGGCGCCGACCGTATTGCTGTCATTGTTGGTACCAGCACTTCGGGCATTGCGGAGGGTGAGCAAGCATTAAAGCATTACACGCAGCACCATGCTCTACCGGCTAGCTTCAATTATCGTATGCAAGAAATGACAGCGCCGGCGGATTTCATCGCTGCGTATTGCGACGTCAGCGGGCCTCGTTACAGTATTTCCATTGCCTGCTCGTCGAGCGCCCGAGCTCTAATGAGCGCCCGCGAGTTACTCCAAAGTAACCTCGTTGATGCAGTCATTGTCGGCGGTGTCGACTCTCTTTGCCGCCTGACTCTTAACGGCTTCCGCGCACTCGAATCGACTTCATCAGGTTTATGCCAACCCTTTAGCAAGCAACGCGATGGGATCAATATTGGCGAAGGCGCAGCATTCTTCGTCGCAACTCGTGAAGCGCTTGAACCACAGCAACCGCAAATTTATTTGAGCGGTGCGGGGCATGCGTCTGATGCGCATCACATGACAGCTCCAGAACCGCATGGCCGCGGCGCACAGTTAGCTATCTCGGCGGCGCTCAAAGAAGCCAAGCTTAGCCCTGAGGCGATTGACTATATCAATTTACATGGCACCGGGACGCCACTGAACGATGCAATGGAAGCCTATGCCTTAACCGAGCTTGGCCTGCAGCATAGTCTCGCTAGTTCAACCAAACCTATGACTGGGCACACGCTTGGCGCAGCCGGCGCTCTCGAAGCGGCGCTCTGTTGGCTCACCTTACAGGCAGCAGATGGGCAACTCCCGCGTCATTGCTATGCCGGCGACTACGATGCCGACATTGCCCCTCTTTCACTGGTGACTGCAGAGCGGCGTCTCAGCAACCGCGCCAAGCATTGTTTGAGCAACTCGTTTGCCTTTGGCGGTAACAACGTGGCGCTCGTTTTAAGTCGTAACGAGGCAGGAGCAAATCAGTCATGACATTATTGACAGACCTGATAAAACATCGCCCGCCTATGCTCTTAATTGACCGCTTTATTAGCGGTGATAGTGGCACGGCTTCCGCACACTGCGAAGTAACGGTCACCAACGATAATCTTTATTACCGTGAGGAGCTTGGCGGATTACCTGCTCATGTGGGTATCGAACTCATGGCACAAACGATTGCCGCCGCTGCAGGGTATCGCAACCGTGGTGCTGGCGAAGACATCAAGATTGGTTTCTTGTTAGGATCACGCAAGTATCGATGCTCAGTTGACTGCTTCGCGCTCGGAGAAACCTACGCTATTCATGTTGCCGAAATCCATGCCGAAAGTTCAGGTTTGAGCGTTTTTGAATGTGAAATAAGGCACCTAGATACGCCCATTGCGAGCGCCAAAATCAATGTTTTCCAGCCGCCTGATGAGGCCGCTTTTATAGAGGATACCTATGCGTAAACGTGTACTTGTAACCGGTTCTAGCAAAGGAATAGGTAAAGCTATTGCGCTAAAATTGGCGCAGCAAGGATTCGATCTTGCGATCCACTGCCGCAGCGATCGCAGCGCTGCCGAGCAGGTCTGCAAAGAAATCCAAGCACTCGGCCAAAAGGCCAGTTTAGTACAATTTGATGTGGCGGATCGCGAGGCTTGCCGGAACGCAATTGAATCAGACATTGAGACGCATGGTGCGTACTACGGTGCGGTCTGCAATGCTGGTATTACCCGCGACGGTGCCTTCCCGGCACTCACAGACGACGACTGGGATAGTGTCATTCATACCAACCTCGATGGCTTTTATAACGTGCTACTGCCCCTAACGATGCCAATGATTCGTCTGCGCCAAGGCGGCCGCATTGTTACCATTGCTTCAGTATCAGGGATTGCTGGTAATCGCGGACAAGTGAACTATAGTGCCTCAAAAGCAGGCCTGATTGGTGCCACCAAAGCGCTCGCGTTAGAGCTTGCGAAACGCAAAATAACCGTCAACTGTGTGGCACCCGGACTCATTGAAACCGAGATGACCGACAACTTAGAGCATCAAGAGCATATTCTCTCGATGATTCCGATGCAGCGGGCGGGCAAACCGGAAGAAGTGGCAGGTCTCGTTGGGTATTTGTTTGAGGATTCGGCGGCGTACGTTACGCGCCAAGTTTTTTCAGTTAATGGTGGATTAGTCTAATGAAACGGGTCGTTGTGACAGGGATGGGGTGTATTACCGCTTTTGGTGATAACTGGCAAGATTTCCGTAAGCGCTTGTTAAACGGCGAAAATGCCGTCGTTCGTATGCCAGAGTGGGACGCCTTCGATGGTTTGAATACACGACTCGCAGCGCCGATTCAACCGCCATTCCAAAGGCCGAAACATTACTCACGCAAAGATGTCCGTTCGATGAGCACCGTTAGTATCATGGCCACCCGCGCCAGCGAGCTTGCTCTCGAAAACGCCGGTCTGCTCGACGATCCAAGTATCAAAGACGGTCGCTGCGGTGTTGCCTACGGTTCATCGACCGGCTCAACAGACGAAATGATCGTGTTTGGTAATATGTTAGCCAACAAGGATATGTCTGGCGTTAACGCCACCACTTACATCAAGAGTATGGGGCACACCACGGCAGTGAACGTCGGCGTGTTTTTCGGCTTAAAAGGCCGTATGTACACCACCAGCTCAGCCTGCACCTCTGCTTCTCAAGCCATCGGTTATGCTTATGAAGCGATTAAATATGGCCAGCAGCAAATGATGGTGGCCGGTGGTGCCGAAGCACTGTGCCCATCAGAAGCCGTGGTATTCGATACGCTTTACGCAACCAGCACTCGCAATGACGACCCAAAACTAACGCCCCGCCCGTTTGACCGCGACCGCGACGGCTTGGTTATTGGCGAGGGCGCCGGTACCTTTATTCTTGAAGAACTCGAGCATGCAAAAGCCCGTGGCGCAACCATCTACGCAGAGCTTGTGGGGTTCGGTACCAATACCGATGGCGCCCATGTTACGCAACCCACGGCAGCAACCATGGAAGTCGCTATCCGGCATGCCCTCAAGGATGCCCAGCTTGAGCCAAATACCATCGGTTATGTCAACGCACACGGCACTGCCACTGACCGCGGCGATATCGCCGAGTCGCAAGCGACCTCTGCGGTGTTCGGGGCAAACATGCCGATTAGTTCACTGAAAAGTTACCTTGGCCATACCTTGGGTGCTTGCGGCGCTATCGAAGCATGGGCAAGTATCGAAATGATGCGCGAGGGATGGTTTGCGCCAACCGTGAACCTTAATAACATCGACGCGGAATGTGGTGAGCTCGACTATATTGTCGGCACGACTAAAAAACTGGATACCGACTATATTATGAGCAATAATTTTGCCTTTGGCGGTATCAACACCTCGCTTGTTTTTAAGCGTTGGGATTAATTCAAGACAGCATGTCTTTTTGGAACTAAAAAAATTAAAAGGAATTCATATGAAGCTCAAGCTCGTTTTTGCACTGCTTATAACTATTGTATTTATCCAACCGGCGCAGGCTCGCGAAGATATTCTAACTTTGCCGTTGGATGAATTACTTGCTTCTGAAGACGCTAAAAAAGCGCTATTGGACGTTCCAATCTTCTTCGCTGGGCAACCTCATCCGGCGGTAAAATCAAGTAAAGAGGTTACCACCAGCCGCAAAACCAACGCTTTCAACAAGAGCGACGAAGAAGCATGCCGTTGGGTCATGTTATCAGCGCTCAAAGTATTGCAAGATGCTGCACAAAAAGGTGGTTATGACGCTGTAGCGAACATCAAATCTAATTACGACCACAATGAATTCGCCAGCAGCACCGAGTATCAATGCGGTGCAGGTACATTTATTGCAGGGGCCGCACTCAAAGCTGACTTAGTTCGTTTCGAGGACTAGCTCTGACGCTAATGTTTGTGTTGCAGTGGTGGTCACTCGCCACCACTGTGCTGCCGTTGGCGATACGCTGTAACAACACAACATGTGTTGCTGTTCAGTATGAAACAAACCACTTTCTGCATAGCTTCCAAAAGCTTCGCGTAGCGTCGCTAATAGCTTTCCCTGTTGTGCCTTTGTCACTGCTTCAGCCAACGTCCAACGCTGATAAAACGTCTTTAAATCTTCAACCTTAACATGCTGCATAAAGCCGTCACTAAACTCGTTGACGAGCTCCGCTTGGCGTTTGCGAGGCTGCATCAGCTCAATATCAACCCCCAAAGCTTCAACATCACCGAACGCAACCATGACCGCATCGGTTTTGTGACTAATCGAGCAGGCAACCTCTACGTTCGCAATAGTTAGACACGGAGCCCCATTACTCTGGCGACTGATTACCACCTCATCCGGCGCCACATCATTCACTCGGCAAGCTAACCAACGCAAGAGCCCACGGCCTACTTGGTACTGCACTTGCCGAGCTTGACTAGTATAGCTTTGCGCCTGTGTGCGCTCAGCGGGCGTTAACCACTGAGTCAACGTCTCGGCAAGCTGTTCGATGGCAAATCCATGGGCGATATAAAGCAAAGTTATCCTCGTCGGTTTAGTACTTGTCGCAATGGCATTCGAGTGCAAGAATAGAGCTTATCTAAGGTCATCGTCTGCACTGTAGTGTCTACCCATTAAGGTTACCGATGCGTTTACGTCACATCGAAGTTTTCCATGCCATTTATACCACGGGCTCGGTCACTCAAGCAGCCCAAATCTTGCATATTTCGCAGCCAGCGGTCTCGAAAAGCCTCGCCCACGCGGAGCAGCAACTTGGCTTTGCACTCTTTACTCGAGATAAAAATAAACTCATTCCTACGGCCGAGGCGCAGGCGTTGTTCCCAGAAATTGAGCAACTGTACCGGCAACTGCACAGCGTTAAAACCTTAGCCGACAATCTACAACGCCATGACGAAGGGATGATCGATGTTGCGATTACTCCAGCACTTGGTTTTGATGTAATTCCGCAAGCGATCGCGCGTTTCAATGACCGTTACCCCAACGTTGGTTTTCGCGTGCAAACGATTCACAACGATGAGGCGATGCAGGCCTTGGTTGAGCGCCAATGCGAATTCGCGCTGTTATTCGCAGCGCCAAATTATCCTGGTGTGGCCGCGCATGATATTGCGGAAACCTCAATCGTGTTGGTCTACCCACGCGCCCTGCTCGCGCACCAACCCAGTACCGTGGCACTTGCTGAAATAGCGCAGTATCCGCTGATAGGGATCGGTGATAGTGGCCCCGTGGGTCAGTTACTTTGGCAACAACTACAGGGTCTTGGGATTCACCCGCAAAGTCAGGTACAAGTAGACACCTACTACGTCGCGGCGCGACTCGTGGCGAAAGGGCTCGGTGTATGCCCACTCGATGACTTAACCGCGCAGGGCAATCCAGATCCGGCGCTCGGCGTGGCACGAATAGAGCCAGCGTTAGAGGTGCCTGTGCGTGCCCTACATCTTACCAGCCGACCGCTCAGCAAGCTTTCCCAACAATTCTTGCAGGTCGTGCGCGCGTGCATCGCTGAAAAGGCATAACTAAAGGTTATGCCTATACGACAAGCTTTCATTCGTCAAACTGGGCTATTTCATTAATCTAGTCAGCAAGCTATTTGACTGGAGCGCAGCATGTTAGAACTCAAAACCCCTTACTTACTTTTCATCGGTCACGCCACTGATCCACTCAGCATTAAGATGGCCAAAAGTGCGGCGGATTGGAGTCCAGAAAAGTGTCTTGGCGAGGTGCGTTCACCAGGTTGCACCGTGAGCGCCGGCCTACCTGCCATGACCATTGCCGAAGGGATTGCTGCGGGGGCAAAGAGTTTAGTTCTTGGTTTTGCTAATAGTGGCGGCCATCTCGACGACCAATGGCTACCGATGATTCACGAAGCTATCGAGGCAGGCCTTGATATTATCAGTGGCTTACATGACCGCTTGAATGCTTATGAAGAGCTGGTCGCCGCAGCGCAGCGTAAAAACGTGCGCCTGCTTGATATTCGCCACCCAACTAAGCGCCTGAAAACTGGCAAAGGCTACCGCCGTGAAGGTAAGCGTCTACTGACCGTCGGTACTGACTGCTCAGTCGGTAAGATGTATACCAGCCTGAGCCTTACCCGTGAGATGCAGCAGCGCGGCATGTCTGTCACTTTCCGAGCAACTGGACAAAGCGGTATTCTGGTTGCCGGCGAAGGCATCGCAGTGGATTGTGTCGTGGCTGATTTCATTGCTGGTGCCATCGAAGAACTTGCGCCGGCCAATGCAGCAGAGCACTGGGATATTATCGAAGGTCAGGGGTCACTCTTTCATCCCGCCTTTGCCGGTGTCAGTCTAGGCTTACTGCACGGTGCGCAAGCTGATGCATTGGTGGTCTGCCACGCTTTAGGCCGCACTAGCATGCGCGCCATTGATAACCGTCCGTTGCCGTCTTTAGCCGAAACCATTGCCTTAAACGAACAAATGGCACGCGTAACCAACCCTAATGCCAAGGTCGTTGGTATTGCGGTAAATACGTCAGCAGTGAGTGACGAAGAAGCGAAAGCCTACTGTCGAAAAGTTGAAAGTGAATTCGGTCTACCCTGCGTAGATCCAATCCGCCACGGCGTAGCGAGCATTGTTGATAAACTTGAAACGGCCTAAAGATCTGACTCTGAAAATAGCTGACGGCAGTTTCTGATAGTCAGAATAGAGATATGATCGCTATAGAGGTAAATGATTCGGTAGTGACCGAAAAGTAACTCACGATAGCGGGCGCTATTGAGCTCTGGAACGATACGCCCCATATCTGGAAAAGCACTAATAAGACGTACTTTCTTAAACAATTCGTCAACCCATTGCTGAGCAGCTTTTGGATTGTCTTGAGAGATGAACTCAGCGATGTCAGCAGCTTTTTTCAATGCAAGTGGAGACCAAACGACCTTCACTTATCGATACGCTCTCGCACAAGACGCAAGGCGTCTTCGTTAGTAATAGCGTTGCCTTTCGAAAGCTCGAGTTCCGCGGCTCTTATTTCTTCCAAAAGTTCGATTTTTTCTTGCATTGCTTCGTATTCCTTTACGTCAATCACGACTGCGACTCCCTTTCCATGTTGGGTGATCACTAATGGTCTGCGTGTTTCATTAATCTTCTTGATGTAACCAGCAACCCCAGCCCTAAATTCGGACAGTGGCTGAATATCTTCATCAAAACGCACACGGCTCATAAAGTACAACCTTAAGTACAGTTAACCGTACAAAAGATAGTACAGGATTCGCAGTTAAACAAGCTGTTGTTAGGAAGAAAATTTGGAGCGGGAAACGAGATTCGAACTCGCGACCCCAACCTTG
>CETC01022182.1_pt1 | contig 12613 bp, 11 predicted proteins | sample 326911 | NCBI WGS metagenome assembly CETC01 (sample SAMEA2622694, study PRJEB7988) | marine metagenome | isolation source: saline water (ENVO:00002010), including | reverse complement strand
ACGCCGAAGTGGCTCCACGCCAACGTATTACCAATAACACTGCTTTGACAGCGCGAGTTGAGCGCTTAGAGGAGGACGTAGAGGCGGCACAAAATGCGCCGATTACGATTGGTGGAGCGGTGCGTGCCCAGTATGTCTGGGAAGACTATAACGATGCTAACAAAGATCGTGGTGGCGACCTCGATTTTGATTTGATACGTATCGATTACAGCGGCTCCATAGGTGATGTCATTCTCTCGGCTCAGTACCGTTGGTTCCAATACATGGAATCGGTCCAGCATGCATGGGTCGGCTACAACTTCGACGAGAACTGGCAAGGTCAACTTGGTATCACCAAAGTACCGTTTGGTGTCACGCCCTATAACTCCAACAGCTACTTCTTCAGTTCCAACTTTTATGTTGGGCTAGAAGATGACCATGATGCTGGGGTGAAGCTACGTTACCGTGACCCTGAGTGGGATTTTGATATCGCCTTTTTCAAAAACGACGAGCAAGGCGGCGTTGATGGCTTTGTTAGCAACCGCGATGATCGTTACGCCTATGATCCCGTTGGCGTGAGGTTTGCTGACGAAGGCATCTATGACACGCCGACGCTGGAAGTTGCTGAAAGTAATAGTTTCGCGGCGCGGGTCGCCCGAAAATATACGCTGGCCGATGACCAAAGCTTTGAATGGGGTCTCTCGGGCCAGTTTGGTCAAATGAATGATGGCGTTGATGATGTCGGCGATCGCAGTGCCTGGGCTGCGCACGGTGTGTATTCAGTGGATCGTTGGACTTTCATGGGCCAAGTCAGTCAGTATGAATACGACATGGATATGGCCAATGACGGCATCGTGGTAGGCGCCTATGCGTTTTACGATACCATCCCAAGTAAGGCGACGCTATACACCGCCAACATTGCCTATAGCTTGCCGGTTAAATTCGGTCCAATTACCAATTTAACCTTCTACAACGATTACAGTTTAATGACCAATAAGCGTGATGGCACCGAAGACACCTTTATGAATGTGTTGGGGATGGCGGTATCTGCCGGCGGTCTTTACACCTACTTTGACTTGGTTACGGCCAAGAATCAGCCGTTCGTTGGTGGCTCCATGGTGGGTGATTCGGATGAAACCAATACCCGCTTTAACATTAACATTGGGTATTATTTCTAATTCAAACCCGCATTGTTTCACCGCTTGGCACTTGCCGCCAAGCGGTGAAATCAGTACAGTGAATGAATTCAAACAGCCGTTTAAGTTGAGGTCACTGTGACAACCCCCTATCCGCATTTACTCGAACCTCTCGATTTAGGTTTCACCACGCTCAAAAACCGCGTGTTGATGGGCTCCATGCACACCGGTCTGGAAGAAGAAAAACATGGCTTCGACAAGCTCGCAGCGTTCTATGAAGCGCGTGCGAAAGGCGGTGTCGGCCTGATCGTTACGGGGGGAATTAGTCCCAATTTCCGTGGCCGCGTACAGCCTTTTGGCTCGGAATTAAGCCGTCCATGGCATGTTGCGAAGCATCGCAAGATCACGGACGCGGTACACAAACATGATGGCAAAATATGTCTGCAGATTTTGCATACCGGTCGCTATGCTTACCATCCGTTTGCGGTGGCGCCAAGTAAACTGAAAGCGCCGATTTCGCCATTCACACCAAAGGCGATGTCAGAGCGTCAGATCCTCACCACGATTAAGCACTTTGCCCGCTGCGCCAAGCTAGCTCAAAAAGCGGGTTACGACGGGGTTGAGGTGATGGGCTCTGAAGGCTATCTGATTAACCAATTTTTATGTCCCCGCACCAACAAACGCACCGATCGCTGGGGCGGCTCGTTTGAAAACCGTGCCCGTTTTGCTTTGGAAATCATGAAGGCAGTGCGTGCCGCCGTGGGCAAAGATTTTATTATTATTTACCGCCTGTCGATGCTTGATCTGGTGCCCGAGGGACATGAGTACGAAGAAGTCATTCGTCTAGCCAAGCAAATTGAAGCGGCTGGGGCGACGCTTATTAACAGCGGGATTGGTTGGCACGAAGCGCGCGTTCCGACGATTGTTACCTCGGTGCCGCGCGGGGCATTTAGCTGGATCACTGCGCGTGTGCGGGAACAAGTCTCGATTCCAGTGGTTGCCGTCAATCGGATCAATACCCCAGAAATCGGCGAGGAGATTCTCGCCAAGAATGAAGCGGATATGGTCTCCATGGCTCGACCTTTACTTGCGGACGCCGATTTTGTCGCAAAAGCAGCAGCAGGCAAGGCCGATCGCATTAATACCTGTATCGCCTGTAACCAAGCTTGTCTGGACCATGTATTTGAAAACAAACGGGCGAGTTGTTTGGTGAATCCGCAAGCCTGTTACGAAACCGAGCTAGTCATGCAGCCAGCGCAGGCGGCGAAACGCATTGGCGTAGTTGGGGCAGGGCCCGCCGGCCTTGCGTTTGCCTGTTATGCGGCGGAACGTGGACACGAAGTGCATCTTTATGATGCCAGTGACCGCATTGGTGGACAATTTAATTACGCCAAGCAAATTCCGGGCAAAGAAGAGTTTCATGAAACCTTACGCTATTTCGATAAGCGCCTTGCCGATACCGGTGTGCAGGTCCATCTCAATAGTCGGCAAACAGCTACTTCACTTGCCGCAGAAGCGTTTGACGAGGTGGTGCTAGCGACCGGTGTGGTGCCGCGTCAAGTTGACTTCGCTGGCGCCGATCATCCGAAAGTAGTGGGCTACCTCGATGTGCTGCGAGATCATAAAGAACTCGGTCCAAAGGTTGCTTTGATTGGTGCGGGTGGTATCGGTTTTGACGTGGCCGAGTATATCACCACCGAACATTCCCCGACCCTTGATGCTGAAGAGTGGAACGAAATCTGGGGTGTCGATAAAGCGTATGAGAGCCGCGGTGCATTAACCCAACCCAAAGCAGAGTCAACCTCTCGCGAGGTCTGGCTATTGCAGCGTAAAACCAGCAAAGTAGGGAAAGGTCTTGGCAAAACTTCTGGCTGGGTGCACCGCGCAACATTGAAGAAAAAAGGTGTACAGATGCTGGCAGGGGTCACCTATAAAAAGGTTGATGATCAGGGACTGTGGATTGAAGTCGATGGTAACGAGCAACTGTTGGCGGTGGATAATGTTGTGATCTGTGCGGGCCAACTACCATTGCGCGAGTTACAAGACGAATTGCAACAGGCAGGTCAAAGTGTTCACCTCATTGGTGGTGCGGATGTTGCGGCGGAACTCGACGCCAAACGTGCCATTCGCCAAGGTGCAGAATTGGCGGCGGCGTTGTAATGACCGAACAGCAACCGCGCTTTGAACCCAACGCTGGGGAAAAGTTATACGACTTGCATTGCCACAGTCATTTTTCTGATGGTGAACTTGCGCCGGCAGAACTTGTGGCGCGTGCCGCCGCACAGGGGGTAACCCACTTGGCGCTGACCGACCATGACACCACCGCTGGTATCGCCGCAGCTGAACAGGCGATCGCCGCGCAGGAATTACCGTTGCAACTTATCCCTGGAGTGGAAATCACCTGTCGTTGGGAAGCCTTCGAAATTCACCTGGTCGGTTTGAATGTCGAGGTCACTCATCCAGCCTTAGTCAACTTACTTGAGCAGCAACAAGCTATGCGGCAGCAGCGCTATGAAGCCATGTTAGCTAAGCTGCATAAAGCTGGCATTGAAGTGACTCCACCGTTAGCGGCGGAGTTAACCATGCCAACTCGAAAACACTTGGCTGATGCGTTGGTTGAGCAAGGCTGGGTGAAAGACGTAGAAACAGCTTTCCGGCGGTATCTCGGTAAAGGTCAGCAAGCTTACATCGCTACCGACTGGTGCTCATTGGCAGATGCTGCGACGGCGGTACAGGCTGCTGGGGGCAAGGCTGTGATCGCGCATCCTCACGCCTATCAATTGAGTAACAAGTGGTTGCGACGATTGTTGCGTGAGAGCAAAGAGAGCGGTGTGGATGGAGTTGAAGTGGCAATCAGTCAACAGCGCCCCGGCGATCGTTTGGCGCTCGCGACTATGGCCCGTGAGATTGGTCTTGCAGCCTCGGCTGGATCCGACTTTCACGGTCCACGGCCGTGGCGTGAACTCGGCAAAAATCTTTGTCTACCACCAGACACTGTGCCAATATGGAGTACATGGACACATCCCTAAAATCGAGCTAGTAAAAAGTTATGAGTCAATACTTTGCGATTCATCCAGAAAACCCGCAACAACGCCTAATAGAACAAGCCGTTCAAGTCGTGAGGCAGGGTGGCATTTTGGTCTACCCAACGGATTCAGGTTATGCCATTGGCTGTCGCATTGGCGATAAAAGTGCGCTCGAGCGAATTTGTCGTATTCGTGATATCGACAAAGACCATAACTTCACCTTGATGTGCCGTGATTTATCAGAACTATCAACCTATGCTCGGGTCGATAACATTGCTTTTCGGCTCTTAAAAAACAACACTCCGGGCCCCTACACCTTCATTCTAAAAGCCACAAAAGAAGTGCCGAAACGTCTACAGAACCCCAAACGCAAAACGATCGGTATTCGGGTCAGCGACGATCCCATCACTATGGCTTTATTGGAAACTTTAGGCGAGCCACTGATGTCGACCAGTTTAGTGCTAGGTGATAACGATTTTGCTGAATCTGATCCCTACGAAATTCAGGATAAGCTCGACGCACAAGTTGATGGCATCATCGACGGCGAGCACCGTGGTGAAGCGCCGACGACAGTTGTTGATCTAGCTGATGGCGATATCGTCGTCACGCGCGTGGGTTCCGGCGATCCCTCGCCATTCCAACAATAGGCATAGTTAAGCAGCTATGGACGCGAAAACCGCAGCCCCACAACAACAGTCCTTACCGCTTGGTTTTGTGCGCGGCGAACCGGTGATCGAAAAGCCTGAAGACCTCTATATTCCACCTGATGCACTAGAACTCATCTTGGAAAGCTTTTCTGGGCCCATGGACTTGCTGCTGTATTTGATTCGTCGTCAAAAATTAGAAATTACCGAGCTTCCGATATTGCCTATCACCAAGCAATACATGCAATACGTGGATATGATGAAGGAGCTGAAGCTCGAGCTGGCGGCCGACTACTTGGTGATGGCAGCGATGTTGGCGGAAATTAAAAGTCGTATGTTATTACCGCGGCCGCCTGCTGAGGAAGACGATGAAATAGATCCCCGTGCGGAACTGGTGCGGCGTTTGCAAGAATATGAAGCGATTCGGCAAGGCGCAGGCTATTTGGATGAGCTACCGCAAGCGGGTCGTGACCACTTTGTCGTGCACGCCGAGACCGACGCGAAAGAATTTGTCCAGCAACAGCTACCGGATATTGCTTTGGCTGAGTTGGCAGTCGCGTTTGCGCAAGCATTAGCGCACGCTGAGTTACAACATCACCATCAGGTGCAACGGGAAAAACTCTCAACCCGTGAGCGCATGAGCCGCATTCTCGATATGTTACAGAATCAGCAACGTTTGCGCTTCGCGGATTTATTCACCGCTGCTGAGGGCAAACAGGGCGTTGTGGTAAGTTTTCTCGCGGTACTCGAACTGGTCAAAGAAGCTTTGATTGATGTTGTACAAGTCGATGCTTTTAGTGAAATCCATATTTCAACGCGTGGACAGGTTTATGCAGAAACAACAGCTTAAACAATTACTGGAAGCGCTTCTGTTCGTTGCAGAAGCCCCCTTAAGTGTTGCGCAGCTATGTGATTATTTGCTGGAGCATGGCCGCGATGTGAGCCGCAAACAAGTGCGCGAAACCATCGACGAGTTGCAGCAAGATTATCAAGAGCGCGGCGTGCAATTGCAGCGTGTCGCTTCTGGTTATAGATTTCAGACGCGCGCGGAATTAGGTGGTATAATCGCCGGCCTCTGGCAAGAGAAGCCGCCACGTTATTCGCAAGCATTATTGGAAACGTTGGCTTTAATCGCCTACCGGCAGCCGATAACGCGCGGTGACATAGAAGAAATTCGCGGCGTGAGTGTCAGTTCGCAAATTATGAAAACCTTGCAAGAGCGGGGCTGGGTGAAGGTTGTAGGACATCGAGAAGTGCCGGGTCGTCCGCAGCTTTACGCCACCACCAATGAGTTTTTAGACTATTTTAATTTAACCGATTTAGCTGAGTTACCTGCGATACCAGAGCCCCCCACAAAGGCCACAAACGCTGAGACAGCGCCAAAAGAGAGTGAAAACGCCCAATGAGTGAAAAGTTACAAAAAGTACTAGCCCGTTCAGGACATGGCTCGCGCCGTGAGCTGGAAGCGATGATCGCAGCCGGCCGGATTAGTGTGAATGGCCAAATCGCCAGTCTTGGTGAACGTATTGATGGTGACGCAAAGGTTCGGATTGATGGTCGCGAAGTAGCGATAAAGCCGCCTGAAGACGTGGTTTGTCGGGTGTTGATGTATCACAAGCCAGAGGGCGAGATGTGTACGCGCAAGGACCCTGAAGGGCGACCGACAGTTTATGACCGTCTGCCGCGTGTGCAAGGTGCACGGTGGGTTGCGGTAGGGCGACTGGACGTGAACACCTCAGGTTTGTTGCTATTCACGACGGATGGCGAATTGGCGAATCGACTGATGCATCCGGGGCATCAAATTGAGCGCGAGTATGCCGTACGCGTGTTTGGTGAAGTTACCGATGCTATGTTGCGAAAGCTCACTAAGGGCGTGCAACTTGAAGATGGCCCAGCTGCTTTTAAAGAGGTCAAACGGACTGGCGGCGCCCATAGTGAAGGTATGAATCAGTGGTTCCGCGTGGTGTTGACCGAGGGGCGTAACCGAGAAGTGCGACGGTTATGGGAATCGCAAGGTGTAACCGTAAGTCGCTTGATGCGCGTACGTTATGGCAACATCAACCTTGAACAGGGGTTGCCGCAAAGTGGCTGGGGCGAGTTACCTCTGAGCCAAATTAATTACCTGCGTGAGCTGGTAGGGCTCCCTGCGGAAGAACGCACCTTTATTGACCCGCGCAAGCAAGAGTCACGGCAGAAACGCTATGCCCGAGCCCGCCGTAATCAAGCGAAACGTATTCAGAACGCGAAACAACGCACACGCAAATGACCTTACTGGCCGACTGGCAGCTGCAGGGGCCGCTGCTGGCACTGTGGCCCTACCGTAATGATGTTTGGCGTGGCAATGCTTGCTACGCCCAACAGGCAATGCTGCAGATGTTAACGCGCATTGCCCCTTACCACAGCGTACGTCTGGGTATTCATCCTCCGCAACTACAGCAAGCGCTGCAGCAATTACCCGAAGCGTTAGAATGGTTTCCGCTAAGTTACGACGATAGTTGGATACGCGACTATGGCCCACAGTTTGTTGCGGCTGAACAGCTGTATGCATGGGGCGCCGATTTCGATGGTTGGCAAGGCGTTCATAGTGCGCATCGACGCGATCAACGCGTAGCGCAACGCCTGAGTCAACGCACAAGACGCCCGTTTCGAAAGCTGCCCTTCATTTTTGAAGGGGGCATGCTGAGTCACGATGGTGCCGGAACCGCTTTCGTGCATGCTGCGAGTCTTCAGCGACGTAATCCACAGTGGGGCCGCAGCCAACTTGAGCGCGTGTTAAGAGCACGTCTTGGGTTAACACGAATCATTTGGATTGAGACAGCGCTCTGTGCTGACGAGACGCTGGGCCATGTGGACAATCAAATTCAGTTCATTGGACCCGATCTGATTGCCTATGCGCAGTCAGAAAATGACCCTAAGTGGAACCTAGAAGTGTTGAGCTTACGTCAACAAGCGTGGTCAGCACAGTATCGTTGGCTCGAATTGCCCCCGTGCCAAGCGGTTATAGATAAGCCTGAACTTTTTCACGATGTGCAGCGAAAAAAAGGCGTGCGGGTGCGCGGACAGGCGCCAATACTGGCAAGCTACGTCAATATGATTCGCCTGCCAAATACCATCGTAGTGCCACAGTTTCGCCACGAGCGTTTTGCTGACTCGAACCGATTGGCGCTCGCTCAGGTGGGTGAAGTGCTGAGTGATGTGAAGGTCATTGCGGTCGACGCCACGGAGTTCATCCGTGGCGGCGGAGGCCCGCATTGTTTGAGTCTAATCTTGCCCAACGAGGTTAAAGACCACCGCGATTCGCGCTTCGATGCTTTGTTGTCCGGGTAAGCTGACCGAGTCAGCCATTGCCGCTTGGGCGACGCGGTAACGCACTACCGGTGCTTGTTGTGAACTCTCTTGTAAGCTCTGAACTCCCTTGATTGCAACGCCCGCTGCGTTGGCCATTCGTTCAGCTTTGGCACGTGCAAGCGCAATCGCTTCAGTTAAGGCCTGCTGATAAAGTTCGTCCGCGTTACTAACGCTAAACACAGGCTCGTCGACGCGTTGCACGCCATTGTTAAGAGCAAATTCGAGAAATTCTGCGTGTTGCTCAATGCTGGCAAAATCGACGACCATGCGGCGGTTCACTTGATAGCCAACGAGCTTCTGCTCACCTTCGTCATAGCGATGTTGTGGATAAACCCGAAGGGCATGAGATTGAATCGCAGTTTCCGCTACATTTTGCTCGCGCAAGCGCTCAATGAGTTTCGCTGTTATGCCATCCACTTCGGCTTTCAGAGCCGGAATATCCATACCTGTACGCTCTACGTTAACGGTTAATTGCACTTGATCGGGAACCGCTTGCACACTCGCTGACGCTGAAACGGAGAGTGTCTTTTCAGTTGCCTGTTGTTGCGGAGCTGGCGGTTGACAGCCCATCAAAACAAAAGCTGCAAGGGCGATAAAAACTGAACTCAAATAACGCATAAAACTTCCTTTTCTTTAAGAGATAGAACACACACTTGGCGCTCAACAGTTGTAGTTATAGAGTGTAGACTAAGAAAAAAATTCCATGGTGAACGAAATGTCTGAAGCTGAAGAACAATTACAAGCCGATGAGGTCGTGGTGCGCTTGCTGGGTCGGCGCGAACACAGTGCATTCGAGTTGAAACAAAAGCTGCGCCAACGGGAGTTCAGCGATAAAGTCATTCGCCAGGCATTAGCAAAAGCGCAAGAACAGGGCTGGCAATCCGATCAACGCTATACCGAAATATGGCTAAGACAAGCGTTACTAGGTGGTAATGGCTGGCTAAAAATTAAAGCCAAGGCGGCCAGCAAAGGTATCGATGAAGACCTATTGCAGACAGCTGTTACAGCCGCCAGTCCCGATTGGGTTGAACTTTGTTATGAGCGGCTGTGTAAGAAACTAGGTGAACATCCCCCACAATCGGCAAAAGAACGCGATAAAGTCATGCGACATTTACTCAATCGCGGCTTTCGATTCGATGAGATAAAAAGGGCGCTAGCAATGCACGCGGATGCGTTTGCAGACTAGTCGAAAGCACACAATCATGGTAGTCTTGCGCGCTAATTAAACGAATTTTTACCCCGACAAGTTGTAGTAGGAAAGTGTTCATATGAGTATGACCAGCGCGCAAATCCGTGAAGCGTTTTTGTCTTATTTTGCTGAGCGAGGTCACCAACGCGTGCCTTCAGCATCATTGATTCCAGGAAACGACCCCACCTTGCTCTTTACCAACGCGGGAATGGTGCCGTTTAAAGATGTATTTCTGGGTGACGAGAAGCGTGACTACAACCGTGCGACTTCTTCACAGCGCTGTTTGCGTGCCGGTGGTAAGCACAATGACTTGGAGAACGTTGGTTATACCGCTCGCCATCACACTTTCTTTGAAATGTTGGGTAATTTTAGCTTTGGCGATTACTTCAAGCGTGAAGCGATTCAGTATGCGTGGGAGTTTCTTACCGGCGTATTGCAATTACCGAAAGAAAAGCTTTGGGTAACTGTCTTCACTGAAGATGATGAAGCCTACGACATTTGGGCAAAAGAAATTGGCGTGCCAGAAGATCGTATCTCGCGCATTGGCGAGAAAGACAACTTCTGGGCCATGGGTGATACGGGGCCTTGCGGGCCTTGCTCTGAGATTTTCTACGACCACGGTGAAGAAGTATGGGGTGGACCACCGGGAACACCTGAGGAAGACGGTGATCGTTACATCGAAATCTGGAACCTCGTTTTCATGCAATACAACCGTCAAGCCGACGGTACCTTAGATCCGTTGCCTAAGCCATCGGTTGACACGGGCATGGGCCTTGAACGCATTGCCGCAGTGCTGCAGCACGTGCACAGTAATTATGATATCGACTTGTTTCAGGCACTGATAAAAGCTGCGGCAAAAATTATCGGTACGGACGATTTAGATAGTAAATCGTTGCGCGTTATCGCTGACCACATTCGTTCGTGTAGCTTCTTGATTGCTGATGGCGTACAGCCTTCCAATGAGGGCCGTGGTTATGTGTTGCGGCGCATTATTCGTCGTGCGGTCCGCCACGGCAATATGCTAGGCGCCCAAGGAACCTTCTTCCATAAACTCGTTCCGGCGTTGCTCGAGCAAATGGGTGAGGCATACCCTGAACTCGTCGAAAAAGAAAAAGTTATTAGCGACGCGCTATTGCGTGAAGAAGAACAGTTTGGCAAAACGCTCGAACGTGGCTTAGCTATTTTACAAGACGCGCTGGATCAACTGAAAGGTTCGGTTATTCCGGGAGATGTTGTCTTCAAACTTTATGATACCTACGGTTTCCCAGTCGACTTAACGGCGGATATCGCCCGCGAAAAAGAACTGACCATTGATGTCGAAGGCTTCGATAAAGAAATGGCTGCGCAACGTAAACGTGCGCAACAGGCTTCGCAATTTGGTGTTGATTACAATGAGCGCATGAAGTCGAGCCAACGCAGTGAGTTTACTGGGTACACCGACGTTGCGGGCCAAAGCAAAATCGTCGAGCTATTTGCTGACGGTAAGTTGGTAGAAAAGCTTGAAGCTGGCCAGCAGGGCGTTGTGGTGTTGTCACAAACACCTTTCTACGCCGAGAGCGGCGGTCAGATTGGTGATGTTGGCCGCTTAACCGTGAACGGCGGTGAATTTGTCGTGACCGATACCAAGTATATTGGCAAGGCAATTGCCCATCATGGTCATACCGAAGTCGCTCTGCAAGTCGGTGATGAAGTGCAGGCTCAAATCGATGCCGAGCGTCGAGCTGCGGTGAAGCGCAACCATAGTGCCACCCATCTGGTGCACGCAGCGTTACGCAACATTCTGGGCGAGCATGTAACGCAAAAAGGTAGTTTGGTGACCGCTGAGCGTTTGCGTTTTGACTTCTCGCATTTTGCTGCTATGACCGCAGATGAGATTGCGGCAATTGAACAACAAGTTAACGAGCAAATCGTAGCCAACCATGAGTTAACGACTGCCTTAATGCCGATCGAAAAGGCCAAAGAGGCTGGCGCCATGGCATTATTTGGCGAAAAGTACGATGACGATGTCCGCGTTGTGCGCATGGGCGACTACTCCATGGAACTATGTGGTGGTACACACGTCGCCCGTACCGGTGATATCGGCAGCTTCCGTATTGTCAGTGAAGCAGGTATCGCATCAGGCGTACGCCGCATCGATGCAGTGACTGGGCTCGCTGCACTGCAGTACGCACAGCAACAAGAGCAACTGCTACGTAGTAGTGCGAGCTTGTTGAAAGCGGATCCGAGTCAGTTACCTGAGCGCATTCAGCAACAGTTACAGCGCCATAAAGAACTCGAGCGTACAATCGCTGAGTTGCAACAACAAATGGCATCGCAAGCAGGCGGAAGCTTAGTCGAGAACGCGAAGGAAATCGGCGGTCATAAAGTGATCTTGGCTTCGCTCGATGGCGTAGAAAGTAAGGCACTACGAGGCATGGTGGATGATCTTAAGAACCAACTCGGTAGTGGCATCGTAGTCTTAGCTGTCGCCGCTGATGAGAAAGTGAGCTTGATTGTTGGCGTAACCAAGGACTTAACTGCTAAAGTTAAAGCGGGTGACGTTGTCAATTGCGCCGCTGCTGAAGTAGGTGGCAAAGGAGGCGGACGACCTGATATGGCGCAAGCCGGTGGTAGTGATGCAGGTAATATTCCTGCTGCGCTAGCAGCAGCCGAGCGTCGAATCGAGGAATTACTGCGATAAACAACATGAGGCCGGAGTTAGATACCCGTATTCGTGCTGTCAAGGTCGAAAGTTCCTTGCTAGAATGAAAGTTGCATGACAGTTGGTGATAAATCATGCACCATCATAATAGAATTCAAATCAGGCTGGTCGTGTGGAGTTTCTCAAGGATGCCCACACATAAAAAGTAGGGAAGGAGCAGGTAACATGTTGATCTTAACCCGTCGAGTGGGTGAGACCTTGATGATCGGAGACGAGGTCACAGTCACGGTATTGGGTGTAAAAGGGAACCAAGTGCGGATTGGTGTCAATGCGCCCAAGGATGTCTCGGTACACCGAGAAGAAATTTATATGAGAATTCAGGCAGAGCATCAGGATAAGTCTGACTCATCCGAATAATGTTTTCCTGTCGAAAAAGCTGATGAGCCGTCATCAGCTTTTTTTGTCTGTAACATCCTAAAACACTGCGTTCTGCGGGAAATTTGCTCGAGATGTTCAAAATTCCCACAAACGATTCGGATTACAGAAAAAATCAATTGACATTATTGGCTGTGCCATTAGAATGCAACGCCACAAGTAAGCGGTGAGGTGGCCGAGTGGCTGAAGGCGCTCCCCTGCTAAGGGAGTATAGG
>CETC01013650.1_pt1 | contig 12630 bp, 23 predicted proteins | sample 326911 | NCBI WGS metagenome assembly CETC01 (sample SAMEA2622694, study PRJEB7988) | marine metagenome | isolation source: saline water (ENVO:00002010), including | reverse complement strand
GTAGAATACAATCCACACCCTGGGCAAATGCTCCTACACAATCCACCGAAGGGCGAATACCATTATGAGCATAATCCTAGTGGTGCTAGGTTTATTGTAGGCTGTTGTGGTAGAAGATTTGGAAAATCTTATTCTGCTGCAAGAGAAGCTGAAGTTGTTGTCACACAACCTAATAAAGTAGTTTGGATAGTAGCACCTAGTTATAACACATCAGAAAAAATATTTAGAATAGTATATGATGAATTAGTCGTGAAAAAAGGTTACAAGCCATCTCATTATTCCCATAAAGAGCAGATCTTGAAGTTTGATTGGGCAGGAGGTCAATCTATTGTATGTGGAAAAAGTGCAGAACACCCATCTGGACTAATAGGAGAGGGTTGTGATTTAGTTATTCTTGATGAAGCAAGTAAAATACCAAATTTAAAGAGAATCTGGGAAATGTATGTACGACCCACCCTTTCAGATAAAAAGGGTAGAGCCATTTTTATCTCTACCCCTGATGGTTATGGAACTTTTTACGAACTTTATTTAAGAGGTAAAACAGAACCAGGATGGTATTCTTTTAATTCACCTTCTTGGCATAATACTTTTGCTTTTCCAAATGGTGAAGATGATCCTGACTTACAAGAAGCTAGGCAAACATTGTCTAAAGAAGTTTATGACCAAGAATATAAAGCTGAATTTACTTCATTGTCAGGTAGGATATATGGAGATTTTACAAGACATGATAATGTTGGAGAGTATCATTATAATTATAATTTGCCAACTTTTTTAAGTGTTGACTTTGGTTATAGAATGCCTTGTGCTTTATTTTTTCAAGTTGCAAAGGGGGCAGACGGACTAGAACATATTTATTTAATAGATGAGATAACTCATAAAACTAATATGAGAACTTTAGATTTAGTGAATGCAATTAAAGCAAAAAATTATAGATTAGTTAGGGTATTTGGAGATCCTGCAGGTTACCAAGTACAAGCATCAGTAGGTATGGGAGAAGCTGAAATATTTTATCAAATGACAGGTCACAGAGTATATTCTGTTAGAGATAAGGCAAGTGTCAATATAAATTCAGGAATATCTCATGTTAGAAACTTTATTTTATCTGCTGATGGAACTAGAAGATTACATATAAGCGAAAAATGTCCAGGTATAATTGAAGATATTGAGTCTTATAGATATCCAGAAACAAAAGATGGAAAAGAATTGAAGGAAGCACCACTCAAAGATGGTATAAGTGATCATGGCTGTGATGCTTTAAGGTATTTTTTTATAAACAGATTTCCAATTAAAAATTCTAAAATAAGGACACATAAAAGATGATGTATAATTTACAAGAATATGCAAATAATTTAATAGAGCAATCAATTAAAGATTTAAAATTTTATAATTTAAGGTCAAGATATAGATTTATAGATAAGCTATTAGATTATTACCAGGGAGATAATACTGCACAATATATAACTGATAAATTTAAAGCATCTGCTTTTAGAGAAGTTCCTATTACATCTTATAATGTTACTAAAAGAATGATAGATAGAATGTCAAGAATATATACTCTTGGAGCATCTAGGACATTAGAAGAAAAAAATGAAGAATATGCATCATTAACAAGATTTAAAGATTTTAAAATAAAGCATATAGAAAAAATGACTCGTTTAGTTGGAACAATAGCTGTGCAAGTCACATGGAAAGAAAATAGTAATGGTATGCAATATTTTGATTATACACCTTTCTATAAATTTGACACAATAACAGATCCAGAAAATCCTTTAAAGGCTATTGCAATTATTTATCCTATGTTATTGCCTGTTGATGATGCAAGTAAAGCACCTCAAGAAATGTACTGTTATTGGGATGACAAAGTTAAAAGAATATATACTGAGAATATGCATATTGTTAGCGAAGAACCTCATAATTATGGTCGTTTGCCTTTCGTTTTTTTACATAAGGATCATCAAATAGATAATTTTTTCTGTTATCCTGCCCACGATATTATATCTGTTAACGAAATGGTGAATATTTTATTTACAGAAATGAATTTAGGGATGAGATTTCAAATGTTTGGTCAATATGTTGCTACAGGATTATATTCTGATGAAAACATACAAAGAGCAGGTTCTGATGAAATTATTGTAATGCCTGAAGGAACTGATTTATCAATATTGTCACCTAGTGTTAACATATCTGATGCACTTAAATTAGCTAGAGCAATGTTAGAACTAGTGGCACAAAACAATCATTTACAAATAAGTTTTTCTGAAACTAATAAAGATCGTCCAAGTTCTGGAATAGCCCTTAAAATTAAAGATTTAGAAAGATTTGAGGATTATCAAGATGATTTAGAGTTATTTGCTCATTACGAAAGAGAAATATATGATTTAGAAAGAACAATTGCCCTAGCAAATGGGTTCAATCTGCCATTCAACTTTGGAGTTGATTTTAATGAACCCGAATATCCAATGAATATTCCTGATGAAATTTCTTGGAATACATGGTTATTGGACAATAATCTTACTACTAGGGCAAAATTATTGCAAAAATATAACAAAGATTTATCTGATATACAGGCAGATGCAGAATTAATCGCAAATAGGGAAATCAATGGCAGAGAAGAACAACCAGAAAGACAAGGATCAATATTTGAAAGACTTCGTGCTAGACCTCAAGGATCTGAATGATATAGAATACGAAATTTCACAATTTGACCAAAATTTAAGCATAACTGAAATAAAACAATTTTTTCTTAATGAGTTTGAAATAGCATTTGGTAAGCATTTGCTAAAATTTGTTAAAGCATTTGGTATAGGAAAAGATTTTGCAGAAAAGGTGACTAATGAAAGTAACTCGTAATTTTGATTTAAAAAAACTAGTTAAAACTGAAGCTACTGCATTGTGGTTAAATCAGTATGGTAGCAAGATGGCACAATCTATAGTAGAAGGTTTAGATAAAGGTATAGATATAGAGGGAAATAGGTTTGATCCAGGAGGGGATTTCACACATAAAAGCACTCATGATGGACATCCACATAAAAGACCTTTAGTTAGGTCAGGTAGGTTACGAAAGTCAATAAAAAAACTACCTGCTACTGCACAAAAATTAACATTTTGGATTAAAAGCAATGTAAAATCTAAAGCTAGATGGAATATAGAGGTAGATGGGAAAAAATCTAGTGGAACTAGGAGTAGAAGAGGTGTTAATTATGGTGCAATGAATAACCAAGGATTTAAAACATCTAAAGACTCAATGATTCCTAATAAAAATGTAAAACAAAGAAATTGGTTTGGTATTTCATCTAAATTTTTAGTAGGTGGGTCTGAGTGGAAAAAATTAAAGACTTTAGCACAATATTGGGATGAAGCTATGAAAACTAGAATGAAAGAGTTTAAATAATGGCAGAATTAATAGATATATTTGGTGAAGACTTCCAGGAAATACTAGAAAAACTAGATGATTTAACACCAGAACAAGAAATCTTATTATTAGCTATAATAGAAAAGGCTGCAATTCAAGCAGATATATTTGAATTAGAAATACAACAACAAATAAATACTATGATTGCTAATGGTATGACAGATGATATGGCAGAAATGGCTATAAAAGCAGATTTAAGAAAAGGTAAACCCTTATTTAATCAATTAAACAACTCAATAAAAGCAGCACTTATTGAAGGTATAAATCAATCTTCTAGGCTAGGTCAATACCAACAGTATCAGTTAGATCAACAAGAATTTACATGGGTAACTGTATCAGGACATAGAATATGTGAAGATTGTGTATCAAGATCTGGAGATACAGGAACATTCGAATATCATGCAGATAAAGGTCTTCCAGGAGCAGGGTGGTCATTATGTAAACAATACTGCTATTGTGTATTAGACCCCACAGGAGAAATATCTAACAATATAGAAGTACCAACAAATTCAGGTATCAGAGAGAAATCGGCTTAGATTTAATACCTTTTTCTTTCTCCAATCTCAATAACTCCTCAATCCATTTAGCTTTTTCAGTTTTAGAAGGTCTTCCATTGCCCATTGAAGCTAAACCTACTTTTTTAGCCCTTCTTTTTAACCTTAAAAGTGCATTCCTTTTTTCCTTATCCACCTTATATGCTTTATACGTTCCTGTAGCTATAGCAATCTTCCTCTTATCATCTTTAACACTAGGATGCACTTTAGGTTTCTTAAAAGGTTTAGGCTCTGGCATTTCATGCACTTTATTCATTAATTGATTAACAGGATCTTGAACTATCTCACCATCCTCAATATCTGCACTAGCTATCTCTTTACCCCTAACAGATTGCATAAATGCTTCACTAGGACTAATTTCATGCACTTTCTTCTCTGTATACTTACCTGTATGTTTAAGGAATAACTCTATTGCCCTCACATTGCCCTGTAAACACTCATTATATAAAGCTTCTATAACATATAAAGCCTTATCACCATGTAACTCCATATACCTCTGATAACAAGCTTCCATGAACTCAGGACGTTTACACCAAGACCTAATTGTATTATAACTAATATCTGTCTGTCTTGATATCTCTAACCAAGATAAGTTTAAGTCCTGGACATGAAGTTCTATTACAGGCAACCACTTATGCTTTATTGGATCTTTAATTAACTCTTTTTTCATACACTTAATTTATAAACAAATTTAATTTAAAAGTGCATGGTATTTTAAGTGCATGGTTTTATTTTGGGCAAAGTAGACACTTATAATTGAAAAATTCTCTTTTGGTGACCTCCGAAAGAGGGTATCTATTTCCCCCCATCCCCATATAAAAAATTGTTGTTTGAAATTCAATAATTTTATGCTTGAAATTAACTTTACATAATATCAATTATCAGAAATTAAAGGTATTTTGTGCTATTTTTTTAATAGTATTTTTTAAACTGTGCATTGAATCCAAGCTTTTTTAAATACATTTAATTAAGCTTGTTTGCATGTGAAATATCCCACTTAAACCAAATAGTTATTATAATTACATATACTTCTATATATATTTTATATTAGATTGTTTTATATTGCACGTTCTAAAGTTATATTATTGTTTTGTAGTGTTATGTATTAGATTTATTAATTAAGCTTGTTATTAAGCTATATATTAAAGCTTATTAACTATTATAATTATTTATATAAGATAAGATATTAAGGGATAAAAAAAAGGATCTAAAATAAATTAGATCCCTTTTTATTTTGTTTGTTACTTAGTATTACTTTTTATTAAATAGCTCTCCAAGTAAAAACATACCAAACAATTTTAAAGCTATAAATAAAGCTATTAAAATTATTGGTGTTAAAACTTCCATATGTTACCCCCTTTTTTTTAAGTCTGTTATTATTTGTTTTTTTATTTCTTTTTTAATACTATTCTTTTTTTTAGTATTAAAACCTATTATTTCAATTTCTAAATGACTATCTAGCCAATTATCTATGTTTTTTATTTTACTCATTGTTATCCCTTTTTTTAGTTATTTATTTTTATTACATTACTATCTAACACAAAACCAGTTTCATCTTTTTTAGCATCCCCTTTAGCTATTAACCCACATATGATACCTTGCCCATCTTTAAATCTTAAATCAGTTTCATCAGCATTAATAACAGGAAATTGTAAAGATAGATCTTTACCCTGGAATATTTGTTTAGATGGTAAATTATCACGGTATACGGCTGCTATTCTTTTACCTGCTAGTAATAATTCATATGCTTCAAAATAATTGTCTTCAGCTAATGAGAAAGTTAAATCATAATTAGAAGGTAAATTATCCCATCTCCCAGATGATAATTCGTATTTAGTATAATCATAAAATTGAACATTTTTAAAAGCTTGGAAGATTGTTTTATGTTTTCCGTTATAATTAAACCTTATATTTTCGAATCTTAAATCCGATGTTCCATTCAATCTTACTACAGGCTGTAAATTTAATTTATCAGCTTTTTTAATTAGTTTTATTATGCTTTTATAAAGATCTAGCATAAAGTTCTCTCTGTCTTCTAAAAAATAATGTGTTTTTTTTATTCTTGCTTCCTGGACGTTTGTAAATTTTCCTCTTCCTGCTGTATATAAACAAGCTTGAGAACATCCTTTAGATGCTTTAGGGCACATATTTTTACCTGATATTTTATAAGGGGCTAAATATAAGATCCCTGTTAAATATCCTTTTTTTGTCCCTTTACTTGTTTTGCTATCTTGATTAATAGACAGTAAATTTTTCCCTTTATAGTATTTTTTATAATCATATTTATTTACTTTAATCATTGTTTAAGTCTCCCTTTTTTATTATTGTTTAAATATATTTTTATTACTTTTCTACCACTTCTATATCTTCAATATAAAGACAATTATCTTCGCAATCTTCATGTATTATTGTTTGAGCATCTCGTTCCATATCTTCTATTGATGTCTCGTCATATTCTCTATCAATTATAATAGTTATTCTAAATGACTTCATTTTTTATTCCCTTTTTTTTAATTATTGATTTATACTACTAATTAAAACAAATATAATAGTTTTTTTTATAATGTCAATAGGAAAAAATAATTTTTTTTATTTTATATTATGTAAAGTTTTTTTTATAGCTTTTTAAAGCTATTTTTTTTTATAAATATTTTAAATAATTATGATTTTTTTTATTGATTTTTTACGTCGGAAATTCGTCGAAAGGGGTCAAAAATGTGACATGGACACCCCATTCTAATATTTTTTGCTCGTAGTTCCAGGCATTTTAATATTTTGCCCTCGTAGTTTTGAACTTTTTTACAAAATTATTTTATAATGTTCGTGTTTCTTTTAGAAAATTTGCGAGTAACATAGCATCAGCCGTTGCTAATGTTATATTTAAATTAGGAAACCTCTGTTGTGCTAAATGTTTTAGTTGGTTCTTTCGTTCTTTTTTATCTTTAGGTAATGGATTGTAATGTTTCATCCATTTCTGTGGGGATACCTGGGTATATGGTATCTCATGTGCTGCTAAAATTCCTAACCATTGTCCATATCCCTTACCAAATGTGAATACTGATTTTACTCCCTGTTTAGGCATAGAATGAACTGATTCAATTATAGCATATTTTTGGATATCTGGAGCAATTTGCATCACAACTTTAATTTCTTCAGACATATCTGTGACAGTAGAGGGGCATTTACGACAATATTGAACATCATTGTAAATAACCCCAATACCACCATTCTTACCTGGATCTATTCCTATGTAGATCCTATTATCCATCTCTCTCCACCTCTGGTGTTGTTTTAGATTTAAGGTTTTTAAACGTATTTCCAAGGATCTGTCCAATCTCTGCAGGACTTGCTGCTCCTTTTTTTGCTTCATCCATGTATTTTTTAAATCGTTTAGATTGTTCAGCCAAGTTTTTATGTCTTCCAGATATTTCTTCATCTAATGACCCATTCTGTTTAAATTTTTGTGATGGTGATTGATTACTTGAAGTGGCAGATCCCTTAGTATTATTAGCCCACCTCGATAATCTCCGACCTGTATCCCAAGTCTTCTCCATTTCGTATTTAAGCTTAGTCATGCTTTTATTAGGTTCTGTCCAATAAAGTATAAATTCTTCTAACATTTCTAAATCATATTGTGATTGAAATTCAAAAACTTGTTTTTTGAATCCTTCAGTTCTATCATTTATTATATTTTCTTTACTTTGCTTTACTTTACTTTTCTTTACTTTACTTTGCTTTACTTGCTTTGCAAATGCTACTTCACTTTCTAGCACTTGCTTAGCACTTGCTTTTGCTTTGCCACCTAGTTTGCCAGACTCTCGTCTTTTCTTTTTAATATTATCAAGCTTCTCCATTCTCCTAGATAATGATCTAGAATGGAAAAAATCACCATTAAACTCAAATAAATTATAGTTTTTTAATACATCAGAAATTTTATCAACTTCAGATCTAATATCAAAACAAATACTTTCAACATCGCTAATATGTAATGTATAATTTTCAGTATCTCGCAGTATTTCAATAATCATAAAGTATATACCATAACCCTCTGCTCCGTACTTCATTCGTAATTTCATTAGCCTTTGATCATTCCTGGCATTTGAGTCGTGACTAAAATAATATGCATCTTTCATTTTGTTCCCCTTTTTTGTTTTAAGTATTCTTTTCTTGCTTTTTTTATCTTTTCATTAATAGTCAAAGAAGTATATTCATTTTCATCTAGTTTATCTTTTCTACTAATATAGTCAAAAAATTCTGATATTCTACCCATTTTAATATTCCTATCCTATAGTTGTGGCTTTACTCAACAATTTTCATATAACAAGGGTTAAATTCTGAATCCCCACATCCAGACCAACCTTCTGCTTCTAAAGTTGACGTACAACTAGCCATAAATACCATAAAAAATATGGCTGTCATAAAACCTATAATAAAATATGTATATCTTTTCATACAGTTTCCTTTTCTTTAATTGCAGGACTATGCTCATCACATTCTATACAAACACCATCATCCCAATTTTTGTCATAATTATATAATCTTGCTTTGCAGCACTCACTTAATTTTTCTTTCATGCTATCCCTGTTTGATTGTTTTCATTAAAAAATTTGTTTTTTTCATAATCATAAATATTGTCTAAAGCAATAATAGTATCTTTAATTACGTCCATCCTAAATAAAGCACCCTCTTCTGCAAATCTTTTTGTTGTTTCAACTCCATCTACTTCTCCAGAGTCTGCATCTACTATTATTTTAATTGCTATTATTTTTTTACCCATATTTTTTTTAACCTTTCTGATATTGCCTTAACTACAGGAACACTAACTGCATTCCCTAATTGTTTATATCTCTGACTATCTGATTGTCCTTCTGTCCATCCATCTGGAAAACCCTGTAACCTTTCACATTCTATGGGTGTTAATCTTCTAATCCCATTTTGTATTGTATATTGTTGCATCCCTGTATCTATTGTTTGTGCAGCTTTTTTTCCAACCCTACCTCTTCTAGTTTTAGAATCAGGTACAGATAAATTTATAGAATCACCTTCCTCTGCTACTGCATAACCTTTTTTTGTAGCTTCTTTAACTTGATATAACCCTGTTTTCGCACCCATGCCACCACCATTCTTAATAGTCCTCGCACATCCACTTGGATCATACACTCTTGTAGCTTCTGAATCTTCACCTATTGTTCCGATTTGTTTGAGTCCTTCTTGTGCATACTGTTCACCCTCAACAATGTACGAGCCATCTCCGATTGCTTCGTATCTTGCTTTAAGGGTATTTGTATATTGTCCTTGTAATTCATCAGCCTTGTAACCGATTTCTGCGATAGGAAATATTTTTGGTCGACTTTCTCCTCTAAAACGTCCGACAATGTATATTCGCTCTCTATTTTGGGGTAAAAACCACCTAGTATTAAGTAATTGGCACTCAATGGTATAATCAAGGTCGGCAAGAACTCCGTATATAGTAGCAAATGTTCGTCCATCTTCGTGGTTAAGTAAGCCTTTAACATTTTCGAGTATAAAGTATGGGATTGGTTTGCCAACATCTCTGAAATGTCGTAGAATCCGTGCGATTTCAAAAAATAAAGTTCCTCTGATATCATCGAATCCCTTCCTTTTTCCAGCAATTGAGAAAGCTTGACATGGGAATCCTCCACAAAGGATTTCAATGTTACTTGGCAAATCTCTTTCTGGCTGAACATTGGTAATATCTCCGAGTTCTGTTGCATTTGGAAACCTCTTTTTATATTGTTTATTTGCATATTTATCTATATCTGAAAAACCAACCCAATCAAATTTAAATCCTGCTTGTTCTAATCCTAAATGAAAACCACCTATCCCACTAAATAAATCAAGCATTTTAATAGGGGGAAAATCCGACTTTCCCCCTATCTCATTTTTCACCTCTCTGTTACAGCAACTTGCCATCCTAGTGGGGGATTCCTGAACTGTAACTGTGAAAAATTTTTAAGCAGGGTGCTATACGATGTACGGACTCGTACCTATCATCAAGGTCATAAGGCTTCATTAAGGAGCGACCCTGCTTAATCTTTGTTTTCCTTTTGAAATAAACCAACTATTATTATACCGAAAAAAACTCCTATCCACATACCTATTACTATATAAGCCATCCAATGCATTAGAATAATCTCCCTGTAAAATTTTTAAGTTCTTCTTTAACAGATTCTTTCATCTTATGTCTTTTTTCATATAACTCTCCACGAAGTTCAGGATTGTTTTCCTGGAGTTTTCTTCTGCATCTAGTTATACCAGATACTTCTGCAAAATTTTTCTTTGTAAAATCTAATATAAAATCCCACATAGATATGCTTTCAGCCTGGACTCTTCCACCACATTGATACACCCATACATGGGCAAGTAACAATGAATCATTATCCCTAGCTTTAGGATATTTAGTTAAAATCTCTCTTACTATAAATTCTTTATTTTTAATTTTTTCTATCATAATATTAGAGTAGGGGGGCGAAGAAACAGGCTAAAAACACCCTCATGGGATGTAAACTCCTGAAAGGGAACTTGCCCCCCCACATTTTATTTAAAATGGTAAATCATCACCTTTTTTTTCATTTTGAGATTTTTCCCACAATGCTGCAACAATTTTTTCCAACTTTTCAATCCTCATAGACAATTCATGCATAGCCATTTTGTCTTCTTTAGGTTCAAATTGTTTTTCAAACTTCTTAACAGAATCATGCAAAGGCTTAGATTGTGTTGGTGCAGAATCTTTTTTTGCAGGATTATCAGCCATTTCTACTTTAAAAAAAGCAAAACCCTTATTAATATCAGCATCTTTTACTTTTTCTATAGTCAATGTGTCACCTTTAGATGCACCTAATCCCTGGATCTTCTCATGCAACTTTTCTGTTGCAGAAAACTTTTCTTCACCTGATATTAATTCTTTAATACCATAGGTATATTGTTTTTTTCCAAATTGATTAGTACCTTCTAAAGGCTCATCAAAAAGCAAAGTTACAGTTTCACTTTTATTATCAACGAACTTTATATAATCACTCATTTTCTTCTCCTTTTAAACTATATATTATAGGCAATTCAGTTTTTTCTACTATTTTTGGCATAGATCCTCTGCCATCACGAACCATATACTCAAAATTTTCATACACATTATACCAATTGTAAGGCACAAACTTATATTCTTTTAACTTATATTTACCCTTGGAATTTAAATACAAACAAGCCAATTTATCAATTTTTCCATGCTCATCTCCATATATATGATCCCATAATAATTTATAAGATGTTAATTGTAGTTCGTGATCTTTTGGGTATTCCTTACCTGTTTTTATATCTACAAGATGAATCTTACCATCAGGCATTTTTAATATCTGATCTGCCGTTCCTGCCCATGGAAATAATACTTCCCCATCCTCATCTAATTCATCAGTATATAAACAAATCTCTGTAGCAATAGGCTCTGGAAAATATGTTTGGTAAAAATCTATAAAACCCTGGAGTCTTAATTTAACTTCATCTGTCACATTTTCTATTTGACCTGTATCTTCATTATAAAAACCATTACTTGTATCTACTTTTAATCCCCATATAAGCCACATTATCATAGCATGGGTCTGTGTTCCAAGAAATGCCCTATCTCGTGCATAATCCATAGCATGACGATACGATAAAGAATTACCAAGCCACATATCAAAACCAATACCTTTAGTTAATGTGTTAGATAAAATAGTAGTAGAAGAAGCATTATATACTCTATTTTCAACTTCCACATCTCTTTGATAGTAATACCTACCTTTTGGTGCATCTATGCGAGAAATAGGTATTTTAGAGGTTATTAATTGATCAGGATCAGGATATGATGCCTTTTCAATCTGTTTTTTTGTTACTGATTGTGCCATTGTCTAATCCCTTTTTTAATTATTTCCTGGATAAATTCTTTTTTTAAAAGCTTTCCACCCCTCTTTCTTTTTTCAATAACAAACAACTCTTCAAATTCACTATGCAGCCCAATAGGCAATCCAAAATTTAACTTTACATCATTTCTTAATATTATTTTACTTTTTTCTGCCATTTTCTTTTTCCTTTTTTTCTAATAATTCTTTTTTTCTTCGATCATAAGCAAGTGCCTGTAATAATCTAGCATTATGCATACCACTATCGTAATATCCCACCTATAAAACCCCCTTTTATTTATTTAATAATGACTTCAAGGAACTTAAAGGCATACTGACATTTTTCCATGTCTTGCCACTTCCATCACATTTTGTGCAATAATACTCTACAGTTATATCTTTATCTGACTTCTGATGGTCAAAGTTGTGATATCCAAGACCATTGCAATATTTACATTTAATTTGTTTTTTTAATGTGATTTTATAAGTCATTAGTTCCCTTTTTTAATGATACTTAATTTAAAACATTTAGAAATAACACACAAGTAATTTAAATTATTTTTATAATAAAAGTAACCCCTAGTAATGACAGCACGACCCGAATGCACACCCACACTCTAGGAAAACACTACCAGGGGTTAAATTACCAGACTTCTCGTATTTTTAATTTTACAGTATATTTATTAAAAGCCGTTTGATTAAACTGAAATGAGTTCATGTCAAATTTACATATAGCAAGTTGATTTTGAAAATTCTCTGTAATTGAATTATC
>CETC01012930.1_pt1 | contig 12644 bp, 8 predicted proteins | sample 326911 | NCBI WGS metagenome assembly CETC01 (sample SAMEA2622694, study PRJEB7988) | marine metagenome | isolation source: saline water (ENVO:00002010), including | reverse complement strand
GCGACCAGCCGGCCAGCCAGCCAGCAGGCAAGGCCTCGGCCAGCGCCGTCAGGTCCAGCTCGAGGGTCGACATCTGCAGCCGCGGCGGCAACTCCACCAGCTGCACAGCCAGGCCGGGCAGCCGCTCGTGCAACGCCTGCTGCAACGGCAGCAGGTTGCTGGCGGCCAGCGCCCAGCCGGGCAGTAAGGTAAGGTTATTCATCGTTGAGTTCCTTGTGCGCCTGCCCGAGCGCATCGAGCAAGCGGTCAACCTGTTGTTCGGTATGCGCGGCGCTGAGGGTAACACGCAGTCTGGCGGTACCCTGCGGTACGGTCGGCGGGCGAATGGCAGTCACAAGCAGGCCGCGCGCGCGCAGTGCAGCCGACAGCGCCAGCGCCCGCTCGCTGGTGCCCACCACTATCGGCTGAATCGGCGTCGGGCTATCCATCAGCTCAAGCCCGAGCGAGGTGACTCCAGCCCGAAAACGGCTGATCAGCGCCGCCAGTTGGTCACGGCGCCAGTGCTCTTCGCGCACCAGTTGCAGGCTGGTCAATGTGGCATGGGCAACGGCGGGTGGCTGGCTGGTGGTATAGATGTAGGGACGGGCAAACTGGATCAGGGTTTCGACCAGTTCTTCGCTGCCGGCAACAAAGGCGCCGGCAGTGCCAAACGCCTTGCCGAGGGTGCCGACCAGCACCGGCACCTGGTCGATCGACAAGCCGAAATGTTCAACAATGCCGCCACCCTGGGCGCCGAGACAGCCAAAGCCGTGAGCATCATCCACCATCATCCAGGCATCGACGTCCGCTGCGGCAGCACACAGCGCGGGCAAGTCGGCCAGGTCACCGTCCATGCTGAACACGCCATCGGTCACCACCAGCGTATTGCCCTGAGCCTTGCTCAACCGGCCACGCAGGCTGTCTGCATCGTTATGCAGATAACGCGAGAAACGGGCACCACTGAGCAGCCCGGCATCCAGCAAAGAGGCGTGATTGAGCCGATCTTCCAGCACCGTATCGCCCTGCCCCACCAGCGCCGTAACCGTACCCATATTGGCCATATAGCCGCTGGACAACAGCAAGGCCCGTGGCCGGCCGGTAAACTCGGCCAACGCCTCTTCCAGCGCATGATGGGCGCCCGAGTGACCGGTCACCAGGTGCGACGCACCACCACCCGTGCCCCAACGCCGCACACCATCGACGAACGCCTCGTTTATTCGCGGATCATTGGCAAGACCCAGGTAGTCATTGCTGCAGAAACTGAGCAACTGCTCACCATCGACCAGCACATCCACCCCTTGTGGCGTTTGCAGCAGGGGGCGCTGACGGTACAGATGCGCAGCGCGGCGCTCGGTGAGGCGTGCAGAAAGATCGAAAGACATAAAAAAGCTCCAAGCGGCAAGCAGCAAGCTTCAAGCCACATCAGCGCTCGCTTGAGGCTTGCAGCTTATGGCTTGAGGCTGCCGTCGTCAGACGGCCGAATAAAACAGCTTGCTGTCCCGCTGTTCGATCAGCGCCTGCTCAATCGCCGCCTGATGCACCTCGTCCGCGTGCTCCTGGCGCTCTTCCGGCTTGATGCCGAGGCGGGCGAACAGCTGCATGTCCCTATCCGCCTGCGGGTTGCCGGTGGTCAGGAGCTTCTCTCCATAAAAGATGGAATTGGCGCCGGCGAAGAAGGCCAGCGACTGCATCTGCTCGTTCATCTGCTCGCGGCCGGCAGACAAGCGCACGTGGGACTTGGGCATCATGATGCGGGCAACGGCCAGCATGCGGATGAAGTCGAAGGGGTCAACATCCTTCTCGTCCGCCAGCGGGGTACCCTGCACCTTGACCAGCATATTGATCGGCACGCTCTCCGGGTGCTCCGGCAGGTTGGCCAGCTGAATCAGCAGACCGGCGCGATCCTGAAGCGACTCACCCATGCCGAGAATCCCGCCAGAGCAGATTTTCATACCCGCGTCACGCACATGCGACAGGGTTTCCAGCCGATCGGCGTAGGTCCGGGTGGTGATGATGTTGCCGTAGAACTCGGGCGAGGTGTCGAGGTTGTGGTTGTAGTAATCCAGCCCGGCTTCGGCCAACGCCTGGGTTTGCTCCTTGCTCAGCTTGCCCAGGGTCATGCAGGTTTCCATGCCCAGCGCCTTGACGCTCTCGACCATCTTCAGCACATAGGGCATGTCCTTGGCAGACGGATGTTTCCAGGCCGCGCCCATGCAGAAGCGGGTGGAGCCAATGGCCTTGGCATCGGCCGCCGCCTTGAGCACCTTCTCGACCTCCATGAGCTTTTCCTTGTCCAGACCGGTGTTGTAATGACCGGACTGCGGACAGTACTTGCAGTCTTCCGGGCACGCACCGGTCTTGATCGACAGCAGCGTGGAGACCTGCACCCGGTTCGGGTCGAAGTGCATGCGATGCACCGTCTGTGCTTGAAACAGCAGATCATTGAACGGCTGATTGAACAGCTCCAGCACTTCTGCCAGAGTCCAGTCGTGGCGGGTCACGGATGCAGTCATGGGGTCTTGTCCCTTCGAATTGGCAGGGGAACCGGGCGGGTTCCAAGTCTGCCGAGCATCATAACGACGGCACGGAGGCTGTCAACCTTTGAAAAAACAACAGGTTTACATCTGGATAAAAAACAATCTATTCGCACAATGCATACTCTGCCTTGGCAGCAACCCGCATCCGGACACGCAACTGTGCGGAGGCTGCGAGGCTGACTTGCCCTGGCAACAGGCCTGCTGCCAACGCTGTGCCCTGCCCTTGCCGCACCCGGCGCAGCAATGCGGGCGCTGCCTGAATGCACCCCCGCCATTCAGTCACGCGCTGGCACCGCTGATCTACCGCTTCCCGGTTGACAGCCTGATTCCCGCGTTCAAGTACCATGGCCAGACCAGCATTGGCCGCCTGCTCGGGCAGCTACTTGCCGAAGCTGCGGCGGATTGGCTGCAGCAAGACATTACCCCCTGCCCCGACCTGCTGCTGCCAGTGCCCATGCACCGCAAGCGGCAGGCTCAGCGTGGCTACAATCAGGCCTGCGAGCTGGCGCGCGATATTGCCAGACGCACCCAACTCCGCTGTCGACCCGAACTGCTGGAACGCACCCGCTCAACCCTGCCGCAGCAGGGCCTGGATGCCAAAGCACGACGCCAGAACCTGCGCGGTGCGTTCAGCTGCCCAAGGCCTGAACACCTGCAGGGAAAGCACCTGGCGCTGATCGATGACGTCATGACCACCGGCGTGACGCTGAGTGAGGCCAGCCAAACCCTGCTCAAGGCCGGCGCCGCATCGGTTCAGGTCTGGTGCGTCGCCCGTACCCCCTGAAACCCGTCTGTAACGAGCGATTCCACGGTCAACACCTGTTACCCTGTGCGGTCACAATCACGTGTTTGCTCCGAGTCGACCACCATGTCCAGCCATCCCTTTTCTACCCTCACCCCTGACACCGTGCTGGACGCGGTCGAGTCGCTTGGCTATCTCTCTGATGCGCGCATCCTGACCCTGAACAGTTACGAAAACAGGGTATTTCAGGTCGGCATAGAAGGCGCCGCACCGCTGATCGCCAAGTTCTATCGACCGGACCGCTGGAGCGATGAGGCGATTCTCGAGGAGCATACCTTCAGCCTTGAACTGGCTGTACGCGAGATCCCGGTGATTGCCCAGGAGCAGATCGACGGCCGCACGCTGTTCGAGCATGCAGGGTTTCGCTTCAGCCTGTTCCGCCGGTTTGGTGGCCACGCCCCCGAGTTCGACGATCCCGACCATCTGCTGATGCTCGGTCGCCTGATCGGCCGCCTGCATGCGGTCGGTTCGATGCGCCCCTTCGAGCACCGGCCGACCCTCGACTGGCAAAGCTTCGGCGGGGACAGTCTGGATTACCTGCGCAGCGCCAATGTGGTGCCTGCAAGCCTGCAACCCGCCTACTTCTCGGTCGCCGAAGACCTGCTGCAGGTGGTAAAACAGCAACTCCAGGCGCATCCGGCCAAGCAGATTCGCCTGCATGGCGATCTGCACGTCGGCAACCTGCTGTGGCGCGACGACAGCCTGTATATGGTCGATCTGGATGACTGCCGCATGGGTCCGGCGATGCAGGATCTGTGGATGGTGCTATCGGGTGAGCGCGATCAGCGTCAGGCGCAACTATCCGAGCTGATTGACGGCTACAACGAATTCCACGATTTCAATCCGTCCGAACTGGCCCTGATTGAGCCACTGCGCAGCCTGCGGCTGGTGCACTACAGTGCCTGGCTGGCACGCCGCTGGGAGGACCCGGCCTTTCCCATGCACTTCCCCTGGTTCGCCCAGGAACGTTACTGGGCCGACCAGATCCTGACCCTGCGCGAGCAGCGCGCCGCGTTGGACGAGCCTGCGCTTCGTCTGTTCTGATTTGCGGATATAAAAGCCATCAATGGCCATTCCCTGGCCGGAAGTGACTCAATACACTGCCCCGCGATTCCTATAGAGGTGAGAACCATGTCCGAACTGCTGATTGACCAACGCAACCTGGCGTTTGAACTCTATGAAGTGCTGGACGCCGAAGCGCTGACCAAGCGCCCGCGCTTTGCCGATCACAACCGCGAGACCTTCGACGCGGCCATCGGTACTGCCCGCACCATCGCGGAAAAGCTGTTCGCACCACACAACCGCAAGAGCGACGAGAACGAGCCCAAATACGTCAACGGTGCGGCCGAGCTGATCCCGGAAGTCAAACCGGCGGTCGACGCCTTCCTCGAGGCGGGCTTTCTGAACGCCACCCGCACCTTTGAACAGGGCGGCATGCAGATGCCGAACCTGCTGTCGCAGGCCTGCTTTGCCCATTTCCAGTCGGCCAACGCAGGGACCTCGTCCTACGCGATGCTGACCATGGGCGCGGCCAACCTGATCGAGAGCTTCGGCACCGAGGAACAGAAACAGCGCTACCTGCAGCCAATGATCGAAGGCCGCTTCTTCGGCACCATGGCGCTGACCGAGCCACACGCCGGCTCCTCGCTGTCCGACATCCGCACCAAGGCCGAGCCGGCCGCTGACGGCAGCTATCGACTCAAGGGCAACAAGATTTTTATTTCCGGTGGCGATCACCCGCTGTCCGAGAACATCGTCCACATGGTTCTGGCCAAGCTGCCCGACGCACCGCCCGGCGTAAAAGGCATCTCGCTGTTCATCGTACCCAAGTTCCTGGTCAACGAAGACGGCACCCTCGGCGAGCGCAACGACGTGACCCTGGCTGGCCTGTTCCACAAGATGGGCTGGCGCGGCACGACCTCAACCGCACTGAACTTCGGTGACAAGGATAATTGCGTCGGCTATCTGGTCGGCAAGCCGCATCACGGCCTGTCCTACATGTTCCAGATGATGAACGAGGCGCGCATCGGCGTTGGCATGGGCGCGGTGATGCTCGGCTACGCTGGCTACCTGTACTCGCTCAACTATGCTCGCGAGCGCCCGCAGGGCCGCCTGCCCGACGGCAAGAACCCGAATGCACCGCAGGTCTCGATCATCGAGCACGCCGACGTCAAGCGCATGCTGCTGGCCCAGAAAGCCTATGTTGAAGGTGCCTTTGACCTGGGTCTGTACGCTGCCCGCGTATTCGACGATACCGAAACCCTGGAAACCGAGGAGCAGCGCAAGAACGCGCTGGAACTGCTGGACCTGCTGACGCCGATCGTCAAGGCCTGGCCCTCCGACTACTGCCTCAAGGCCAACGAACTGGCGATCCAGATTCTTGGTGGTCACGGCTATACCCGCGAGTACCCGGTCGAGCAGTACTATCGCGATAACCGCCTGAACCCGATCCACGAGGGCACCAACGGTATCCAGTCGCTCGACCTGCTGGCTCGCAAGGTGACCATGAACGGCGGCGCCGCGCTCAAGCAGCTGTCCGGCCTGATTCAGAGCTGCTGCAAGCGCGCTGCCGAATACAGCGAACTGAACGAGCTGCGCGAGCCGCTGGAAAAACTGCACGCCCACATCGGCAGCGTCACCATGGCACTGCTCGGTGACATGGGTCAGGGCAAGGTCAACGAGGCGCTGGCCAACTCGGCACTGTACCTCAAGGCGTTCGGTCACATGGTGATCGGCTGGCGCTGGCTGGAGCAAGCAGTCAAGGCTCAACAGGGACTGGCTGCCGGTAACGCGGCAGATACCGCGTTCTATCAGGGCAAGCTGCAGGCCGCCCGCTACTTCCTGCGCTGGGAAGTGCCGTCCTGCCACCACGACCTGAACGTGTTGGAAAACCGCGACCTGACCTGCTACGACATGCAGGACGCCTGGTTCTGATCGACCTGTGACCTCCCTGCCGCTTGCGGCATCCCAGCAGGCCACCTTCGGGTGGCCTGCTGCGTTTTAACCCTTTGGGGAACCCGCAACTACCCAGGTGGTCAGCTTCCCAATCGGCAGCAGGAGGGCTAACCTTGCGCACAGACTCATTCAGGAACAACACCATGCCGCTACGCGCGATAGTGCTGCTGGGCTGCCTGCTGCTCAGCCCGCTGGGATGGGCTCAGGACACTCAGCTGACCGCCGATCTGGATCAACGGATTGAAAGCCTCACGGCGGAGATCGAAAGCACCAGCAACAGTAATCTGCCGGAAGCAGAGAAGCGTGAGCTGACAGATCTGCAGCAGAGCACCCAGGGGTTTCTGAGGCAGACGCGCCAGACCCTGGAGGAACAAAAGGCCCTGCAGGAGCAGATCGCCGACGCCCCGCGCCAGACCCAGAGTGTCCGTGCCGAGCACAATCGTCTGGCCAGGAACGACGACAGCCTGCAACGTGCGGTACTGGAGCGTCAGGCGCTGGATCAGTTGGAAACCCTGCTCAGCGACAAGGTCAATCAGATGTTCACCTGGCAGAACGAGCTGACCGGCGTCAATGGCCAGCTGATTGCCGCCCAGACCCGGCCGGAACGTACCCAGGCCAGCGTGTCCGACAACCAGCGCCGCAGCCAGCAACTGAATGAACAGCTGCGCACCCAGCAACGTCTGGCACCGACCACGCTCACGCGCGCGCGCATCGCCTTGTTGCAGGCAGAACTGGAGTACCTGAATGCAGACAGTGAGCTGCTGCGTCAGCGACTGGCTGGCAACAACGTGCTGCAGGATCTGGCCACCCAGCAAAAAAACCTGCTGACCCTGCAGATACGCGAAATTGAAGACGACATCTCGCTGCTGCAGACCGTCATCAATGACAAGCGCCAGTCGGTGTCGGAAAAGGCCGTCAGCGATGCCACCCTGCCGGAGGAGGCCAGCCAGAACGAGGTGCTGCAGGGCCAGAGCAGCATCAACCGGCAGTTGAGCGAGGAGCTGCTGAACGCAACCAGGCAGCTCGGTGTACTGACCCGCCAGAACATTGAAACCAAGCAGCAGACCGAGCACCTGAGTCAGATCGATAATGCCCTGGAGCAACAGATCGAAGTGCTTGAGGGCAGCCTGCTGCTGTCGCGCATTCTGCACAAGCAGAAGAACGAGCTGCCCCGGGTAGAAATTGATACCGATCTGCCGGATCAGATCGCCGACCTGCGTCTGCGCCAGTTCGAGCTCAACCAGCAGGCACAAAGCCTCGCCAGCCCGGACACCTACCTCAACGACCTGCTGCTCAAGATCCCAGCTCGTCAACGCGACACACTGCGCCCGGAGCTGGAAAAGATGGTCAACGCCCGGGTCACGCTGGTCGAGCAGCTAAACGGCAATATCAACAGCCTGATCAATCTGGCTATCACCCTGCAGATCAACCAGCGGCAGCTGCAGCAGCTCAGCAGCGATCTCAAGCGCACCATCGACGACCAGCTGTTCTGGGTGGCCAGCAGCCGCCCCATTGAACGCAGTTGGCTGACCAGCCTGCCAGGCGAAGTAGCCCACCAGATCGACAGCATGAATCTGCCCCGCCAGTGGGAAAACCTGCTGGACGCTGCCAAACGCCATCTGCTCTGGTGCCTGGGTACCCTGCTTTTATTGGCCCTGTACATCTGGCGCAAGCCACGACTGCGCAGCAGCCTCGACACCCTGCATGACGAGGTCGGGCATTTCCGCCGCGACAGCCAGTGGCATACGCCCCGTGCGCTACTGCTGACAGCACTGCTGGTCAGTCCGATGCCAGCGCTGCTGGCCGGCGCAGGTCTGCTGCTGCGTCTGGACAGCGAGCAAAGTGCGCCGGTGCTGGGCACCGGCATGCTCAAGCTGGCGCTGGCCTGGTTTGTCCTGCACATGCTGTACCTGGTGTTCGACCCCCACGGCATTGCCACCCGTCATTTCCACTGGGACGACGATCTGGTTCATCGTCTGCGCAAACTGGTGCGCAACGTCGCCTGGATTCTGGTACCGCTGGTGCTGATGCTTGGCCTGCATGGGTCCATGCCCGACTACACCGGCACCGATCCGATCGGGCGCACCGGCATGCTGATCGGCATGATCGCGCTGTCATTGCTGCTCGGCCGCTTCATGCTCCGCAGCCAGCCCCTCTACAGCTCCCGGGTGGTCCATTTTGTCGCCGCCAGCCTGCTGATCCTCGCACCGCTGGCGCTGGCAGGCATGACCGCCATGGGTTACCACTACACGGCGATCAAGCTGGCCGAGCGTTTCATCGACAGCCTGTATCTGATCGTGCTCTGGATGCTGGTCGAGGGTACCGTGGTGCGCAACCTTAACGTTGCCGGGCGCAGACTGGCCTATCAGCGCGCCATCAGCAAACGACAGGCGGCCCAGGCACGCGAAGGGCAAAGCGACACCGAGACCGCGGTCGACATCCCGGAAATGAATCTGCAGCAGATCAATCAGCAGTCGTTACGACTGGCCAAACTGACCCTGTTGCTGACGTTTGCCCTCGCGCTGTACTTCACCTGGGCTGACCTGATCAGCGCCACCTCGTATCTGGAGTCCGTGACCCTGTGGCACTACGAGGGCACCGGCCTGAATGCCGGCGAAGCGGTGCCGATCAGCGTTGGCGATATCCTCGGCGCACTGGTCACCATCATTCTGACCATTACCCTGGCGCGCAACCTGCCCGGCCTGCTGGAAATCCTTGTGCTCTCGCGACTGGAGCTGCGCCAGGGCAGCAGTTATGCCATTACTACCCTGCTCAGCTATATCATCGTCGGTTTCGGTCTGGTGTCCTCGTTATCAACGCTCGGGGTCAGCTGGGACAAGCTGCAATGGCTGGTTGCCGCCCTCGGTGTGGGTCTGGGCTTTGGTCTGCAGGAAATCTTCGCCAACTTCATCTCCGGCCTGATCATCCTGTTTGAGCGTCCGGTGCGCATTGGTGACGTGGTCACCATCGGCCCGCTGTCAGGCACCATCAACCGAATCCGCATTCGCGCAACCACCATTACCGATTTCGACCGCAAGGAAATCATTGTTCCAAACAAGAACTTCGTAACCGAGCAGATTATCAACTGGTCGCTGCAGGACACTATTACCCGGGTGATCATCAAGGTCGGTGTGGCCTACGGTTCAGACGTCCAACTGGTACGTGAGCTGCTGATGCAGATTGCCCAGTCCAACAGCCGCGTTCTGAAGGACCCGGAGCCTTTGGTGTTCTTCCTCAATTTCGGGGAAAGCACGCTGGACCACGAACTGCGAGTACATGTGAAGGAGCTGGCTGATCGCAATATGGCGATCGACGAAATAAACCGGGAGATTGACCGCAGGTTCAAGGAGCACGGTATCGAAATCGCCTTCCGCCAGCTCGACGTCAATCTGCGCAGCAGCGCGGGCCTTGAGAAGCTGGTGCACAGCTATCGTATCGAAGGCGATTCGGCCTCCGGTTCCAGGCCGTCGCCGGCAGCCGGCACCAGCAGAGACCCGATCACACCGGCCGATCAGAGCGGGACAGGCAATACCCCCGACGCACCGACAGACCGCTGATCACGGCCCCCGCAGCCGCTTGCCGAGGTGCAGCGGCTGCGGGCAGAATAGCGCCTCGTTTTCATCCCCTGAGTGCGCCGCCATGCCCAAAGCTGCCGAACTGAAAAAAGGCCATATCGTCCAGATCAACAACCAGCCGTACATCGTCAGCCAGATCGAGGTGAAAAGCCCCTCCTCGCGCAGCGGCACGACGCTCTACAAGGTGCGCTTCAACCACGTCCAGACCAAGCAGAAGCTCGATCAGAGTTTTACCGGCGACGACGTCCTGACCTTTATCGACTTCCAGAAGCGCCCGGTTCAGTTCCTCTACCTGGACGCGGACGGCTACACCTTCATGGATAACGAAGACTTCGCCCAGTTCACCCTGACCGCCGACCAGCTGGAAGATCAGCTGCCTTACCTGCATGACGGCATCGAAGGCCTGTATGGCCTGCTGGTTGAGGGCAACCTGGTGGGTATCGAGCTGCCCGCGGTAGTGGAGATGGCCATCGAGGAAACGCCGCCGGCCATCAAGGGCTCATCAGCCAGCGCACGCACCAAGACCGCGCGCTTTGCCACCGGTCTGGAAATCCAGATCCCCGAGTATCTGGAAACCGGCGAAGTGCTGCGTATCAACACCGAATCCGGCAAGTTCATGTCCCGCGCCTGAGCAGCCTGCCCGCCTGCAGCCTGCCAGCCGGTGGGCTGCACTCACACTTGGTATTGGCTCTGCAGCACAGTATAAAGGGCGTCCGAATTTCCATTCCTGCAAGGAGCCCGCATGTCACCGCACATCATCGAACCCGCCACGCCCGCCACCCGCAGCGTCATCTGGCTGCACGGTCTGGGCGCAGACTGCTACGATTTCGTGCCGGTAGTCGAGGCCCTGCAACTGCCCGCCGATAATGCCATCCGCTTCATTTTTCCACAGGCACCTACCCGGCCGGTCACCATCAACGGCGGGTTCCCGATGCCCTGCTGGTACGACATCCTCGGCATGTCACCAGCCCGGGCAATCAACCAGAGTCATCTGGATGAAGCCGTTGCCCTGGTACGTCAGCTGATCGACGAACAATGCGCACAGGGCATTGCGCTGGAAAACATCATTCTCGCCGGGTTCTCCCAGGGCGGCGCGGTTGTGCTCTGCACCGCGGTCAGCAGCGAGCTGCCGCTTGGCGGTGTGATGGCGCTGTCCACCTACGGGCCGGGACTGGACCTGCTGCTCGAGCAACACCCGGCCCGCCAACCGCTGGAGCTGTTCTGCGCACACGGCCGTTTTGATGACGTGCTGCCATTGGCGATGGGCCGCGAAGCCCATGATCTGATGCAGGCCGCCGGCCACCACACCCGCTGGTACGAATACCCGATGGCGCACGAGGTCTGCATGGACGAAATCGCCGACATCCGTCGCTGGCTGACAGAACGCTTCGGGCTTTGAGCCGGTCAGGGGCCATGCAGGCCACCGCACCTGTTCAAAAAACAACCGCAAGGCTTCGCGAACGCGCGGCCTTGCTTTACACTGCCTGACGTTCAATTTCCACGCAGTCGAGAAAAACCTTTGCTCAAAGCACTGAAAAAGCTGATTAGCAAGCCAGAAGAGCCGGCGCCGAAAGCGGCCGACACCACGCCCCGTCAGGCGGCAGCGCCGACTCCCGCGCCCCAGCAGAACGATAGCGCAAACCGCGAACGCAAGCCGCGCACCCGTGATCGCAAGCGCCCGGCCAAACCACCTGCGGCCCCGGTCAAACCCTGGAGCATCAATGACTTTCAGGTTCCACCGGCCGAAGGTAAAACCCGCTTCCACGACTTCCCGCTGCCTGACAGCCTGATGCACGCCATTCAGGACCAGGGGTTCAGCTACTGCACCCCGATTCAGGCCGCCGTACTGGGCAGCACCCTGCGCGGCCACGACGCGATCGGCCGGGCCCAGACCGGCACCGGCAAAACCGCTGCCTTCCTGGTCTCCACCATCACCCAACTACTGGAAACACCGCCGCCGGACGAGCGCTTTATGGGCGAGCCACGGGCGCTGATCATCGCACCGACCCGCGAACTGGTCATGCAGATTGCCAGCGACGCCGAAGGGCTGACCAAGCACTGTCCGCTGAACGTGATGACCTTCGTCGGTGGCATGGACTTCGACAAGCAGCTCAAGCAGCTGGAACAGCGCTATTGCGACATCCTGGTCGCCACACCTGGTCGGCTGCTCGACTTCTGCAATCGCGGCGAGGTACACCTGGATCTGATCGAAGTGCTGATCCTCGACGAAGCCGATCGGATGCTCGACATGGGCTTTATCCCGCAGGTACGTCAGATCATCCGCCAGACCCCGCGCAAGGGCGATCGCCAGACGCTGCTGTTCTCCGCCACCTTCAGCGACGACGTGATGAACCTCGCCCGTCAGTGGACGCACGAACCGGCCGTCGTCGAGATCGAGCCCGAGCGTCCGGCCTCAGAGAACGTGACCCAGAAAGTCTATGCTGTCAGCGGCCGCGACAAGTACAAGGTACTCTACAACCTGATCACCCAGCTGGATCTGGACCGGGTCATGGTGTTTGCCAACCGCAAGGATGAAGTGCGCCGGGTGCAGGAGCGCCTGATGCGCGACGGCATCAACGCCGCCCAGCTGTCCGGCGATGTGCCGCAGCAAAAGCGTGTGCGCACCCTGGAGAACTTCAAGACCGGCAAGTTGCGGGTGCTGGTCGCTACCGATGTGGCTGGCCGCGGCATTCACATCGATGGCATCAGCCACGTGGTGAACTACACCCTGCCGGAAGACCCGGAAGACTACGTCCACCGCATCGGCCGCACCGGCCGCGCTGGCGCCAAGGGCAC
>CETC01068698.1_pt1 | contig 12660 bp, 10 predicted proteins | sample 326911 | NCBI WGS metagenome assembly CETC01 (sample SAMEA2622694, study PRJEB7988) | marine metagenome | isolation source: saline water (ENVO:00002010), including | reverse complement strand
TTTTCCAAACCACGAAAGTTTTCCCACTTCGCACCTTTGTATGGTAAGGCTGCCGATAGTTTAGCAGGTTTCTCTGTGATGTATCGACGAAATGATTTCATCAACAGTCCCATTTACGGAGTGCGAGGGCCTTTCGAGTTGGTCTTCCCTTCTCGTCCTTCATGGGCCCGGGCATGCCACCCATGCGAGCACAGAATGACTTGCGTCTCTTCGCGGCCTTACCGTCTGGGTTCTTCTTTGCAGTCTTCGCGGAGACAGGAGCCTTCAGATCACTTCCGGGGTTCTCACGTTCGTATGATCTACGACCTGCGGCGTTGAGTCCACCTTCTTTGTTCTTACCGGCCTTGCGAGTCCATGCAGGAGACTTGGCCTCTTCGGAGGTTCCATTGCATCCACAACCCTCATCGAGTTCATTCGATTCCTTCATGATTCTAAGATCAGTCATGATGGTTGCCATGTCACCCTGAGCAAGAGATATCTTACCATCTCTGTTGTAGAGAGTGTACTTCATACCTCGCATGTTCGATGGGTTCTTGAGAATGATTCGGCCGACTTTCGACTTACCAACGATCCGGTGTGGGCTTGATACTACGAGTTCCAGTGGTTCTTTGGTTGAGGACATTGCACCACCAAATTGCACAGTAACTTTACTACCCTTCTTCAGTTTATTATATACCTTGAGAGCATCACCTTGATCCATAGACTTAGGGACACCTTCTTCAACTGACTCGGATTTGGTCCAACTTCCACCCTTGCTCTTGTAGTGTTTGGATGCCCATGCGTTTGCATATGCGGAGGGGTATACATCAAACTTTCTCTTTGCGGCGGCAATGGATGCTGCCCAGAGTTTGGGGTTGGTTGGTTTGTTCTTCTCTTGTAGATACTGGTTGAAAGACTTCATGGTCTCCTCCTTTTTAATCTTATTCGACACGTTGATCGGTTTGTTTCCGGTTCCGGGTCGGTCGGTATCAGGATCCGCAGCGCGTTTACGTCGAACGGCATTTCCGATTGCCTTCTTACCACCCTGCGCCCGCAGTTTCGCGGCCTTCTGTCTCGAAAGACACTTGGGTTTACCCTCGCCGGGTTTCTTATCTCCACACTTACCGATCTTCTCACCTTTGGTGTTGTATCGGTCCCATCCGGGTTCACCGCCGGCAGACTGACCATGAAACCACTTACCCAGACCGGAGTCACGGTATACCTCATCGACCTCTTCCGTAGCAAAGTAAGGCAGTTTATCTCCAGTTTTTGCATCTGGATCTAACACGATGATCGCCTTTCTATGTCTTGAAACTTCCTTCTCTGCATTTTTACTGGTGAGGTTGGAGGCAACCACTTTGCCCTTGGGGTCAACTATGCAGAATACATCACTTCTTCGTTCCTGTATATCTTCGTTCTTTGGTACGCAGTTGGGAACTCTCTTCCCACCCTTCATCTTGTACCCTCTCTGCACATGGGTACTCCAGCACTCGTTGATCTCTTCACCGAGAATCATAGAACGCAGAGATCTCACGACAGTCACGGCCTGTTGTTGTTTGTCTGAGCTCGAGAGAAGACTACTCACCGCAGGAATGGCGAGTAGAGTCGAGGCGGCCTTCTTGAGTTCAAATTGGGCAGTTGACTTGATCTTCTTGATAACCGCCGGCATTCTCCTGAGTTTCATGATGATGTCACGAACACCTTCGTCGAGAACTTCTTCACTCAGGAAGTCCACGATCTCTTCATAGTTGTTGTATGACTTATCGCCAGCACGACTCTTCTTGTTCTTCACCCATGCGTCGATGTACATGGGACGATTTATTCCCTTGTTGCCGTACTCAGGACCAGCATCAACAATATCTCTCAGTGCTTTCTTTTGTGATCTGGTTAGTTTCTTCATGTTGACTTCAACATCAATCTCGCGTGAGTTGTTTCGTACTCTTGCCCACCCCTTTTCGTGTGGTGCATCGTAGACAACTTTACCCATATTATCTGGTGCAGTCTTACCGAAATACTTGGTGAAGTTTGCAGCGACCCAATCATAGTGAGTGTATGGGTGACCCTTGGGGTGTGTGATTTCTTTGCGATCATTCATGTCATAGATCTTACCCTTGGGGTCGATCCAGAGTGTGTGACCAAACTTACCCTCATTGAATTGCATCCACTCGCGGAACATGGCCATGGTGGAACCGATCTCGGTCTTCTTGGGAACCTTACCAGTCTTGAGGTAGGTCTTCCACGATCCTTCGTCCGAGATTAGTTGGGGTACATCATCGTGTAGAATGTCACCCATCTCCAGAAACTCGATCTGTTCCCATGCGAATCTCTTCGCAAGAACCTTCGCGGCAGGCAGGATGTTTCTATTGTATGCTCTAGGGGCCTCAATGGAACTCGTACCCTTGTTCAGAACGACTCGGACCCATCCCTGCGAATACATGTATTCGTCGATCTGATCATCGCGGTCGAACCGACCAACCTTCACATCCTGAAGTAGATCCTTTGTCTCGTCGTCCTCTGGTTCAAATCCATCCATACCCTTTGCGATGATCTTCAATAGATCATGTTCGGTCATCCCATACTTCTTGGGGTTGTTCACAACGTGTTCCGTGTGATACGGACGAATGTGACTCTTGGGTTTCCAGAGGATGATCTTCCTCTTCTTCCCATGAATCCACCCCTTGAGGTTTACATTTGTACCTTCAAACAGACTCATTTAGTACCAAGTTCCTTCTTCAACTTAGCGAGATTGTCCACTCTCATCTTCTTAAATTTGGCAGGGATCTTTGGACCCATATTCTTGATTGCTTTCTCTGCGTCTCTGATACAGAGATCGACCGCCTTCTTGGTTATTCCGGTGACATTGTTTGCATCTAGATGAGGACCACCAGAGTGACCGAAGGAGTTCGCCATGATGGCGAGTTCTGCCTTGGACTCTTTGGATAGTTTCTTGATTCTAGGATCGGGCCCGGGACCATAAACTCTTTTAGATTCACCGACATCTTTCTTACCGGGCATGTCTCTTCTCTTGGTGACAGTGGTCTTACCACCGGGACCAACGGACTTAATCTCATACCCAATCTTCTTCTTGGGGTCGAGTTTGATCTTGACCTTTGGTGATTCGAAGACCTTCTTCATGCGTGGACCTTCGTCGGTGCTGATGATCTTACCACCGAACTTCTTCATGATCTTTGACATCTGTTGGTGAGCTCTTGTTGGGCTACCAACCCCTGCCTGTTGTGGACCGTGAACGGTAACCTTACCGTCCTTGGTTCCAGTGGCAGAACCGAGTCGAAGTCGAACGATCTGAGACATGAACTTCTGAGCGGTTTCTTTATCTGCAAACTCCATCTCAAACTTCTCGGTAACCTCTTCGACTTCTTCCTTGAAGGTGCCGCGAATGGTTCCCTTCTTGTCCTCGATAGCGATGGTGCCACCAGGCCCGATATCCTTACGCATCGTCTTGACGATGGCGGGAAGCATGTTTCGCATCTTGGTGGTTTCTTGCTTGATCACCTTCTTGTTTCTGATGGCAACAACGGTGAAAGGACCGTCCATGTCGGTGAGTCCCTTGACGATATCCTTGGACTTTGCTTCACCGATGTTCATATCAGCGAGTTCGGGATCGTATTCTGGGTTTTTGGTGGACTCATTGACACGATTCTTGTCCATGCGGAAGTAAGTACCGGGATCCTTTGGATTGGTTGAACCAATGTACTTATCACCGTGTGCATGGTAGTGAAGTGTTTTACCTTTTTGGAGGTTAATTGTAGTTCCATCGGAGGTATGTGTACCGATACCAATCGCAACCTTACCCTGCTTCCAACCCTTACTATCGGGTTCAACTCCCTTGAATGTACTCTTCTTTGGTTTTAACTTGGGGCGAAGTCTTAGTTTCTCAATGACGTAATTACGGAAGGATTTCATGTGCGGGGACTCCAGATTTGGTGTTTACCTTATTTATAGAATAAATAATTTGTCTACATATAGTACTCATGGGGAGAATGAAACACAATGGCATCATCAAGTAGTTCAAGGACGAATGTCGCAACACTAGTGGGATGGGCGCTTACTCTCTTAGCTCTTGTCTGGCAAGTAGCAGTAAAAGACGCAACTTACTCATTAGAAATCGAATCACTCAAAGGTGACATACGGGAACTCGAAACGCGAGTTGGTGTCGCAGAGGAGTTTCGAGTAGAACTTCAATCCAACCTCGCAGAGATCAAGACCGATCTCGTCTGGATTAGACAACAACTACAAGACAACGCGATTGCGATTCGCGGAATCAGTGAAGGAAGATAAACATGGCAATCAGTACAATCGGCGGAAGAGATTATTACACGAATGCGGTAGAAGTCACCAACGATGGAACTTACGCGGATATACCATCAAACACAAAAGCAATCTTTTTCGTGACAGGTGATGACTATGTTCTAAAATTTGACAATGGTGTAGAATTGACATTGAGCCCAGATGCTCAACAAATCACCAACCTCATTCCGGATCAAATAAAAGTTCATGATTCCACGGAACGACAAATAATTTACTTATTCTGAGGTGAAACGTGGCTTTAGATGTAACTACAGCAAAACAACAGGGAATCGCATACGACAGCGCGTATACAATATCGGTGCCTGGTACTTTAGTGAGAACAGATTTTCCAAAACAAATGAAAGCTTTCAAGATCCAACCCACCACCGCTAACGCGATTAGACTATACTTCCAGAGTGGGGACTACATTGACTTTTTGATCGATGCGGATGATGACGATGGAAAAGTGATTCCATTCAGACCACAAGCCATAGCTGCCGCAGCGGCGATTGACATCGAATGTTTATTCTAGGAGAGTGAAATGAGAAGTGCCCCAGAGAGATTTACTAAAGTCATAGAACTTCCGGTACACACCATAGGACTGGTATTAGAACTTCGTGGTTCTGATATACCACCAGATGTACATGGTATCTTCATGAAAATGCCAACGGCCGGGAAAGCCAACCAACGAGACATTCACGAATACGCAGGGAATGCTGCTCCCAGTGTTGGTACTGAAGCTGTCGTTGCAACCGGCGGAAAAGGTATAAGGTTTCTTCAAAACAAAAAGACACCAAAAACGCCCGTTCTCTTAAAAACTCAAAGATATGCCGCCGGGGAAGCGCTGGTAAAACCAATACCACCAGCTGATGGTTCATACAGATTCAAAAGTGTGGTGACAGTTTATGGGTTGATTCCCTAAACTGTTTCCTCTTCGTACTTGACCTCAATCTTACCAATCGAAAGATCACCATTATAAAATTCTATGGATGTTTCCTGTAAGTGGTGAAGTAAAGCAACACTTCTATCCTGATCCTCAGCGAGATACTCATACAGTCCAATGTATAAGGTAGCCATAGCATTTTCTGCTCTTCTGCTATTTTCTGGTTCATCTGTATAATTTCTCAGAAAATCAACATAGTAATTCATGAAACTACTAATCGGACCATAGTCTTCGACCAGTAAAACGTGAAGTATCGGCGATAGTCTTAGAGAGAGATCCTGTATATTTCTTACAATCATTTTATATTCCTTTCAATCATTATCCTTGAGCGTTTGGATGCACCCACCCAACAATCTGGTTTACCAAATACTGATTTGGCCAAACTTTATACCCACCAGCCGTGTGATCATTCATTCTCGAGCAGTTGCCTAAGTATGGTCTGAGCATATCTGTGTCAGTCTGACACATGAGATCAAATGTCTCACCGAAAGTATTTAGGGACTCTTGGAACGGTTCAATGTTCAGATTGATTGGATTAGATTTACTAGAACCTGCGGCAGAAGCAGCCCCACCAGTTACTCTGAGAGTCAGGTCAATACCACTCTGGTTTATTAACTTGAAGTATCCACCAAGACCAACACCAGAGGTCGAACCAGATTCCCATGCAAAGACCGCATCAAACATCTTGGTATCATCGAGGTATAGTCCAGCGAATGATGGGTAGTACCCAGCTTCAATCTCAGGGAAGTGTCCCTCATTGAATTGTCTCTGATAACCGATACTGTCCAACGTGGGGTTGTTGACATTTGGCGAACATGCAGTCCAACCGTTGTTCAACTGTGAGTTAGCCGGGATTGAAGTGAAATCACTGATTCCAATTTGCGTAACCTCTGCGTTCGCGGCCACATCCTGTACAAATCCATGTCCAGAATCGAAAGTAGTTCCTTCAAGGATCGCACCGATCGTACCACTGTCGGATCCATCGGGCGATTCGGTCGGATTCATCGCAGGGCCGTACATCCTGTCACCTTTATGAGATGTTCCCGGATTATAATTTGGGAAATAACCATTTTGGTGGCGAATCCATCCAGCCGGTCCAACACCAGAGGTATAACCCTCCTCGTTAATACCCAATCTGAGTTGTTCGTGGGTTCTATACCACCACCCATTTCCATTGAACTGATATACAGCTTCAGCGTCACTACCGTTTGTCGCCGGCACTCCGGAAGCTTTGTAGTAAGCAGTGCAACCGACGAAACTCGATGGGATTGTCAATACTCCACTCTTTCCAGCGTCGGTACTGATATCAAGTAAGCAGTGAGCGGCTCTAATCATGTGCCACGCAGTATTACCACACTGAGTTGCAGTGGACATGAAGTTCGATGCAGTATATCCACCTTGAGAAAATTCACCACGATTAGTTGGATCACCAACGTCTAAAATATCTTCGAGCTCTTCTTCTGGGAAATCGACCACAGCTGCAAAGTTAGTTGAGTTACCACCGTTAGAGAAAAGCCTTTGACTGTGGAAATCACTAACCGTACTTCTAAATTGATTTCTATCTGCACGGGTGGGACCGGTAACAGCAGAGCCGTCAGGATTTCTAAACTGTCTACTGGAGAGACCAAAGTTATCGGGATCTGCCCAGATGATGTCTCTGCCATATGGCCCATATAGGAACCCACGACCATTTCCCACACCTCTATATGTGGTAAGAGTGTCGTAACCTATGGCGTTACTTGGTGGTCCAGCATATCCCCAACCGCCGATGATCGGAAGTGCATAGTATGAAAGTAGACTTGGACTTGGAATCACAGTTCTTTCTGGATCTATTCCCTCGCCAGTTTCAGACGCACTTGATGGTAACACCATATGCAACCTATATCTGTCCATACCCTCAAATCTTTGATTTGGAGATGCAGTCTGTTTCACATTTGTAAATCCACCGAACCTACGGAAAGCGTTTCCGCCGCGAGGGTTTGTTGGGTTGCTGTATCGGTTAACCGACATGTGTAATTCCATGGCGGATGTTCCGGTGTAACCTCTGACTACAATATCATTAGAACTGTCGAGTTCATACTTCTCGAACAGACCGGATGCGTTTGGTCTCCAGACAGGTTGATTCCAATAAGCGATATATGTCGCGGGGAACTGGAACGACTCATGGAGGTCAGCGGTATCGGAGTTGAACTGGGTGGGATCATCCCAGCACCATCCCTCACACCGAATATTATTCTCTACGCCGCCTTGACATGTAATGCAGTTTTGAATTTCTATACATTCACCACAATCGAAACATCCGGGTTCACCATCGATGGGGTTCGCTCCACCGACACCATTACAACATCTACAAAGATTTGCCATCTCTGCCTCGGTGAGAGCTTCACCGTCGCTGCCCAAAGCTTGTAGACATCCAGCGTTCGTTCCGGCCGCCCAACATTCACACAAATCACAAAGACACTCTATTGAGTTTACACTCTGGCCGTTAGGACAGGTGAAAGACTGGCATTGAGCTGATGGGAACGGAGGGCTTCCCGCGTTTATATCTTCTGGGATACAAACACAAGGTTGGCCGAGCTCGTAAGATGTGCAAAGAGCATCGGCACCATCACCCGAACTGGCGTTCCTGAACGGAGCATTTCCGTCACCGACGTTTCCAAAGAATCCGACCGAATCATCGTCCGGAATCGAAAAATACTGAACATTGAAAATGCGATTTAGTGGTGCGAAAGGAGACACTCTTGTTTCGTCATCCGATCCATACCCAAGCAGGCACATCGACGCGATGGAGACTCCAACACTTGGAAGTGGTCGGAATGTTGTAGGACTATAAGTGTAAATTTGGCCGAATGGCAACTCTCTACTTCTTCCCCTATAATCTATGAAGAAGTAAGCGGCGTCCTCGTCGCCACGATTATAATTATCATTATTCGCATTCAACTCTCGGCCTAGAACCGAATCCGGGACCGGCGGTTCGCCCTCGCCGCCGAACTCAGATCGAAATTCTCTGGGTGTTAGTTCACCGGTATCCACGGTGGCGGTGGCCAAAAGCATCTTGTAGTCATTTTCATCATATGATTCTCTACCCCCCGGCCACAACCAGTTAGATGCAACTGTAAATCGTGGATTCAACCAAGAAGAATTTTGTCTGTTGACCGCAGAACACCAACCAAGTGCTGAGTGTGCTGTGATTCCGTGTGGGTTGTGGTCTAATGGACCGGCAGAGGCAGTAGCACCAGCGACTGGAATGAAATAACCATTTGTCAGATCTGCTGGTGGCCAAGCTGAGTCAGATGCTAACCCGAAGTCGGCATCGATATTTTTTCTGTTTTGATTTGGATTATTGAAAGCTTCAACACCAGTTGTGAGTGTGTCGGTGAATTTAGATAAGGTTCCACCCGTAAATACACTCGAACTTTCTTTCCAGAAGTTGTTAAGTCTGACATCACCCCAACTATCGAAGTAACCTCTAGAGGCAGATCTTAGATTTCTCATGGTATCATCGGGAGTTCCAATGAATCCCGGATGTGTCAAGAACTTACCAAAAATGTTTGGGCCCCACTGACCTTCAAATCTAGTGTTAATCGCAGCGTGGTTGACACCAAAATATTCGGATCCAAAGTCGGCGGTGTCTCGAAACTTCGTCATTGTCTCAGAGACATCAAACATTGGACCATAAAACCAACTATAGTAACTATAAGCTGGATACGGACCCATGGCTAGGTGATTGATAACTGGTCGGCCGGCGGGGATGTCGGAGAAAAATCGATCGCCCATTCGTTCCCCGTCGCTGTTGGACTCGGTGCCACCACCAAGTCTCCTACCAGATACTTCGGGAGTAGTTACATGGTGAATGGTGTCATCGACCCAAGGTGCAAAGAATGACCTAGATGTACCCACAGAGACCAGAGGTAGGTCGAACATCTGTTCACTTCGTCTACCTACTCGGTTCACGCACTCATTTGCCCTTGTCATTCTGTCACTCTGTACACCCACAACTAAATCAGCGGTTCCACCCCGACCATTAGGAGGAATGGGTGATTGTTCGTCACATAAAGCGAACTGTGCCTCATAGAAAATACTTCTCTTGAACTCTGGATCACCTTGAGAAGGTATATCATGAACACCATCGTCCTTTACCGAGATGGGGAAGGGATCCTCCCTCTCGCCCAAATATTTAAAACATTGTGACCCATCAAAACCACCGGTGGATTGTCCACCACCATCGAATTTGAAAAACTCCGAGGTCAAACATGGATTCACTCCACAAGTGTCAATTTCAGAGTTGTCTATTCTTCTGAATTTTCTCATCTCATGATTTAAGATCACACCACCTCCGAGATCGGGATTTTCCGGGATGTCGGGTAGACTATAGTGTCTAGCGAGACCATTTGCACATCCCATGTTAGACAGATATGGGGAAGTACATCGGCGGAATGGAGCAGGGACCTCGATGTTGAAGATCTCTTCAGTGATACCATTATTTTGACGATCGCTCACCTTGTGAACGCATGACCCAGTTTCGAATGTAATACCGGCGTAACAGAATGTACATCCGGGTCGTTCTGGAATCAACTGAGATCCAGTAGCACATTCTTGGCTGATTCGTGGTGTTATGAATATGTTACAGAACGTGACTCCCTTTTCGACTGTAAGATAACTAAACCCACCTTGATATGCAGACCCAGAAGAACACTTACCACAGTTGTGTCCCGATATATTCAAGAAGTTCTGGGGTTTAATTTGACTTGTATCTGTTATGCTACCATCTGGGGCTAACTCTGTCACAGCGATAGCTAATTTAGTGCCGTCGGGTAGGTTTGGTGTCCCACACACATTTCCCGAAAGGAAGTCTGTGATAAAGTTATTGGCGTAGATATCATCACCGGTCCATCCGGTGTAACCTGTTACCAGATCTGGCATCAGATAGTCTGTTGCACCACCATCGACAGTGCAATCCTCGCCTGGATCCATACTGGTTCTCAACCAAGCAAGACCATTAGACGATCGGCAGTGACGACAACCTCGTCCACCTACAGTGATACTGTCACAATTCTCAGCACAGACCTTATCATCCGCGCCTTCGCTGCGGGATGTGCAGTTACAAAGTCCGGTGAATACCTCCTGTATACCACACTGAACCGAATCACCACTTGCCCCACCTTCTTCTGAGTTACAAAAATCACAAAGTTCTTTGTTGTCCGGATTACCAGACACAGATCCAACGGGGAACCCGGCACAGTAGTCCTCAAATTCCTCATTCTCTACACCGCCGGACCCGGAGTTGCAAAGTTCAAAGCTTCCCACTGGGGGAAAACAGTCAGATGCAATATTGAGTCTTTCTTTCCAACAAGCTAAATTTCTAGCTCGTGCGCCGGTACATGAACAGTAATCAAACGCGGGGATGTCGTATGTGCCACCTATTTGTTGACTACTACCCTCATATTCTTGACTATAGTTACAGGGATTGCCGGTACTATATGGTTCATCTACTCCATATTGAAAACAATCAGCCGCATCGGAACAACTGTAAATGTAGGAGAAGGCTGGTTTATCCGGAACTGAGTAATTGTCAAAGAAGAATACAATTTCATCTGTACCCGTTATACCAAAACAACCAGTGCCACCACCACCGGCTCCAGGCCCGGGTGGGGGTACTTCTATTTTAAAATGTCGGAAGCCCATGCGGCCAGCATTAAAGAACATACGAGGTCACTCCATTTTCTAGAACCTACATTTATATATATGTATGAATAAGGGAGGTTTTATGACGAGAAGTGTACTCCTACTAAACGCAAGTGAAGAAGTACTTTCCATCATAGATTGGAAGAAAGCAATACGACTCATCGAGTCAGGAAAAGCAAAAGCACCCCACAACTACAAAGAAAACTATTCGGTAAGGACGGTCAAAGGGAAATACACACTACCCGCTGCGATCGTCCTTGTTCAATATGTTCACATACCTTGGGACAACGACCCACAACCAACGAGAAAAAATGTATTCAGACGGGACAACTGGACCTGCCAATACTGCGGATTTAGATCGAAGAATCCAAGAACTCTCACAATCGATCACGTTCATCCTCGGAGCCGGGGAGGAGATTCGTCGTGGACGAACCTCATTACGTCATGCGAGAGTTGTAACCATTCTAAGTCTAATAAATCTCTTAAAGAAGCGAAAATGAAATTGAATTATAAACCATACAAACCATCTTTCTGTACTCTACGACTTGTCGGTCTAGATAATCAAGGAAAACAGATCTGGAGAAGATGGTTAACTATAAATATGAAGAAACCCATTTAAGAGAGGCAATATAATGGCAGATGATAACGACTTCATGGAAGGATTCGACAGCGACGAGTCCTACGGATTTATGGCTGTCAATGAGGACGAACTCAAAGACATCCTTGGTGGTAAGGCAGCAGACACCGCGTCACCAGAAGAAATCGAAAACATTAAGAGTAAACTCGACATGATTCTTGAGATGAACTCCACCTGCGAAGGTGCGAACGCAGTCAAGGATCAGTACGACGAACTACTCAAGGCAAAACTTGGGGAGATTCAATCACTCATCTTCCCACTACTCATCAACCTCAAAAAGAACTCGGACAAAGACTATCTGTTCTGGCCTGGGTCTCAGAGATCTTCGCAGTGTGAACTACAGATGCAGAAGATTCTGAACCTCACCCAATCCTCATAAATCATAAATAGAAAAAGTCCAACAAGGAGATATCAATGTCTATTCAGCGTCAACTATACCTCGAACGAATGAAAAAGTTAGTCGAAATGGATCCCAAGAAGCATGTCAAGAAGAACCCCGAGAACGGGATGTTCTGCGTCTATGACAACAAGGGTAAGAAGGTCAAGGAATTCAAGAGCAAGGAAGATGCGGAGAAGTACGCAACTGACAACCATGACGCTCTCATGAAGGAAAATGACAATCCTGTCAATAAGATTCAAGGAAACCCATATGGCGCTCTCCGGCCAAAGGGAATTGGATCCCGTAAGAAGATGAAGAAGGAAGACGTTGACGAAGCAGTTACCGCAAATGTTAAGTTTAAGAGTGATAATGCCGGCGCGGCTGCGCTCGGATCCGAGACCTCACGAACAGGTTTACTTGATGGAGGCAAAAAAGTCAAAGACGGTGAGTATAGACTTACATTCAAGAACGACCGAATGAAAGATAAGTTCATGAAGAAATACTCCATGAAACTCGAAGACGTTGAACAGGTTGATGAGATGATGCCCCACGGTATGAACTTGAGTGTCAAGAGCATAGAGAAAACACCCTCGATGATCGCATACCGTAAAAAGGTCAAGCAGGATCACGAAAAGAGAATGGCTAAACTCAAAAAAGAACGTGGTGGAACGCACAAACAACCAGTAGTGACCACTACTGAGAGTGAAGAAAAGATTGATGAAAAAGAAA
>CETC01010350.1_pt1 | contig 12666 bp, 13 predicted proteins | sample 326911 | NCBI WGS metagenome assembly CETC01 (sample SAMEA2622694, study PRJEB7988) | marine metagenome | isolation source: saline water (ENVO:00002010), including | reverse complement strand
GCACCAACATATATAACGCATAAAGAATTAAAAAGAATATTTCCTCAAATGGATGAGTTTGACCAAAAAGTTCAAGTGTTTGGATGGGAGTCTTTAGGAAACAATGTTTATGAGGCTCAAAACACAGGGCTTATTACTCAACTGTTTTCTGATGGAAGAGAGCTGGGAGCAATAACTTCTTTCCCTAGTGCAGGTAGCGGCACCGAAACTACTCAAACAGCTCTAGTCGCAAGTCCTGAAGGTCAGGTTGGGGGAGACTATAGTCAAGTAGTTATAGGCGATTCTGACCACGCCTTTCAAGTTGGAGATATATTAATGATTACCTCTTCTGGCAATTTGGAAAGAATGTTGCTAACCGCAATAACAGAGGCTACTTATGACGTTCTAACTGTAAGGAGAGGCTTTGCAGGCACTACTCCAGTAGCACATTCTTCAAGTTCATCTATATCAAAAAATTTAAGACTAGATGAAATATACAGTTGGTATTACAGCCCTGAAGAAGATATGGTTTTATTGTATAGCGCTACAGACCCTAACGACCTATTGATAGAGGCAGGAGAAGACTTTAGCACTATGGTAACTCAATATACAGCAGATGCAAGCCGATACTTTGACTCAAGAGTTGACCCTTCTTTACCTAAAAACCAATTAAAAGATAAGGCTGGTAATTACGACTATATGGTTGTTAGAACAGTTGGCTTGATTGCTGCTTCTTTTATGATTAAAACAAAAGACCACGCATCTGAATTAGCCGTATCTTTTATGGAAGAAGCCAATAATAATATAGCTTTATTAAATGAAGGTAAGGCGGCTTTATCTTGGCAGAACACAGCAGATGCACCTCAAGGCATTATAAGAGATGTAAGCTATACAGATGGCTCTGTAAGACCTGTAGATACTAGAGGTGAATATTCTGGGACTTTTGACCTTATTAGAGTTTTGATTGTCAATGGTGGCGCAATGGATGGAACAGCCACTTATTCTGTTTGGGTTAAAGATGGGGATAAACTAGGCAACCAACAAGGAACTCAAGTTGTTACTGCCGAAAAAATTAATGGCGACTTCCAAGCTCTTGCAGGAGGCTTACAAATAAGATTTGGTGGAAACACAAAGACTTCTGTAGCTACAGCGACCAATGAGTGGGAAATAGAGGTAACAGGAAGAGGAGAATATGTAGATAGCTCTGATATGAAATCAATTAAATTAACAAGAACAGGGACACCTGCTAGAAGGTACTATAAATAATGGCTGTAACATTTACAAATAATTGGAAGAACATTCTTGACAAGTTGAGAAGTATTCTTCGTGCAGAATTTAAAGGAGCATTACCTGTATATATAGGAGAAGAAGGTAGTGAAGGGACTCAATTTGTTCGGCTCGATCCTGTTGGAAGCGAGTTTATAGAATATATGCACAGCTCTGAATCAAGAGAATTTACAATTAATGTGTTCTATTATTTTGCCGAACATAATGTTAAGAAAACAGCATTAGACCATGTTTTAAGATATACATCAAGAATTGAAGCACTAATACACGATAATGTAACAATGACGCTAGCAGATAGCACGCAAGCCTATAATTGTAGGTTTGATACAACGGAATTGAATCCTGATGAAGAGTCAGGAGCCTATGTGGTTCAATGGGAATATAAATGTCAACACACAGGTAACATCTCTTAAGGAGGGATTATGAAAGTAAAACTAAAAGAAGGAGTACGCCTTTCATCTATGGATAATTATTGTGGATTATTGTATAAAGATTGGCTCGCTCTTGAGCAAGGTAAGACAGTAGAACTTGAAGAAATAAACAAGTTTATTAAAGACAAAGTAGAAACAGTAGGTGCTGACAAAAAGCAACCTAAAGCAAAGGAGGAAAAATAAATGGCGAACGCAGTATTTTCACCAAAAGATTTTAAAGTTTTTGTTTCTGAAGAAGCTACAACTGGTACAGCACCTGATTTAACATCAACATCAGCTGTTTTCCAGCTAGACGTAGATTCAGTTTCATTTCCAACTTTAAATGTAAACCAAGTAGCAAATGTAAGAAGTCAAACTGGAAGAGTAGCACATATTGATGACTTTTTTCAAGATAATGACCACAGAGCAGTTGAATTAAGCTTGTCGGGAACATTCCACAAAGATGGTGGTCACGTAATGTTGATGCAAAGCGTATGTTCAAACGCATTAACACCTGATTCTGTTGCAGATGTGACGCTAGGAACTAACCCAACTGCAACTGTAGGCAAGTATGGAGAGGTTGAAGGTAATAAAACTTTTACACTAGTTGTTCAGTCCCCAGACAGGAATGACGCACAAAACATCGTAATGAAGGGTTGTTTATGTACATCTTTTACATTAAATGCAGATATGGGAACAGATGGCGGTCAGTATAAGTTTAGTGCAACTATATCAAGCGGTAGAGTTCCTGACCTTACAGAAAACACAGCAGTTAGCGGAACAGCTTACGATGCAAATCATATAGATATGTCTGGAATTGATGTTTCGGCTGTTAAAATTGCTAGCAAAACTGCTCCTGTCCTTTCATCTTTCGGACTAACTATTGAAAGTCCAGCAGTCTACACAGGAGTAGGCGAAGGGGCTGGATACCAATGTTTTGGAAGAGGCGAAGAAATATCAGTAACAGCTAGCGCACAAGTTAAATTAGACAGCGTTACAATGGAGTTGCCTGATGAATTTGACACACAATCAACACACGATGCGGCAGATTTGTTTACCTTAACACAAACTACTGCAACCAACGCATCTATAGATATTCCGTGCGGAATATTAACTAATGTTGCTTATAGTGAAGGCGATATTATGATGTTAGATGTAGAGATGAAAGCGCTAAATAAAGAAAGTGGAAATATACTTTCTATTGATTTAGCATAATAAATAAAAAGAGGATGTTTAAATGGAGATTAAACTAAAGAATAAAAAAGCGTTTAAAGTTAAAGAGTTTACTATTGCTGATGAAGCAAAGCTAAAAGATGTTATAATGAAGATGGTTAAATCAGTTGAAGGTGGGGTAGAGATTATAGACCCCAACTATAATTGTCTTAAAATCTTGCAAATAGCATTAGTAGACTCTTCAGACGACACGATTAGGGGAATAAGCGATGAAGACAGGATTAACATTGCTTTAGAGATTCAGAAAGTGTTGTTTGAGGGAAACGAGAAGCCCTCCAAGTAGAACTTAATATACTTTTACCTACTTGCGAGGGTTGCAGATACCATAGCTTCCCTTATTCGGCTGAAATTCCAGTCTTAATTGACGGAGTAAGGGAAAAACGCAGATTTGACAATATGGATGATGTTTGGGCGGTTGCAGATCTTATTATAGAAGAAACTACCCAAGTAAACCAAGAACAAGGGAAATCATTTGATGTTGCCGAATCATTGGTAGCACAGATACCTTTTTTTGCGTGTTCTAGTAAATTTATGGATATTAGCTTACATACAGACATAGAAAGGTATACATACTGTGAAAAATTTAATATACCTCCTTATGAGGGGTCTTATGACAATCAGCCAGCTAAATGGGTTAGGCGAGCATTTGCAATCAGAACAGCGTTTGCTAAAAAAGAAAAGAAGGATATAGATGTCAGAAAGAATAATAGTTGATTTTAAAGCCAGAGGCGATAAAAAACTTATCCAATCAATGTATGCCCTTGCACAAGCGCAGGGTCTTTTAGAAAAAAATACCAAACAAGCTGCTGCGGCTAGCGGAATGCTAGGGACAGCTTTTAGTAGAAATGCACGAGGAGCAAGCGATTATAGTTTAGCTTTATCTACTTTGCGTTCTAGGTTACTTCTTGTATCTTTTGCAATGTCGATGGGTGGCAGGCAGTTGGTAGAGTTTGGTAAAAAAGCTGCTAACATCGAGTCAATGGAGAGAGCTTTTAATAATTTGCAAGGAGGGACAACAGGGGCTACTGTAGCTATAGAAAAGTTAAGAGGCGCTACAAGCAACGCAATGTCTGATTTTGATTTATTTCAACAAGCCAATAATGCTATGGTTCTTGGAATAACTGAAAATTCAAACGAAATGGCAAATATGTTTAAAATGGCTCAAAGACTTGGTAGGGCTTTGGGAGTTGATACTAAAAGGTCTGTAGAGTCGCTTGTCACTGGTATTGGTCGACAATCTAGGCTTATGCTTGATAATATTGGTATTGTTGTCAAGGCAGATGAGGCTTATGAAGAATATGCTGAAAAATTAGGAAAAAGCGCAGATAAGTTAACGGATGTAGAAAAGAAGCAAGCCTTTTTAAACGCCACATTAGATGCTGCTCGTGAAAAGGTGGCAAAGCTAGGAGATGATATCCCTGCAACTATTGATTCTTATGATAAGCTTGCCGCAGCTTGGGCAAATTATACAGCAATAGCAGGTGAGTCTATAAACGAAGTTTTAGTGCCTCTTTCTAATGCTTTAGCTGAAATTTTAGACCGGGCTTCAAAGATAGACCGACAGTTTGAGGGGTTTGGCGATTACCTTACACAACTTCTAGATATTTTTAAAGGAGATTTCAGTATATTTTTTCCGACTATGCAAGCTACTGCTGATTCTATTAAAAACATTGGTACCGCGGTTGATGATGCTGCGTACTCATTTAACAATATGGATGACGACGTTTTTGGAAAATTTCTTCAATTTGCTCCTGCGGTAGAAGAGGTTAATAAAGAGCTTGAAAAAATGGACTTTAAAATGGTTGCAGGTCAAATAAGTTCTTTAACACAAGCAATGGCAAATTATGCCTTGATGTCGCAGACAGGCTCTAGAACCTGGAAAGAGTTTGGAAGCGTTGTGGTTTCTACAATAGAGAGAATTGTTGCAACATTTTTAGCAAATTTAGCAACATTTCACTTAATGAGCTTTTTACTTGGTGGTCCAATGGCTGGATTTGCAGGGGCTTCAAAGGCTCTTGAAGCGCTTAAAAAACCTACTTTATTTGGCTTTCATCAAGGAGGGCAAGTTCAACAATATCACACAGGGGGAATGATTTCCCAATATCATTCTGGAGGAAATGTTGACAATGTGCCTATTATGGCTCAAGAAGGTGAGTTTGTGATGAGAAGGTCAGCCGTAGACTCCATAGGACTAGAAAACCTAAATAGAATGAATAGAACTGGACAGGCAAGTGGTGGAGCCAATATAACATTTACAGGCAATATAATGAGTGATTCTTTTATTGAAGAAGAAGCCATACCAAAAATTAAAGATGCACTCCGTAGAGGTGCAGATCTAGGAATTAGTTAATGTTAGAATTGCCTAATAAATTTAAGCTTGATATTGATGCAAAGACATTTAATTTAACCCCTTTAGTTATTATAGATGACAGGCTTTATCTTTCTACATCCAAAGAAAGCTTTGAAGAAGGAATGGATTTTAAGCCATTAATTAAAAATATTGGCTCTATAAAACAATCTGTAGACATTCAAAACAAAACATTTAAAATATCTTCTATTACATTATCTTTATATAATTACAAATATAATGACGAATATCTTTCCGATATGATATTTTCTCCATCTGTAATGAATAAAAAAATAACTATTTATATGAAATCACAGTCAGCACAAAACCTTGAAGATTGTTTAGAAGTATATAGTGGCTATGTAAAAAATATAAAAGAATCTTCAGGAATATTGTCTTTATCTGCCGAAGATAAAACTGATGAAGTGCTAAATAAACAGGTTCCCTACAAATTTGTAAGGGACGATATAAACCTTCCTGAAAAATATAGGAACGAACCTATGCCTATAGTTTATGGTTATGTAGACAAAGCACCTTGCGTGTATTTTGATTTATATTCAACTACAATAGAAAATGGAAGCAGAGATTGGGCAATAACGCCTGATTTATTTGCTATAAAATCAATAAACTTTCCTTATGTTTTTTCTAACGATACCTACGGAAAGGTTCCTGAAGAGTCTTGGATTTTTGAAAGCCAAAAAGGTGGGACCTTATATAGAAACGGAACATCTGAACAATACCAAATACTAGGAAATAGAATATTAATACCAAAAGCTATAGAAATGGGAGAGTCCCCTGAAGAAAGCATACAGGGTGTAGTTGCTCCTGTAACTGCGTTTGGAATGATTGAGGTTAACACACTACAAGATGCTGCTTTTAATAGCAGCTTTTTTAGATTTGACTTTAGAAAAAACCAACAACAAACAATATCAGCAAAAACAAATATAGTTTCATTTTCTGAAGAAGAAGGCATTAACCCAACTCAAAATGTTGAAAACTCATATTTAATGGTTAAGGACTTTTCTTCTGCTTCTGGCACAGATTTTCCTTTTAATCATTGGCTTTGGGGAACTCAAACTCACGCTGGTTACGAGCATTTGCTTGGAGAGTCTACAATAAATTTTGAGGTTAATAATTTTTTTAGTGACAGCAGAATAGTTAAAGAGCTTGCAATTAACGATGAGGATGCAAAAGAAGTTAAGCATCAAGTTTTAGCTAACTACATATTTGAAGCAAACTTAACAGAGTTAAGTGATGGAGAATCTCCTAATTTTATATTTGGCTATACAGATACAAGCGCAGAAATGTGGAATCCTGCCGATATGGATGAAGTAAGTACGCACCCTGATTCAACATATACCATAAGAAGCAAGGAAACTGTTCACGAAAATATGGGGCTTGTAGGAGGTGTTTCGTCTTACGCAGAAACAAAAAACCCTTCTCACAACAATTTTTTTATTGGTCAAAGAAATTTAGTTGGAGAAAATTGGAATTTAGAAAGCCAGGGAGGGATAGTTAATTGGCTTAAAATAATTAAGTTAAAATTATTTAGAAGAGTGCTGTTAAAAGATTTATCTGATTTTGAAATATACGCTGATGTAGAGGGTAGGGTCGATACTGTTTCTGGCGACTATACAGGAGAAAGACAGCTTACTTCTGGAGAAAGGGCAGACTACTACCAAGAAAGAGAAGAAGTTGAAACATTTTCTCCAAGAAAGAGAGTTTCTTTAGACAAAAGAATCACAGACACAAAGATTGCTCCTAAAACAACAAAAAGAACTTTAAAGACAAAAGGAACTAAATATTAATGGCTAGTTTAATTTGGGAACCAGTAGGATTTATAGGAAGTCAAGTCAAATTAAGGGTTAAAATGGATGACGATAGCAGTATGTTTAATACCGAAGATGGCATATCTTTTATAGGAGCCGTTAACAGAACAAACGGACTAACGCCAACTTTTAAAGAATTTCGCTGGAGCTTGGGTTTTGGTCATCAAAATTATAACTATGATGAATTTTGGGTCCCTGCTAGTACGCACGACCAAATTAATATGAATTACAATGAAGAGTTTGGCTCTTTAGGAAATGGGTATGGCGTTGTTAAGTTCTCAAGCAGCCACTTTCTTCCATATACTTATTATGTAAACGATCATCATTATCAAGCTGGGCAAAAAATTGGGTCTGGCGTAGATGAGGCTGTTATGTGTTCAAATTGGCATTGGGAGCAATATGGAATGTCTGCTATTGTTCAGCTTCCTATATCTTCTGCCTCAAGCAATTTTGGAGAAACTCGTTTTTGGGGGCAAACTATTAATGCTTCAGGAGGGCAAAATAGCGGAAGTAGTCTATACTATTTTTACAATCACGTTTTTGGAATAACTACTACCGCTGAATTGTTTGGAGATGCAGGATTTACCAGTTATGGTGGGCAAGGAGGAGCTAATCAGTCAATCCCAAATACAGCAGTTGATAATTACAATATATTGATAAGCACAGTTTTGCATCTATCTAATGCTAATGGAACTTTTTTAAATATAGAGTGTGCAGACAGCGAAGCTATAGACAATAGCGTTGTTTTGTATGGTGGGAACAGCATTAGGTATGCGTATGCCCCTGTTCATTTTACCACTTCTGTTTATGATTTTACTCCTAATTTTATAGACATTAGCTCTCCAAGCTATGTTAATGAAGGAGAGTCTGCTTCTTTTCAGATTGAAATTAACCCAAGAGATTACAGGGGTACTATGCAAGTCTACCTAGTAGACAGCACAAGCGTTGATGCAATAAACCAAGAAATTGGAACAGATTTAGAAGAATTTTATGGATTAATAGAAGATGATGTTGTTGCTCAATACGGAGAGCTTGAATTTTTGGACTCTGAAAACCCTCACATAAAAACAATTCAAGTAACAGGTAGCGGTGTTATAGAGGTTCCTATATCGTATACTGCCTCAAATGTTGATGCGGGGCAAAGAGATACGTTCTCTATTTTTGTAAAATCTGCCGAGCCTAGTCTTGACAGTTATCAGTCAGACCTGTATAATGCTGAATACCAATGGAGTTTAGTTCCAATACAAAACAAGTATATATATACAGACAATATGAGAATAGATGTGCTGGATACAAACCAAGAGTTTGTAGAAGATTACGACCCTTCAGACAACCTAATAACAAGACCTTCTGATATAATCCATCATTTGCTGTGTGAGGAAATGGGGTTTGATAAAAATAAAATTGATATGACCTCAAAGATGGAGTCCAGAGCCAATAACGATGGCTTAAACTTGGCTTTTTCTATAAATAAAGAGATAGAAGGAAAGCAATTAATAAAAGAAATATCGCAATCGTTTAAGTCAATACCAACTCTTTCAAATGATATCTTAAAGTTTATAAACATAAAAAGCACATATACTGGCAATGAAGATATTTTTACAATAAAGTCTGACGATGTTCTTAAATATAGTTTTTCAAGAACTCCTTTAGAGGACGTTAAGACTAAAGTAAATGTTAGATATAAAAAAGATTATGGAATGGATACTTATTTAGAGTCTTCTGAAATGAAGGTAAGCAACTATTCTTATTTTACAACAGGAAAGTATGGTGAAATTCAAAATGCGGGGCATAGTAATTATTATGGATTTAAGGCAACGGGGTCGGAGATAAACCACGTTGATACTTTTTTAGAAGTTAAAAATGATTATATTAGAGATTATTCGTCAGCATCAAATTTGTCATATTATCTTTTGCAATGGCATAAAAATCAACACAATATCGTGTCTTTAAGACTTCCCTTAAACTATTACGGATTTGAGGTGGGGGATTTAATTGATTTTGATAAAATGATTGAAGGCAGAAAGCTCTATGGTGAAAACTATGTTTTAAGCGATATTGATGAAAACGGAGTTTACAAAGATATGCCAATAAGATGTGGGCAACACATATTGCCTCTTTTTATGATAACTGAAACAAACAAAAATTTAGACTCCATATCTATAAAAGCAATTCAACTACACCATCAGTCTGGGAGTCAGCTTATTTGGAAAAACGGATCATATAATATTTACGAAGAATCTGTTTTAGACTATGATGTTGTTACAGAAGATACAGAAACACCAAGTGCAGGAGAAGTTGGTAGCGGGGACTTTAATAATGATGGGCTTACTGATATTTTAGACCTAGTTTATATGATTGACGGAATTGTTTCAGGAGAAGGTTTTACAGATGAAGAAATTTTAATTGGAGATACAAACCAAGATGGGCGAGTAGACATTTTAGATTTAGTCGTTATAGTCGATAGGATAATATCATAATGGATAAAATAAATAGATTAGAAAAACCAATAGCAACTGAAGGGGAAATAAAATACGGAAAAGGTTCGGTTTTTTTTGAAACTAATGGTGAGGTCGCTGCATTTGAAATAAGTTATATAGGTGTTATTAAAGGCGTTAAAAAATTAGGTGAGGGCTGGACAGCAAAGATAGGTGAAAATAAAATAATTATATTTAGTATGGCTAAATCAGAGCTATCTGAACTATTATTTACTTATGTCGGAGAATTGGAAATAACTTCTTGTAGGTTTGTTACGTGGAGCCAAAGTCTTTTTCACGCAAAGGTCAGCAATCTAAACCAAAACAAGTGGACAAATAATTATGGTCAATGGCAATCAGATGCTAGAAAACCCGAAGAAATAAAAACACAGTTAGTTATAGGAAGAAAAGTTAAAAAATCAAGTATTTAGGAGAAAAGAATGGCTAGAAGACAAATAGGGATACCAAGATTTTATTGCGACATACCCTCTTATTTAAAAAGCATAGGAAAATATTTTGGCTCAAATGAAAGCAATATAGCAGGCAGCAACGTAGGTGAAGAAAAGGTGTGGAGTATGAACCCATATCAGATTAATTCATACTTACTAAATCCCGATGCTCACAATAGCAGTATTAGATTTTGGATTAACCAAGAACCTGCGAACACCTCTGAACAGGTCTATGTGGAAGACCCAGAGCTTCATAAATTACTTGCTTATATAAATACTTCAGACGGACACCATTCTTCAGGTTGGTATGGTGGTATTCTTGGACATAATCTTGCTAGCTTGCAAAATCAGACAGAGCATAACATTAGTATAGGTCAAAGATTTGTGGGGAGGCACCCTGACCTTGCTAACCCACATTATGCTAACCCTAATGCTTTTAATGAAATAGTCAATTTTGAATCAGGCAATTATAACGAAGGTTGGGGGGTGGCAAAATATGATGGATACTCTTTATGGGAATTAACAGAAAGAGGAAGCGACACAGATTTGTTTAGATATAATATGATAGACTTCACTTTAGTAAATGCAGACGATGATGAAGATTGGGGAGAAAATGCTGAACTAAAGGTAGGGGCATATACTACTGGCATATTTATTGAACCCCCTCATTCTCCAGATTTAAGTGTTGACCTTACTTTAGAGCAAGGTGGAATTAAAGTATATGAAACCGTAGGAGGCAATTCTTTAGTTAATATAAATCATCAAGGTGTTCCTAATTGGGGCGATCAGCCTGCTTGGACACTACAAAAAACAGATGGAAGAGATTATACTACAGTAGCTAGTAGGTCTAGAAGGAATTGGAAATTAAGCTTTAGTTATGTATCTGATGATAATTTATTTGATGCGGCTCAAAATTCTAACTCATTTTATAATGATACGTTTACAGATGGTGTTGAGGATGCTTATAATGTAGCTAATTTTGACACTTCTATGAGTACGTTTTTTAAACTTACCAAAAACGGAGCCTTGCCATTTATATTCTGCTGTGACTCAAAGGCAGATAATCTGGAATTTGCAATATGTATGCTAGACCAAGACTCTATATCTTTTAAGCAAATAGCCTATCAGACTTGGAATGTTTCTATGAATGTTAGAGAGGTTTGGTAATTAGGTTCGGCGAGGGTCTTGAATTGCAAAACCAAGCGTTGCCGAAAACCTTATAACTCTATCTAGCAAGTCGCTAAATTCATCTTTGGTCAAATCTTTTGTGGACTCTATTTTAAATTTAAGTTTAATAACTTCGTGCATTTCATCTTCGTTATAACCTAGATGATTTCCAAGTTGCCTTATAACTGTCCTATAATAGCTATTCTGCTCACTAGAACGCATTTTAGGAGCAACTTTTATATCAATCCATACATCACCCTTAATTCCGTTTAAATAGCGTTTAAGCCCAGCAGGGTCGTGCATTTTTAACGATCCGTTTTGTACCTTTCCTGTAAATTTCATACTAATATCTCCCTTATATCTCTCAAGTTAATATTTTTTATTTCATAATTATCAGTAGATGTTACCATAGTGTCGTTTAAGCCACGATTTCTAACCTCTCCTTTTTTAAAAAAATCAGCCTTATCATCTATTTCGTTTTTCCATATCCAACCACAGAACTCTATAATATTAGTTTTCTTATTTAAAGATGTAAATATAATCATATCACAAACATAATGTGATTGCAGTTTGGGAAAGTTGTTTACATACTCTGGTTTGGTGTAAAAGTTTCTTCCCATTGATTTAACGTCTATTGTGTAGCCTAGATAATTAATGTCTACTCCTCCATCAAAACCATCTTCTTTTTCATTAAGGTTTGGGTATTTATCTAGTAGTAGTTTGTGTGTTTCTGTTTCGGCGATTAATCCTGTTAATTGTTTTTCTTTATCGCCATCATAGACTCCACGATTTGCAAGGCTGTGAGTCTTTAAGTATTCCCAACAATTCATTTTGTTTTCTTTGCTTACAAGTTTTCTTATTGGTTCATACATTTGTATGATATTCCCTTAATAGTTTAAATGCTTCTTTCCATAGGTTAATTTTATATTTGGCTTGAAATTCCGTGTTTCCCATTGCGTGTCTTTCGGTATGATGCAATCGGCAGAGTGGTATGCAAGAGAAGTGTTTGTGTGTGGGTTTCTTGCGGTTACCTCCCATACCGATTGCTTCAAGGTGGTCAGGATCTGGGTTCTCTGAAAAGCATATTAGACAATAACATCCTCTAATATAGTCTAAATACTTTAAAGAGTCTTTATTAGCAGCAATACTCATCAATGCTTCCGCCTCTATATGATATTATCGCCATTAGCTTCCCACATTATTGTTAGAATTACCGCTAATAAATTCCAACCAATCTTCTAACCTTAACACAATGTATGCCTCCCCCCTATCCTCCCTTATAACTTGAGCATCTACATTTTTATTAGGCACTAAATAGGATGCAATACTTTTGCGTATTTTAGCCTGTATTTTGTAGTCCTCAATTATAAGGTCGACTTCTGCGTGCATCCCTAACGATTCTCCATTGGATGCGTAGGCTCGTTTTGATTCAAGCCCAAATTCTTTTGCTTTATTGACAACATCTCTTTCAAATTTGTTGCCTTTTAC
>CETC01015739.1_pt1 | contig 12673 bp, 20 predicted proteins | sample 326911 | NCBI WGS metagenome assembly CETC01 (sample SAMEA2622694, study PRJEB7988) | marine metagenome | isolation source: saline water (ENVO:00002010), including | reverse complement strand
TTTTATTCTTTATTTTTAATGATTGTGTCAACAAGACCGTAGTCTAAAGACTCTTCTGCTGTTTTGATATTATCTCGATCAGTATCTTGTTTTATTGTTTCAGTTTCCTGACCACAAGCATCGGCTAGTATTTTATTAAGCCTAGTTTTAATTCTTAAGATTTCATTTGAAGCAATTTCGATATCGCTTGCTTGACCACGAGCACCACCCAGAGGTTGATGTATAAGTACTCTTGAATTAGGAAGTATTTTCCTTTTTCCTGGCTCTCCGCATGCTAAAAGCACTGCAGCCATACTTGCTGCTTGTCCTATGCATATCGTTGATACAGGAGCTTTAATATAATTCATTGTATCAAGTATAGCTAATCCGGCTGTAACTACTCCTCCAGGGGAGTTAATATAAAATTGAATTTCTGATTCATCATCTTTTCCTTCTAAAAAAAGAAGTTGAGCGATGATAGTATTGGCTACAGAATCATTAATTTCGCTACCAAGAATAATGATTCTGTCTTCTAAGAGCCTTGAGTAAATATCATAAGCTCTTTCACCTCGTGAGGTTTTTTCAATAACTGTTGGTATTAAAGGCACAAATATCTCCTATTGATTTTTCCACCAATCGATCATTAGCTGACCTGCAAATAGGCCAAGTGCCATTGCGATTACAGTACTTGTGAAGCCCATTGTCTATGCTCCTGAACGGTGTAGTAGTGAAGTACTTTTTTAGTAACTTCAAGTAAAGTAAAGTTTTCTTTTTCGCCATTCTTTGTATACGTATCTGCTAAGATCTTTAATGTTTCTTGTGCTTCTCGTATATTATCAAATATAGCGGATTCGTCAATGTCATTTGACATTAAGATGTCAGATTCTCGATTACCGTTATCAAGGTAATCAAAATATTTCCATTCAGCTCTAATCATTCGATTAGTTTTTGTATATTTTACTAACGCTTGGTCAGTAATTTTACAATGTATAATGTATTTTGACATATTTTTCCTAAAAGCAAGTATGATAGATAATAGTCATCAATCCTAATAAGGCAATATCTATCATTAAATAAATTGTTGATTTTTCTTGGTTTTTAAAAAATTTCATGATTGGCACCCCGAGCAGGATTCGAACCTGCGGCCTACGGCTTAGAAGGCCGTTGCTCTATCCAGCTGAGCTATCGGGGCTAAAGGCCCCGAAGGGCTAGTTTTTATACTTGTCTTTAACTTTTTTAGTTAGCGGCAATGGCTCTGCATCTTCGTCTATCTGTATAAAAGTCATTGAAGTTTTACAAACTACTTTTTGTTGTCCGTTGTATGGATTGTGAGATCTTGCTTCTAAATCAAAATTTACTGTTGAATTGCCAACTCCATTTGGCCTAGCGTAAATTTTTACTATTCTTCCAGCTTTAACAGGTCTTTCAAATACTACAGTGGATATAGCTTTGGTTACCATTCTGGGGCTATCAGCCATTTGCGAAGCAAAAGCTGCACCAGCTTCGTCTAGCCATGCTAGCATTTTCCCACCAAATAAATTTCCATGTATACCTATATCTTTAGCCATGCAAATTTTAGTTGTTATGAGTTCCATTTTTTAACTCGCTATTATATGTATATATGCTGCGCAGGCAGGGCTCGAACCTGCGACCCGATGGTTAACAGCCATCTGCTCTGCCAACTGAGCTACTGCGCATTATATTTATGCCATGGCGGAAAAACCGCCATTGCCTCCTCCGTTACTTTGAGAAAGCTGTTCTAAGAGTTTCATCATTATCATAAGTTCAATCAATTTCTTTATATCAAGGTCTGGGCCTTGACTTTCATTGACTTGTGAAACTTGTGAACAAGAATTATGCATCTCTACGAAATTTTGTGTACTCATATTGTTTGTATTATGTATATGAATATTAATTCCGTTTGAAAATTTATCTCCAACATCGCTAACATCTTTTGATGATTGGCTGTTTCCAGCTGCTTCTACAGGGGCAGATGCTCCTGTATTTCCGCTAGCTGCAACGCTACCGCTAGCGCCAGCACTAGCGCCAACGCCACTCATGCCAGCAGCAGAACCTCCGCCACCGACACCACCTACTGCACCACTCATTCTTACTCCTTTTATTCACCGCCACATGCGGTTTCATCTAATATTTCCATTAGATTGTCAAACATTACTATAGCTTGGTTTGAAAGTAAGTACCAATCTCCATTTATAGCTATTGGTGCCCAACCGGTTTTCAAACCTTGCCAACTTTCTGAGTCTTTGTAATTGTTCGGACTAAATGTATAAATAGCTATTTCATCTGCTAGTTTTGCTGTATCTATAATATCTTGCTGGGTAATACCAGGATCCATATATGTTTGTCCAGCTTCATCTGAAAAAGTTATTATAACATGGTTTGCATCTTCTCTCCAATTGATATTGAATTGATGCAAAGAAGGAAAAGAGTCTGCAACTTGATTACTCCAAGTTAAACTTGGAATTGGTTTTGGTAGTTGTAGTTCATCTGTTAGATTGTGTAAAGCAAGGTAAACGGCGTCGTAGAGCATTTCCATGCCGCCTTGATTACCTATTGAGTTCCCTTCATTTATAAGAATATTTATAAATTGTTGGAACTCTACAAGATTAGTACTAAGTTTTAAATGCTCTTCCCAGCCTTTAGTTGCTGGTGCTATTACGAGTCCCCATTTAATCACTTCGCTATCTGAATAATGGGCTGCGAACATAGATAGAGCATCTATAACTGCGTTTATTTTTGAAGACATAGAACCTGAACCATCTACTATAAAAAGTATATCTGTAGGTTCCATTATTTTTTCTATTATTCCATCACAGTTATCGTCTTGGTCATTGCATAAGTCCTCTTCTAGAGGAGTTTGCTCTCCTGCACAATATTCAGCTGCGAATGGCATTCCTTCGGCAGGGTAATTCCCCCAAGTGCCTTCTATACAAAGCATATCTCCAGCATGACATATTCCGACATCTAGAGTTTCTTCTGGACCTGAGTAGCAAATGGCAAATAGATTTTCATCTATTTCTTCGTCACAGTCGTCATCGAAGTTATTGCATATTTCATTTATTGGTTCTCCTAAATTAGGATCGCAAATTTCTCCTGGTGGAGTTAGGTTTGGCATATAGTGGCACAATGCTTTGCATTCGGACATAACTGTTTCAGCACATAAAATATCTGCGCATAAACAAGTTTTCCAGCCTTGGCCACATGTTAATGGCTCTTCTAGGCATGGTATTAGTATACCTTCATTTTCTGGTGTAAGTGGATCATCAGCCATCGATGCAGGACAAGCACAAGTTAAGCCTTCGTCTATACTTCCGTCACAGTCATCATCTTCTTCATTGCATATTTCTTCTGCTGGCTGTTGAGCTGAACATATGCTCCAAGTTCCTGAATAGCATATTTCATAACCTGTCCCGCATAGAGTCGAACAAGTTTGTATTAATGGATCTAAGATGCCATCATCATCTCCATCGATAGGATGTGTATCGATAGTTCCATTGCAGTCGTTGTCGATGCCGTCACATATGTCTTCAGGTACATCACCGCAATCTCCGCAAGCGTTTAATTGACCTTCGTCAATTTCGCCATCACAATCATTGTCGAGATAGTCACATATTTCTTCTTCTGGTTGTTTACCTATGCATATGGGCACACCTTCTACACAGATTTCTTGTCCTGGTCCACAATCATTTTCGCATTCCAAGATTCCTATATCGTCTATTAAGCCATTGCAATCATTATCTAACCCGTCACAGACTTCTTCAGTGCAAGGATCGCAAGGGCCAGGTATAACCTGGCCTTTTTGACAATAAAAATCTTGTAATCCATTAGTAGTAGTGCCATCTTCGTTTTCTATTTCACAGGGCACATCTTCTTCTACATAAAGATCTGTTTTTGTTGGATCGCATTCAAGCCAATCTTCACATTCACCCATGGAAACAATTTTCCATTCACAATCTGGATCTGATTGTAAACAAGGTTGACCTTCAGGGTTTCCGCAAGTATCGAATATTATTTCTTGTTTATAAAGAGAATTGTCGTCACCTGGAAGGAAGCCACTGGGGACACAGAAAAAATATTGAGTATGCCAACATAATTGTTGGTATTCCCATTCTGGCCCACAGTAGGGATTCCCATCACATTCGTCGATATCTTCAGGTTTTTCTAAGACGTCTTTTTCTGTTTCTGACACTGTTTCAGTTACAGTAATATCCATAGCGTCTAATGCGCTTTTATTGTCGCTACATCCGAACATACTTAATAGTAGTATTATCACTGCGACAATTATAAACCAGATTGAAGATACCTTGTTCATAAAACTTACCTACATTAACAAAAAAGACTAAGTAGTTTTATTATGGGGTATCTAAAGTTATTATTTCAAGAAATTGTTTTAAAAATTTTTTGTTTGGAATTTAAAGGTCTTCATATTCTTCAAAGGAATTATATTCTTCGAATGAATCTTCTATGGCATCATATTCATCTTGAGCTTCTTCGAATATTTCTTCGACTTCGAGAATGGTTATTCCTAACAAGTTTGATATATCTTCCTTTTCCCATTCGTCTATTTCTACGACTTGTGAGATTGCCCATAGCATTGATATAGCTTGTTTGTTTGTCATCTTTCGTAAATCCTCATTCCTTTTAGTCGCTTAGCGCCGAGCGGCCCATAAGCAGCTGTAATATAATTTGCTCCTTCTCCTTCCATACTGTCGCCTTTGTTATATTCGTTATTGCCTATTAGCACTCCGCCACTATTTCGCTTCCATGTTACTGAGCCTAAAGCTGTAAACAATGCTTTGCCGAGAAGATGTTCATGAGCTTCTTCAACAGCATGATTGTTTTCTGGTACATTCCATGTAACGGTTTTCATAGTATTGTCAAAGCTAATAGTAGCTTCTCCATTGAGTTTTAAACTTTCAGTTCTATTAGTTGCGGATTTAAAATTTTTCTTTTTTGGCTTAAGAGGTTTTCTTCTTTCAGCTTGAAATGGAAACATTGATTTTTCAATTCGCCAGCTAGAATCATAATGAGTATTTTCTTGTTGCATAGCAATCCTCAAAGCATTCTTATAATTGAATGCTCGAATATCTTCGCCTTCTTTCATTATCCTTTCATAAAGTTTTCTAGCTAGATTGTAATCTCTTTCAATTATTTTATTAGCAATAGTTAATATTTTTGTTTTGAAAGATTTCCATTCTGTTGAAGGTATTTTTATAGTTCCCCTTTCCCATTCGTATTTAGACATTTTGATCCTTTAATAGCAATAGTTAATAGTATCAGGCTCGCTGTTTGCAGTATATATGCAATCTATATTTTTGAATTGCTGCTGGTCTATTCTTATCATGGGATTTTGCTTTACCCATCTAGAATATTTTCTACCTAACTTACGAACAGCATAGCTGTATCTATTTCCTTTTTTAGATTTTTCGCATTTATTACCTGCATTATAACATGCTAAAGCTATTTTTTCATTCTTTTTCTTTCTTTTAGTAATCCATCTGTTCAGAGAAGTTGCTCCTACTTTTATGCTAGTTTCTGGATCTTTTAGTTCTTTGCAAGAGTACTTTACATACTTGGGAAGAACTTGTGTAAGTCCACAAGCACCTGATCTGGAAACAGCTTTCGGGGCCCAGCGGGATTCAACAAAAATTAATCCTGCAAAATTAAAAGGATTTATTTTGTTTTCATACGCTGCTTCAAGTACGGCATCCATATTATTGCATGCAAACTGTATTCTTTCTTCTGATAGATTATTTAGGCCTTGAGGGCCATGAACTGCATTTAATGCAAGACATAGAACATATGCACTGAGCATAGTTTTCTCCTATTCTTTAACAACCCAAGTATCTTTTCCAAAGATTTTAATTTTTAAATCTGAAAAAGTATGTATCATCAGGTCATTGTCACCTGACATTACATCAACTTCATTGTCATTATAAGTGAAGGGAAGCATGAGGTCCCATGGCTTCCAAAATTTCCATTTTATTTTAGACGTCGGGTCTTTTAGATCGTACGTCGCCTGAGCTATAGGTTCTTGTTGAAAACTGTAAATGACTTTTTTCATTATTTTTCTCTTTTATTCCTAATTTTGCTTTAACAACCATGTATAGCATTGCGGCGACAAGAAGAGGGAATGCTGCTGAAGCAATAGCCACAGTCACTAAATATAGAACTATCGCTGTTGCAGCCATTGTAAAAGTAACTTCTGTACCCGATAAAGTTTCCATCAGTTTGTCTTTTGGGCTTTGTTTTTTAGGATTTGTTTTCATTTAAATCTTCCAATATTAAAAGTTCGACTATTGCTTTGCCGAGCTTGTTAGTTAAAGTTTTTCTTTCTTTTTGATTGTCTAAGCAATAACTTTCATGCTTTAAAAGCACTTTTTCAATAACATATATAATTTTATCTTTCTTTGCAAGGTTTTCTTGTATTGATGAATGAATGTATTCGTGTGAAGCAAAAAGTTCATTATTTTCATATATTAATTCATCATTTTCTTTTTTGCATTTTTCTAATTCAGCTTCTAACTCAACTAATTTTTGATTTATTTTTTTCATTAATCCCATTTGCTTTTTCCTTCTGGGCTAAAGTGATAGTCAGCATCATAAAAAGCATTTGGCATTTCTTTATTAAGAATTTCAAGACGGCTTACCCATTTGCGCTCATTGGTTACTTGGTGTTCAACAAGGTAGTAATCTATATCTTTCTTTAAGATAAGAAAGTTATTTTTCTTTTTAGATTTTTTATCTTTTTTATCAACAGGTTTTGTTTCTTTTGGCAAATTGCTACCAGGAGCAATATAAGGCCAGCGAAACTTGTCTTCATAGCTTGAGTAAACTTTTGAAGGTTTATTGTTTTTGTTGATATTTGCTTTTGAGTAAGGCTTATACTTACTCATGCTCTTTAACTAATACTGTGTCTGGGTCGCCACATAGTGGTTCCCAATTTCTTTGGAGGGCCATAGTTCTTTGTTTTACTGCTAGAAAAGATGATTTTGTATAAAAATTATTTTGAGTGCTATCATCTTTTTCACATGCAATTTTCATTGCAAAAGGATGAACTTGCTTTGTATTTACTTTTTTACATCCTGAAGCTAGCATATTTGCTTTCAGTCCATCCAAACACATTGAACCACTAGATATAGTATTGCTTTGAGTTGTAGCACAACCTGTAAGCATAATTATTATTCCTAATATAAGTATTTTTTTCATTTTAATCTCTTGTTTAAAAAAGTTTCTGCTATGTTTATAGCCAATCTATAACGATTTAATCGCAAAACTAGTTTGACATTTTTACTATACTGGTAGCAAGACTTGATAGCATCTTTCTTTTAATTAATAAGATTAAATGGATTAATTATTCTTATGGCAAGTAGTGTCACTAATAACACCCCAGCCGAAACGGCATTTATATGACTTTACAGTTTCTTTGCCATCGCAAGCCATTGCGATATTAGTGGTAGATAGAGCTGGTTGCTTATTGTTCGATGTTCCATAATGATGATCCATTACTGTATGGTGAGTACAGTTAGGAGATTCAATTTTTGCATATTCTAGAGCTGTTTCAGAAGATACGCATGCTGAAAACATTGTTGCAATTATAGCGAGAATAAAAAGTTTCATTAGTTTTTCCTGTGTATGGAAAGAGAATTGTAAATTTTACGTAATAAATTTTCTCCAGAAGGACCACAATCTGGAGTTGTGCCTGTACACATTTCTTCTTTTAAAAGTTCTAAGACATAATCTATTGCTTTATATGGTGAATCAGGATGCCATTGCATACCACATTCACAAAATAGGATATTTCCAGTTTGTTCTATAGTTCCCCAAAAACAATTTGGGCATGAGCTGCCATGCTGAACTAAGGCATTCTGGGCCATCTTATTTCTCCCCGCCATTTTGGGCTAACAAGAACGATATCACTTTCTTGCACTGTGGGGCTATATTGGTCATCACCAATAATACACATGCAAAGAATTGGATAGAATTCATCAGTTTCGCTTAAATGAATAATTATATCTTGGTTTAATCTTTTATCACCTTCAAGCTCTTGTTCAATATTTCTCAATTGATCTAGTAGCTCTTTATAGGTCATTTTATTTCCTTGTGTTTGGTGCTCGAAGAGGGACTCGAACCCTCAAGCCCAACTGGGCGTCAGATTTTAAGTCTGATGCGTATACCAATTCCGCCATTCGAGCATGTAGGTAGAAGATGAGGCATCTGTTAACCCATGCCTCCCTGCGGTTTTGACTATTTAGTCAACTTCTTCAGCTTCGCGAGCATCGGCCTCTAGGACCTCAGGCTCTTCAGCTGCGTCAGCCTCGTCTTGATCATCGCTTACGCTATCGCTAGCATCGCTAGCATCAACGTCGGCTACGACTTCAACGGAATCTACTTCTTCAGATGGAGCCAAAGTACTTTCATCGTCATCAGTAGAGCAGCCTACACTCAGCATTAAAAGAAGACTAAACATAGTAGCAATATACTTCATAGTTTTACCTTTTTAGTAATTAAGTTAAGTTTGTTCTATGTGCTTCTACTTACACTGAATCCCACCGAGGTGGGTTGTCAGGGCATTTCATACCCTTGAATCTAACTTTGATTGGCATAAAGCATTTACAAATTTCACATTGCTTAAATATTTTTACAAAATGTGGACATTGATCACAAATGCGAGCTCTTTCATGCCAAAAATCTTTTGGCAATTGACTTTCTTCTTTAGAAAGGGATGTCGTCGTCTGGATCGGTTTTATCTTTTGCAACCGACGTGTAGGAGGTGTACCTTTTATTTTCATCAGTTTCCTCCGTTGTGCTCCAGTGGGGCTCCTCAGCCCAAAAGAATGTTTGGTCTAGATTGGTTTCTGTAACATACATAGTATCAATATCTTCGCTCATGTCTTCGTCTATATCCTCTAGGGAAGTTTTTCCATTGAAAAGAAATTTAGTTTCACATACGTTGCAACTTAAATATTCTGATGGTGAAAGATCTCCATTATAGTATTGAATATCTCCTCCAAAATCTATAATAAGATTCCCGCTAGCGTCTATACCTTTTACCCGAGAATGGTCTTCTTGCAACCTTACATGAGTAAAAGGAATCTCATTAACAGTATTGTTGGGTCCTGCACCCGCTCCGCAATTTGGGCATATTATAGATATCCCTTTTGAATTTTCATCATATATTGCAGTTTTTAAATTATTCATTTTTCCTCTAATTGTTGAGAGCACCAAAGATATGATAAGTCAATAATGCTATGTATATGGTTAATAAAAAATATGTAGCTATTTTTGCTAAATTGTTTTTTTGATTTTGATAAAGAATCCATATACCAGTATATGAAACTAAAAGTTTAATAACAACAAATGCAATATTTGATTCTTGTATTAAAACTTTCATCAAGGGATTAGCTTCAATTGCTATATCCATGGTGATCCAAGCTACAGTTAGGATCGCATCAAGCATGCATAGAACAACTAATAATTTTAAACACGTAATTATTAGTTTGTTCTTTTTCTGCATACTTTTACCTTACAGCTTCAGCTCCTGCTAAAACTACTTGCCAAGAGGCAACGCTAAATGGTGCTCCTTTAAAAAGAGCATCTTCATGTTTTCTAAAAGCAGCTAATTGTGCTATTTCTAACATTTCTTCATATTCGTTTGCAAAATCTCTATAATCTTGCCAAAATTTTCCTTCTCTTTTTGATACTGCATAATGAAAGGCGATATAAGCTGCGGCTTTGTTAACCCAAGGAAGCCATCTTTCGTTAGCTTTTTGTTGTATCTCTTCGAATGCTTGATGAGATTTGGCTTTTTGTTTAAGTAGCTTTACAGTAATTTTAATATTTTTCATCATCATTTGCGAAGACATTGCTTCCAAAGGCTCTAGAAAACCACATGAAAGACCTACAAGTGTACAATTTGGCTGATAAGGCTTTGTAACAATTTTAGGTTTCCATTTTATTTTATGTGGTTTAATTTTTGTGTTAGATATTTCTTTTAAAAGTTTTCTGGCTTTTCGGTCTGAAGTGTATTTGGAAGAATATACATAACCATAGCTAATGTTGCCTTTTGTTGCAATTTTCCACGCCCATCCTGCCGGCATAGCTAAGGCTTGTGTCCAAGCTGCATTATTTTCTTCTTCACTTTGTACATTTACTGTAATGGCAGTATCAACTTTAATTCGATCTGAAAAATCTTGTTCTTCTATTTTAAGATTTGAAGCTAATATTTTCTTAAATCCAGTTGCATCAATCCAATAATCGCCAGTTACAACTGATCCAGATTCAGTTTCTACTGATATAATATTATTGTTTTCCACATTAACTTTTTTAACAGTAGCAGATAACAGTTTACAATTTTCATTAAGTAAAGCTCTTGCTTTTAAAGCCCAAGCAAGGCGTTGTGTATTTACATGAACTCCTAATGATCTTGCTTTCTTTTTACTGGCTGCTTGCTTCCATATGTCGTATGGATGATTTACTGTCCAATAGTGATTAAAGTTTTGCCATTCTATTGAATGAGAAGAACTTATACCTATTCTTCTTATAGGTTTTCTAAGTAAAAATGGATGAAAATATCTATTTGATAATATTTCTTCTTGGCCTCCCCAATCTAAATATTCAACTCCTATTTTCATGGTAATACCTAAAGCTTCTGGATTTATTTGCAATGCCATTAATTCCTTAGTAAGGGATGGCCAAGATCCTTCACCGACTCCAATTATTTTAGAGTCTATAGGTTCTATAACTTTAAAGTTTATTTCTGGACAGTAACTACTTAACATTGCTGCGGCAAGCCAGCCGGCTGTTCCCCCGCCTACGATAATTGCATTTTCAATCGTTTGTTTCTGTTCCATTTTCATCTCCAAACAAATTAATAGATGCAAGCTCTATTAATTCAGTTCTTTTTTCTTCTGTAGTTCTATCTACAAAAGTTATTCCATTTAAATGGTCTATTTCGTGTTGAGCACAAATAGCATTTATACCTGTTAGTTCAACAGCTTTATATTCACCATTTAAATCAGAATAAGACATAACAATTTTATTTGATCTTTTAACAGGAACTAAAGATTCAATATAGTTAAAACTTAAACAACCTTCAAGAGAATCCATTTCTTCAGTATTCTCGATTATTAAAGGATTGATTGCTATTAAGTATTGTGGATCTTCTTGATTGTTTGAAATGATCTTCATAACAAACATTCTTTTTAGAACTCCAATTTGATTGGCCGAAAGACCAATGCCATTTGCAGCTTCCATAGTATGGACCATGTTTTGAGACAATAAGATTAAATCTCTACTTAAAAAATCAATTGGCTCACTTTCTGTTTCCAAATATGGGTGAGGATATTGTAGAATTTCTAATTCTTTTCTTGCTGTTTTGACTTCCATAGGTTTCCTTTAAAAAAAATAGGGGAGAGTTTTCACTCTCCCCTATTATATCAAGTAAATTTGATTTGTGAATACCTTTTACCATCTAATACATTGCGCATGATAGTTTCAGGAGTCAGCTTCTCAGTAGAAAGAATTTGCTTTAGAATAACTGGGGAGAACCCACTAACTAAAGCTGTATCCATTTGATTGAATTCAACAGGACAGTTTTTTCCACTTGAATTTAGATTCCAGAATACAATCTTGGGAAGAGTGTATCCAGCTTGATTATACTTATGAGAAGCATATTCGTAAGCTGTAACAGAATCTCCATTCGCACAAGCTGTATCGAATTCCATATCCGATAGGATCAGAATTTGATTAGGCATATCATTGGGATCTACTTCGTTTTCGATAGATGCTTCTAGCAAAGTATCGAAAACAGCAGAAATGTTAGTATTGTAACCCCAATCTGCATTCTTTAGATTTCCAACTTTCTCAGCAAGAGAATCGCCTTCAATTTTTTCAAGCTTTGGCATTTCGGAAAAAGTAATAAAATGATCTTTAAAAGGTCCTTTATTCTTTTCCGCAATATAAAGCCCAAGTGAAATTGCTGGGAAGATAGGAGCCATTTTATCAGCTTTACTATTCCCACTATACATACTTCCAGAAACGTCTACCAAAGGCAGAACCATGTTATCTTCTTGCATGTAATTAGGAAGCGCTTTCCATTGTTGTTCTAGAATTGGCGATTGCTCAAAAGAGCAAAGAGCGCCACTTCCAAGATTGGGAAAGTATTTATTCACAATATCATGTGGATAGAGAGCATTTGCGTTAACAGTAGCTTCACCACTTTCAAGTTGCTTGATATAATCTTCCCATTTCGCTGTATTCCTTTTAAAAGCTTTTCGATAATTTCTCATAGCTAGTGAAGGAACTTTTTCGAAAGAGATGTTATCCCAGTCCTTTTGGCACATCAAGTTTTCAACAACACTTGTATGTTGAGAAAGAAGTTTTCGATATGACCTGGGAGTCAAATTCATTTTCTTCATAATCTTCTTAGCGATATGCTTTTTCGAAGATTTTTCTCTAGGCATCCATTTAGCACACAAAGCATTTGTTTGACTGCCTGTGCTTTTTAGTGCAATTTCGATCCAAACAAGAGCTTCCGGCTCAAGTGGTGTATCGAAAAGGGTAAACATATCATCCCAACGTCCGTAATGAGGGATTAGAGGAACGAGATATGAAAATGGATTAGCCATTTCTACATCATTGGCGATTCTTTTCAGAAGGTTTCGGAAAGTGC
>CETC01030504.1_pt1 | contig 12676 bp, 10 predicted proteins | sample 326911 | NCBI WGS metagenome assembly CETC01 (sample SAMEA2622694, study PRJEB7988) | marine metagenome | isolation source: saline water (ENVO:00002010), including | reverse complement strand
AGCTCACGGATAAAGCCGACAAACAGCAATACCACTGAGTAACCTAGGCCGTTACCGATACCATCAAGGAACGACAAGCCCGGGGTGCTCTTCATGGCAAATGCTTCTGCACGCCCCATAACGATACAGTTGGTAATAATCAAACCAACGAAAACCGAGAGTTCTTTCGCGATGCTATAGGCATAAGCGCGGAGCACTTGGTCAACAACGATTACCAAACTGGCAATAATGGTCATTTGCACGATGATTCGAACACTCGAAGGAATGTGATTTCGAATCAAGGAAATAAACAGGTTCGAAAAGGCTGTTACCAAGGTTAATGCGATACACATTACCACGGTGTTTTCCATTTTCGAGGTCACTGCCAACGCCGAACAAATACCTAGGATTTGCAGGGCAATTGGGTTGTTGGCAAAAATCGGTCCAAAGAGGACTTCTTTCATTTCTTTTGCACTACTAGCCATTGCTCAGCTCCCCCTTGCGAATTTTTTCTAATAATGGGCCATAGGCCTTATCGCTAAACCAGTACGCCATCAGGTTATCAACACCATTACTGGTCAATGTTGCACCTGACAAGGCATCGACATCGTGGTTTTCTTGCGTTGGGCTCTTCATCACGTCAAATTCAACTTGTTCGTTGTTTTCGCCGTAGATTTCTTTACCCGACCATTGCGCTACCCATTTAGGATTTTGGATTTCACCGCCTAGTCCTGGCGTTTCACTGTGCTCATAGAAGTTAACGCTGCGCACGGTATTCAAGTCCGGCTGAAGTGAAATCAAGCCGTACATGGTGCCCCACAAACCATAACCACGGATGTAAAGAACTAAGGTCTCTAACTCTCCCTGCTCATTGTTGATGAAGTAAACCTTGGTCACGTCTTCACGCGTACCGATACCGGCAACGTCGTTGCTTTTCTCGAGCTTGGTGCTCCACTCTGGTTTATTGGCTGCAGCGATTGGATCATACGCTGTTGCGTCTTGATTGTTCGCTTGCTCAACGACTTCCAGAGTATTGAGGTTGATAAGTTTGGTATTAACACGCTCGTTAAAGACCGCAACAACGTCAGTGCTAGGCTCTAATAAGCCAGCTGCATCAAGCACGTTGCGCTGCATGTCGAGCGCGGCGTTTTTCTGTTGAATTGGTTTCAAGCCTACTGCTGAACCCGATACGATGATCGCACACACTAAACAGAGCGCGATCACGACAAATAGGGTTTTGCCTAAAGATTCGTTCTTCTTAGCCACGTGCGAGCCTCCGTTTAATGTTCGCTTGCACTACAAAGTGGTCAAACAATGGTGCAAAGACGTTCGCGAAAAGAATCGCCAACATAATGCCTTCTGGGTACGCAGGGTTCACCACGCGAATCAATACCGTCATGGCACCGATCAAGAAGCCGTAAGCAAACTTAGCTTTGTTGGTGAACGAGGCGGACACTGGGTCAGTGGCCATGAACATCATACCGAAGGCAAAACCACCCACGACAAGGTGCCAGTACCAAGGCATTAGGAACATGTTGTTCGTTTCGCTACCGATGGTGTTGAACAGCAACGATAGTGCAACCATACCCACAAACACACCTGAAACAATGCGCCATGAAGCGATACGGAAGTAAATCAGGGCTAAACCACCAATCAAGATCATCAGCGTTGACACTTCACCCATCGACCCTTGGATGTTGCCCAAGAAGGCATTCCACCACATGTCCATGTCTGCAAAGTAGTTTTCACCGATGGCCGCTTGACCAAGCAAGGTAGCACCAGAGAAACCGTCAACGGCAGTCCATACTTTGTCGCCCGAGATTTGCGCTGGGAAGGCAAAGTATAAGAACGCACGACCGGTCAGTGCTGGGTTCAAGAAGTTACGACCCGTACCACCGAAGATTTCTTTACCAATCACCACACCGAAGGTGATACCTAGGGCAACTTGCCACAATGGAATCGTCGCCGGTAAGGTCAAGGCAAAGAGCACTGAGGTAACAAAGAAGCCTTCGTTGACTTCGTGCTTACGGATGGTTGCGAATAAGACTTCCCAGAAGCCGCCTACGATAAACGTGGTGGCATAAACAGGCAGGAAGAAACAGGCGCCGTACCACATTTTGGTACCCCAACCTGCATTGGCCATGTCGCCGCCAAGCATTTGGAATAAGCCAACTTGCCATACGTCTGCAAGCTCGTAGCCGTTACCAAGCGCCAAGAAAGCTTGGTTACCCACGTTGTACATGCCCCAGAACATTGCTGGGAAGGTCATCATCCACACCAAAATCATGATGCGTTTCAGATCCACGTTGTCTTTTACGTGAGTTGTCTTTTTCGTGACTTTGCCAGGGGTATAAAGAATGGTTGCCACCGCTTCATAGAGGGCATACCACTTTTCATACTTGCCGCCTTTTTCAAAATCTGGCTCAATCCGCTCAAGATAATTTTTTAAGCCCATGATTAGCCCTCTTTCTCGATCGTGGTCAACGCATTACGTAACACCGGACCGTACTCGTATTTACCTGGGCAAACATAAGTACAAAGCGCCAAATCTTCCTCATCTAACTCCAAGCAGCCCAGCTGTTGAGCTTCATCGGTGTCACCAGAAAGCAGGTCACGTAACAAAATAGTTGGCAGAATATCCAATGGCATGATGCGCTCATAGTTGCCGATTGGCACCATGGCACGGTCTGAACCGTTGGTAGATGTCGTCATGGCGAACAATTTTTTCGGCATGAGGTGACCAGCGAAGGCGCGTGTAACAGAGTGTTGGTCAACACCTGGCTTGATCCAGCCCAAGAATTCTTTGAAGTCACCTTCAGGTAGAACGCTTACTTGCATGTGGAAACGTCCCAACCACTGGTGTGCGTCATCCACTTTATGGCCATTTAAGATAGACCCAGAAACAATACGTTGTTTACCTTCTGCAAGTTCACCTTTGGTCAACTCGGTCAGGTTGGCTCCCATCTGGGTGCGTAATAAGCGAGGTTTGCTTACACCAGGGCCACCTAAGGCGACTGTACGCGGGGTAAAGATTTCACCCGTAGTGAACAATTTACCGTAGGCAATCACGTCTTGGTAATTGATATGCCAAACCTGCTTCTTCATGCTTACAGGCGACAAGAAGTGAATATGCGTACCGACCAAGCCAGCTGGATGAGGGCCCTTAAAGCTCTCAACTTGAACTTGTGCATCACCGGTTTCTACTTTGGCATCCGCAGCTTTAGTGACGAACACTTTACCCTTGGTCAAGTTACCTAAAACTTTCAAACCATCAACGAAAGCTTCTTGCTGTTCACTAATGATGACTGTCGGGTCTGCTGCGAGCGGGTTGCTGTCCATGCAGTTAACAAAGATAGCTGCAGGTTCAGCGTCGAGCTTCGGCGAACGGCTAAATGGGCGTGTACGTAACGCAACCCACTGACCTGAATCATTCAATTGTTCGACGACTTTTTCGCGATCCAAGTTAGCAAGCTCTTTGCTATCGTACTTCGCAAATGTTTCTTGCTCGTCGCCATCGATTTCGATAACTACGGCTTGCAACACCCGCTTAGCACCACGCAGTACGTCTTTAACGACGCCAGCAGCTGGAGCGGTGAATTTAACCCCTGGGTTTTTCTTGTCTTCGAAAAGTACCTGGCCTTTTTTAACGCGGTCCTCAACCTTGACATGCATGGTTGGGCGCATACCCACATACTCTTCACCCAGAACGGCAACGGTGGTGATGGCTTGACCATCTTCAATAGATTGCTGGGGAGCACCCTTAATTGGGATATCCAGCCCTTTCTTGATCGTAATCATACGCGTTTGCACTACTCGTTAGGGAAGATGAATCTTTCTTCAGCAATGCTGACTAGCAGCCTCTGAAACCTGATAAATCAAATAGTTAGCGCACTAAATCTCAACGAGCCGAGCATTCACTGCGCTGACCGAATTTTGTACATAGTCATCTAGGGCGGGCATTTTAGCACTTTTGTGCGGTGGGTTACCACCTTACACCGCACAATTTTTGTGGTGATTTCTTTGATTTGTGTCGGCTTACGACCAGCTTACGACAGGATCCACATCGGCGTCATAATCAACGCCTTCCATCCCAAAGCCAAACAGCTTCAAAAAGTCAGCGTGATAGCCCTCGTAGTCAGCCAACTCATGGAAGTTTTCTTGGGTCACTTGGTCCCACAAAGCCTTAACTTTCGCCTGTGTTTCTGGATTGGTCTCTTTACCGTCCATACGTAAACGACCGGCAGCGTCCCACTTAGGATCATCGGTGTACAAACCTTCGGTGAATAAGCGATAAATCTGCTCGATACACCCTTCATGGGTGCCCTCTTCTTTCATCACGCCGTAGATCAACGAAATGTAAAGTGGCATCACTGGAATCGCTGAGCTGGCTTGGGTGACCAATGCCTTCAACGACGACACATAAGCTTCTACGTTAAGGTCTTTATGGTCGCCTCGAATCGCTGTTGCGGCGCGATCAAGATCTTCTTTCGCTTTACCAATCGTTGCGTGTCCATAGATTGGCCACGTAAGTTCTTTACCAATGTAGGTGTAGGCTGTGGTTTTCGCATTTTCAGCAAGCACGCCTGCTGCATCTAAGGCATTCAACCAACGCTCCCAATCTTCACCACCCATGACTTTTACGGTGTTGTAAATCTCTTCGTCATTGGCCGGCTCAAGCGTGATCTCTTTGACCAAGTCTTTATCGGTGTCATAGGTTTTTGTGGTGTAAGCTTTGCCGACAGGTTTTAGCGTCGAGCTATACAATTCACCACTTTCAGGATCTTTGCGTTTCGGCGATGCCAAGCTGTAAACCACTAAATCAACCTGACCTAAGTCAGCTTTGATGCGCGCAATGGTTTCCTCTTTGATCTCGTCAGAAAACGCATCGCCATTGATCGTATGTGCGTACAAACCAGCTTTCGCCGCTTCATCATGAAAGGCTGCAGTATTATACCAACCTGCCGTAGCCGTTTTCTTTTCGGTGGGTTCTTTTTCGAAGCAGACGCCTAAGGTTTTCGCACCCGCACCGAATGCTGCGGTGATCCGTGACGCTAAACCATAGCCAGTTGAACAACCAATTACCAAAACGCGTTTCGGCGCAGCGTCGATCTTCGGCTGCTGTTGAATGTAGTCGATTTGCTCACGCACGTGCGCAGCACAGCCCACTGGGTGAGCGTTCGTACAAATGAAACCACGAATTTTCGGCTTAATAACCATAGTTCTATCCTGTTCTATTTTACGTGTGCCGCAGTGTAACCGACCCGCGTCGGAAAACACATCTGATTAGTTACTGCCGCCGCGACATGCCGGCGATGCTGGCACATCGCTCAGCTGTTGCCACTCGTCAGGACTGTAGGTATGAAGCGCGAGCGCATGAATTGGGCCCGCCAGCAATTCTGCTAAGGCCTTGTTGACGAGGCGATGACGTTGCAATAAGCGTTTGCCAGTGAATGCTTCACTTACGACAATCAGCTTAAAGTGCGAGTCATCGGTCGGTGTGCCATGGCGGTCACTCTCATTAATGACCTCAAGATGCTGTAATGGCAACGCCTCGCCCAGCGCGGCAATAATCGCTGTCGCGGTTGGATGTTGAGTTGTAGTTTGCGACATCAGCTTAATCCTCCTGCGAACTATCAATAGCACTATAGCAAATGGCATCATCGCGCCCCAATCGGGCAAGGGCGTCAATCAGCGATGGTTCAGGTGCATCAGCAGGAGCGGCGATGCGATACGACTGTGAGCTCACCGTCCCCCACTCTTGCCACAACAAGACATTGTGCTCTTGGTAAATAGCTGCAAGCTGCTGCAACCCGAGGGTGCGTCGCTCTGGTAACGCCGAGGCTTCTTGTACTAAGCGCCAGCGATTCAAATCTTCCGCTTCCGCTAGCAGTGCATCGTTGATTTTGTTGCGACAAAAACTGAGCTGCAAGGTACCAGCGCTCAATTGCCAATCGCGGGACGGAAGATTTTGCAGGTTCACTTCTGCAACCACATCAAAAGCAGCCGCACCCTCTGCGACGGGCGGCGGCGAACAGGCACTCAACATGCAACTGAGTGCAACAAGTGTGAGTGGAGCATAACTTCGCAGTGCAGTTGAATTCACAAGTGTACCCTTACGACATAACAAGCGTAAGCGCATCATACCTAAGAAAAGTGAGGGGATAAACTGAGACAGATCAGATGAACGTCCTTGTTCATACGAAATGGTGTTGTTCCATAACTCCATTTCTGAGTCCTGCACTCAACCTTACTCGCCAGCCTCGAAAAAATCAACCTTTGCGTAACAGTTTTTACACTTTACTTACCATCTTCTTTTGGGTTTTCATCTTTTACTTGTTGTTCTTTCTGCGCTTTTTCGAGCTTTTCTTCTTTCTCTCGGCTCTGCTTCACAGCTTTTTGTTCCGAGATCTCATCGGCTGTAATTAGCGCAACTATCTGCCATCCCGGCTTCGGCTCAAAAGTATGGTCGGTAGTGAAAACATGAAAAACCTTACGCTCGTCAATCGCAAACATCGGGATCGCGCGGTTACCGTAACGCTCTTGGTAATCGGTGAAACTAAAGTTCTCGGTAATCGCAGTGGTCTTCATTTGTGCGCCTTGGAACGTCAAACTCGCTAACTTCGAGAACGTGACACCTTTACCAAATAGCTTTAAGCGTTCACGATAGCTCTCCGACAACTGGTTACGTGCCGGCGCGTCGTGTTCGGTACTCGGTAGACCATAGATTTTTTCCGAGGCGAACCAATCCATATAATGCAACGCAACCACCGGATTAAGCTGCTTGTAGGGTGAAAGAATCAACACTTTACCGATACCTGTCATGTCCATATTGTTTTCGGCATGCTCAGACGTCGGATTCCCAAAATAAACGGGTAGATTTTCCATCCGCGCGGTTTTGATATTTTCCCAGTTAGTGTCAGCGAGTAACACCGGCAGCTCATGATCACGTAAGGCTTTTGCAATCGCCCGCGCGGTCGCATTGGCACCAAAGATAAGAAAGCCATGCGCTGGCGGTTCGCGCAGCTTCAGTGCATGCGCCAGCGGCTTTGCGGTCAAGCTTTGCAATACCACAGTGCTGAGAATAACTAAGAATACCAACGGTACTAATAGCTCGGCATCACTCCAACCGGCTTGTTGCAACTTTAAGGCAAACAGCGCAGAAACAGCTGCCGCTACGATACCCCGAGGGGCGATCCAGGATAGCAATAGCTTCTCTTTGAAATTGAGCTGCGTGCCAAACGCCGATATCCAGACACTTAACGGCCGCACCGCAAAAATAATGACCGCCAAGAGCACCACGGCAGGCATGCCGAGTTGACTGAAGGCGTCAGTGTTCAGACGCGCAGCAAGAATAATAAACAGGCCTGAGATCAATAACACGCTGAGGGTTTCTTTGAACTCAAGAATATCGTCCAAGTTCAAATTGCGCATATTCGCCATCACCATCCCCATCACGGTGACGGTCAGCAGCCCCGACTCGTGTTGTAGCGCATTGGATAAGGCAAAGACACCAAGCACTGCAGCCAAGGTCGCGACGTTTTTAAGATAGTGTGGGAACCAGCCCTTGTACAATGCAATACCGAGCAACTTGCCGGCTGCGTAACCAAGCGCAAAACCGATACCAATCGTGATACCAAAGGCTTGAAATGCATGCAGCAAACCAGCACCTTGGCTGGCGATGATAAATTCATAAACGAGGACTGCAAGCAGCGCCCCAACGGGATCGATGATGATCCCTTCCCAGCGCAAAATGTTGGCTATATTGGACTTCGGCCGCACCGAACGCAGCATCGGCATGATAACCGTAGGTCCGGTCACCACCACGAGCGCACCCAGAAGCGCCGAAAGTTCCCAGCCAAAATCCATGAGTAGATAAGTGACAATCGAAATACTGACCCAAGTCACTAACACCCCTACGCTGACCAAGTTGGTCACCATCCGGCCATGACCACGGATTTCTTCCATTTTCAGGGTCAAGCTGCCTTCAAAAAGAATAATGGCAACAGACAAGGACACTAGGGGGAATAAAATATCGCCGAAGACCGCATCAGGTTGCAGCCAGCCCAGACCTGGGCCGACGACCATGCCGACAATCAATAACGGCAAAATTGCGGGGATCTTGAGGCGCCAAGCCGACCACTGACAGAGAATTGATAGGACGCCGATAAGTGCGAGCGCTGACATGTTTGACATATAAAGTGTTACTCCCTGTACAAAGCTATTTACGGCGAACCAGCAAAAAACTGATCTAGCTCAGAAAAGATAGCTTCTCTTATTGTTGATAATCATTCGCATTTGCGTACAATAACGTCATCGACAGTCAAATGCTCGCCCGTTAGGGTCTGACTTACTACGAGGTTCTCACATTATGAGATTAGCAAACATGAAAAAACTTGTTTCATTCAGTGCTATCACTTTAGCATTAACCGCCAGCATTGCCCATGCGGCAACGGTTAACGTGTATTCTGCGCGAAAAGAAGCACTTATAAAACCAGTTTTAGAGCAATTTACGGCAAAAACCGGCATAGAAGTTCGTCTTTTAACCGGTGGTGGCGACGCTTTACTTGCGCGCCTGCAAAATGAGGGTGAAAACAGCCCAGCCGACTTATTCCTTACCGTCGACGCTGGTAATCTTCATCGTGCGGCCACAGCCGGTATTTTCCAACCTATCACTGATAATGACGTGCTGGCAAAGGTACCAAGCCACTTGCACGGTAGTGACAACCTATGGATTGGCTTAAGCCTCCGCGCCCGCCCTATTTTTTATGCGAAAGACCGTGTCGACCCAAGTGAATTGAATGGTTACGAAGATCTTGCCGCAGCACGTTGGGACAACAATCTCTGTATTCGTTCCTCAGACAACATCTACAATCAGTCGCTTACAGCAGCGTTATTGGAGCATTGGGGCACCGAAAAAACCGAAGCTTGGGCGGAAGGTCTGGTCAGTAATCTAGCGAAACCACCCGTTGGCGGTGACCGTGACCAAATCAAAGCCGTCGCCGCTGGTGTCTGTGATATCGCTGTCGCCAACACCTATTACCTCGGCTTAATGGAAGCCTCGAGCGACGCAGACGAACGTGAAGCAGCGAGCAAAGTCGCGATTTTTTGGCCCAACCAAGATGGTTTTGGTACGCACGTCAACGTGTCAGGTATTGGCTTAACCAAATACGCGAAAAACACCGACGAAGCACAACAGTTAATCGATTTCTTGCTATCTGAAGAAGCGCAAAAATGGTACGCTGCAACCAACAATGAGTACCCTGCAGTGACCGGCGTCGAATGGAGTGAACGCCTACAAAATTGGGGCGAGTTTAAAATGGACACAATCGATATGCGCTATCTCGGTGAAAACAACGCCGCTGCCGTTAAATTAATGAACCGCGCTGGCTGGCGTTAATGCAAGCACGCGGTCGACAACTCTCATTGGTAGCCTCAGCATTAGTGCTGGGGCTTCCACTTTTTGTTGTTGTCTTCGCCTTAATCGAGCTGCTCGTTGGTGGCGACTACACCACCATCGGCCACCTTTGGCGCACCGTCATCCCTGAGTATGTCAGCCATTCCGTTTGGCTTATGCTAGGCGTCGCGGTCGGGGTGATCACCCTTGGCGTAAGTACCGCTTGGTTGACTACAAGCTGTCGTTTCCCGGGCCAAAAAATTCTGAGTTGGGCACTGCTTCTGCCGTTAGCTATGCCCGCCTATATTACGGCTTACACCTATACGGGAATGCTTGATTACAGTGGCCCTGTGCAAGACACGCTGCGCTCAGTCTTTGGCTGGAGCTATGGCGACTATTGGTTTCCACAAATTCGCAGCCTCGGCGGCGCTATTGTCGTCCTGAGTTTGGTCCTTTTCCCGTATGTCTACCTGATCACCCGCGCTACTTTTTTACAGCAGTCAGCAACCACTCTCGAAGCCGGCCGCAGTCTTGGTTTAACCCCATGGCAGTGTTTTGTACGGATCGCTTTGCCACTCGCGCGACCGGCCATTGTTACCGGTACCACTCTGGCCCTCATGGAAACGCTGGCGGATTACGGAACGGTGCAATATTTTGGCGTCACGACGTTTACCACGGGTATTTTTCGCACGTGGTATGGGCTCGGTGACTTAACCGGGGCGCTGCAACTTGCCGGCCTGCTCTTGGCAGCTGTTATTAGTCTTATTTTGCTTGAACGATGGTCGCGTAAACAGGCGCGTTATGACCAACGTAATCCACGTCCGGCGACACCTTTTGAATTACGCGGTGGTAAAGCCTGGCTCGCCAGCATCGCTTGCTGGCTGCCTCTCATCTTTGGTTTCCTTTTACCAGCGTTGCAACTCGCAGCTTGGTCAATTGAGCGGTGGGAAGTTTGGACCACCGGTGACTTTTGGCAATTAACTTGGAATAGTTTCGCCCTCGCCTTTGTTGCCGCCTTGCTGGTGGTGATGCTGGCCTTATGGCTCGCCTATGGCCGCCGACAAGTCCCTACCCGTGCGGTGCGCAGTAGCGTCGCTTTCGCCGGTCTAGGGTATGCCATTCCTGGGCTAGTCATCGCCGTCGGCCTTCTCGTCCTGCTCACTTCAGTCGATAGCGTTATCATTGACCTGAGCAAACGCTGGTTCAATTATAATCCCGGCCTCTTGTTGTCCGGCACGCTCTTTGCGTTGCTGTTCGCCTACGCGGTGCGCTTTCTCAGTGTCGCTTTGCAAACCGTTCAAGCAGGTTTAGCAGAAATTCGTCCGAGTATGGATGAAGCAGCTAGAATTCATGGCTATAAGCCAATGCAGGTATTGCGTTTAATCCACCTACCGCTATTGCGCCCAAGCGTGCTCACAGCGATTATTCTCGTCGGTGTCGATGTTTTAAAAGAGCTGCCTGCGACCCTAGTATTACGCCCATTCGACTTTAATACGCTGGCCGTGCGCGCCTATGAAATGGCCGGCGATGAACGCCTTGCAGATGCCGGACCACCTGCACTCATGATGGTCTTAGTTGGTTTGATCCCGGTTATTTTACTGTCTCGGGCTATGCTAAAATCGCAACAGAATGCACTCAAGGAGCAAGACTTTGTCCCTGTTACAGCTTGATCATTTACATGTTCACCTTGGTCAGAATGCGATTGTACGCGGCGTATCGGTGCAGCTCGCAGCAGGCGAAATTGGTTGTTTACTCGGCCCAAGCGGCTGCGGAAAAACCACTTTGTTGCGCGCGATAGCTGGTTTTCAACAGGTTGCGGCCGGTAGCATTAGTCTGGCCGAGAAAACGGTTTCAGCACCCGCCTTCACGCAAGCGCCTGAACAGCGCGGCATCGGTATGGTGTTCCAAGACTTTGCCTTGTTTCCGCACCTCAATGTCGCCGATAACATTAGCTTCGGCATGCGCGACGCAAGTAGTAAAGAAAAAATTCAACGCGTCGACGAATTGCTCGACCGTATTGGCTTGCCAGGCTATCAGAAGCGTTATCCCCACGAACTCTCGGGAGGACAACAACAACGCATCGCTCTTGCGCGCGCTCTTGCGCCACGCCCACGCCTGTTGTTGCTTGACGAGCCCTTTTCTAGCCTAGATGCGGAGTTACGTGAACGCTTAGCGGTGGAAGTGCGCGAACTATTGAAAAAAGAGCAAATTACCGCCCTGCTCGTCACACATGATCAGCAAGAAGCCTTTGCCATGGCTGACAAAGCTGGAGTGATGTACCAAGGTGAATTACTGCAGTGGGACACGCCTTATCAACTGTACCATCAGCCGCGTCATCAGATGGTCGCGGACTTTATTGGGCACGGCGTGTTACTGCAAGGCACCGTTAATTCCGCTGGCAGTATGGCATCGCCACTAGGGATGCTGGAGCATCCCAGCTTGGCCAAAGTCGAGGGCGGTACGCCGGTGAGTTTCTTGGTGCGCCCAGATGATCTGGTGCCCGACCCTGAGTCACGTCTGCGCGGCACTATCAAAGCTCGCGGGTTTCGCGGCGCCCATAACCTCTACAGTGTTGAGCTGGTCAGTGGTGTCGAAGTGCTGACCTTAAGTGCCTCCCATGAACAACTCGAAGTCGGCACCGAAATCGGCCTGCGCCCCGACTTTGACCACCTCGTGGTGTTCGCAGCAGATCACTGCGAACTACCCGGTTTTCACAGTCAAGCGCCAGCGTTTCGCCCGGTGTTACCAAAAGCGCAAACGGCGTAGCAGCAAAAACTCGACCACAGCGATCACACCCAAGGCGCCACAAAAGATCCAAAACGCATTGGCATGCTCAACGCCCGGCATGCCACCAATATTGATGCCGAAGACCCCAGTCAAAAAGCTGATGGGTAGGAACACCCCAGCGACCATGGATAACCAATAAGTATTGCGATTCATCTTTTCTGCGACTTCTTGCTGCAAATGCTCGCGCAGCATCCAGACTTGCTCCAATAACATCTCCAGCGACTCAAGCTCGCGCTGAATCGCATCGCGTTCGTTGATTAACCACTGCACATTGTCGGGCTCCAGCCACTTCGGCGCATCAACACCCAGGCGTTCAAGCGCCGTCAACTGCGGCCGTACGAAGCGAACCAGTCGCAACATGCGACGGTGTAATGCCGTGAGTTGCCGTTGTCGCTCCGCGGTCGTGCCACAGTCATCGTCCTCCAGCAACTCCATTTCATCCTCGATGACATCAAGCAGCTCTTCGAGGCGATTGTTCATCTCCTCGATAAGCGTGACGAGAAAGTCATTCAGCGA
>CETC01044921.1_pt1 | contig 12680 bp, 11 predicted proteins | sample 326911 | NCBI WGS metagenome assembly CETC01 (sample SAMEA2622694, study PRJEB7988) | marine metagenome | isolation source: saline water (ENVO:00002010), including | reverse complement strand
CTGTTAAGTTCTTAGCTGGATTTAAGGGGCCAGCACCTGTGAGAACTTTGGGGTCCGCCACAGGTTTTGGGCTTATGGGGGCTGCTGGCGCAGAAGAGGGGAATCGACTCAAGGGTTTTACAGGAGGATTCCTCGGAGGTCTGGCCTTTAGCGGGGCATCTTCTCTGGGCTCTAGATTAGGTAAGGGCCTCAATGCTTCCCGTGGGCTGGCTAATCAAAGATGGATGGGCTCAGTCACCAACACTAAGAAGATGGAACAGTATCAAAAGACTTTAAATAAGCAGCAAAAGCTTCTAGATCAGGCTATAAAATCAAAGAATACAGAGCTGGCTGGAAGGCTTCAGAACACCATGTCAAAGAGCAAATCCAACTACAACGCATTCCTTAAGAGCGAAGGCGTCAATCGTTTTGATAGGACTATGGCATTTCTGGACATGAATAAAGGTAAGGTTATAGGGGGTGTAGCCGGGTTTGGCGGAGGCATGTATGCTTCTGGTATTCCGGAAGATCATTTCTCTAAAAAAATGGTTAGCAGAGGCCCTAGTAATGTGTTTACTCAGGGCTATGTCTAGGGAAGGATACTAAATGTATAAAGGTACCTTAGGACAGGCTTTGGTAAATTCTACTCTTCCCCAAGGGTACGACGTAGGCCCTAACTTCGCGCATAACGACGTAAAGGCCCAATTAAACTCATTAGCTATGGCAGACCCAGACAAGTATTCTGTGGTTGCGCCTGAGATTAAACGCCTTGGAGACGAGATCTCTACCTACGAGGGCCTCAGTGTAGGCTTAGACGACATAGAGCCTGAGTACAAGAAGAGAGACCCGATTATAAAAGACGCTAGACGCCAAATGAAATCCGCTAAGTCGGACGCTAAGATCACAGATATACTGCTTAAAGCGCAAGCTCGCATGATAAAAGCCACTTCTACTCACCAAGGGGATATGGGCTTTCAAGCACGGTCTGGCGCTAAAGGTAATATGATACAGCTGATGAAGACTGTCTCTTCTCCCGTGGTAGTCGGGGGTAAGAAGGGTGCTCCTGTTCCATACCTAGTAGAACGCGGCTACGGGGAAGGTGTTTCCCCTGCAGAAGCATGGATTTCTGCACAGGAAGCGCGGGACCTTGGACAGCAGGCAGCTATTGGTACCTACGCTCCCGGCGAGATGCAAAAGGTTATGGCTAACGTCATGAGCCCCTTGGTCGTGTCAGACACAGATTGCGGTACAACCAACGGTATTATGCTAGATGCCAGCAAAGAGAATCTAGAGGGAAGATACCTTGCTGGGTCTAATAAGTATGTAGACTCTAAGGTACGGCGTACCCTTAAAGGCAAGGTTAAAGTACGCTCTTCTATGACTTGTGAGAAAGAAGGCGGAGTCTGCCAGAAGTGCACAGGAAGAGATGTGCTTGGCAAGGATTACGATATAGGGTCTAACATTGGAATTCGTAGCAGCCAAGCACTTACCGAGCCTCTTACCCAGATGACGCTAAGCGCTAGGCACGGGGTTAGTCTTGTAAAGGGCGACGTTAATAAGCCCAGAGGCTTAGCTGCATTTAAACAGTTCGTAGAGATGCCTAAGAGCTTTGCTTATAAGGCCCCTGTCTCTGAAGTCTCAGGGAAAGTAGAAGAGATTAATAAAGCTCCTCAAGGAGGGTTTGATCTTAAAATTAACGGCATGCAGCACTATGTCCCCCCTAAAAGAGATCTTAAGGTTAAAAAGGGCCAGACCCTAGAGGCAGGGGATGTCTTGAGCTCTGGTATCCCTAACCCTACAGATATATTTAAGCATAAGGGCCTAGGGGCAGGTAGGGCCTACGTGGCTAACTCCTTGAAGGAAGTGTACTCAGAAGCAGGCATTAAGGCCGACCCTAAGCATTTTGAGAACCTTGTAAAAGCTCAGTTTAATTACGTAAAGCCTACTGAGCGTATAGGGGATCTTCTACCGGGAGAAGTCGTACCTTATAACACCGCTGTAAAGGCGTTCAACGAGTCGGGACGTAGGACTAAGCTTAAGGATGCCCACGGTAAAGTTCTTACTAGAAATACCCTGCAGCATGTAGCTGGTACCCAAGTGAACAAAGATATGCTGCGTGACTTTAGAGAGGCTAAGCTAGACTCTGTAGAGACTTCAGCAACTAAGCCTAAGTTTGTACCAGAGGTAGCAGCTGCTACGAGGACACCCCTTCTTAACCCTAACTGGATGCAAAGACTAGCCTTTAGGCACCAAAAGAAAGTCATGGTACAGGCTGCCACAGAAGGAGAAGTTGCGCAGATCTCTGGATTTGACCCTCTTCCGTCTATACTTACAGGTGAGATAGGTAGAGGGCCCGGAGGAAGGTACTAATGAGCCACATAGACTTAGTCCCTCTTCCTACGGGAATGGAAAAAGATGCCTCTGCTCTCAGGACAGCTTTTAACTACGTAAAAGCCCCGTTTGTAGGGCTCAGTGATGACGTTATAAAAGCTAGCCCCAAGCTTGAGAACTGGATGCAAAGAAGTATCCATAGAGGCTCTGGTATAGAAAGAGGCGCGTACAACAGGGCGGCGGGCTTGAGAGAGGGCGAGCAGGGGTTCATAAAGTCTAGACAAGCCATGGAAGCAGAAAGAAGAGGGGCAGCGGCGGCTGAAGCCAAAGCTCGTTCTTTAGAGCAGTCTAGAATTAAAAATTACGGCCAAGACGTTGCTGGGCAAGTTCAAAGAACTGAGCAGGCTAGCGCAAAAGCGGTGGAGCAAGCTCAAGGTAACGTTAGTGCTCTATACGAGAGAGTTCAGGCAGCTCAGGCAGCAGGGCAAGACACTACTGCTTTATTGGCAGAGCTTAAAAGGGCAGAAGCCGCTGTAGCTACTGCTAAACAGGTCGGTAAGAGCCAAGTAAAGGGAGTCCTTAGAGGAAACACTACTCTAAGGCAAAGAATAGGTCAGCAGAGTGGCTATTACGCCAGAAGAGCAGCGGACGTGCTGACTCAAAAAGGGCAGTTCCAGTCAATACCTGAGAGGCTTCTTTATGGCCGTCTCGGGGCAGGCTTGTACATGGGGCACGCCCCTGTACTTGGCGCTAGAGCTTTGCAAGGTGGGTTGTTCGGTAAGGGCGGCATAGTACGAGGGGCTTTGGCCGTAGACCCTCGCGTAGGTATGAGATACCAAGGTCTTCGATCAGCTTTGCAAGACGGAAGAAAGCTTGATGCTGCTAGGGAAGGCCTGGGTCTAGCGGGAAGAAGTTTACAGCAAGCCGGTAAGGTAGGTCTCATAGGGGGAATGCCTATAGCAGCAGTAGGGTCCGCACTGGCCTACGGGCCTGAAGCAGGCTCAGGTAGAACCTACCTAGGTAACGTAGGTCACGCTGTTGGAGAAGGAATTGGGACCCTTGCTACTTGGCCTATGGGCATGCTCACTTGGGGCATAGTTCCGGGAACAGAGGCTTTAAACCCCTCTAAGTACTTAGCCTCTGCAGGCGAGTCTTTAGGTAATTTAGTTGGAACCAAGGCTGATACCCCTGCGGGCCCGCCCCTTCCCTCTACCTATGACTACTATGAACAATACCCAGACCAGAGGCGATTTGTTGACGAGTACGGCAGGTACGTAAGACCGTACCAGCAGTACTCAGGAAGATAGTTTAATCTTGAAGAGTAATGTGCTACTACACAACATTGTAAGTAGTCTTTACCCTCCCTTCATAGCTCGGAGAACTTAATATGAGCTTACTAAAAACTGCATTTATTAACGGGCTACAACGAAGCCTCGTTTCCAGTGGCGCTATGCCTCCTTACAGCTCCGAGCTTCAAATGAAGATCGCGGCGAATCTGGCTTTCCGTAAGCACGCTCTGAAGAATGAAGAGTCTGACGGTAAAGTGGAGAAGGCAGTCGAGGAGATGTCAGAGGATGAAGTCTCTGAGATCATGACTGACATTGTAGAGGACGACCGCGCTAGCGACTCTACTATGGAAGCCATCGAGGAGCTTCAAGAGTACGCCGCTAAGAGCGAAGAGGCAGGGGACGCGGCTGAAGAGCTCTCCGACGCCTTAGCTCAGGTTGTTGTTAAGAACAATGAGGGCTCAGACGATGAGAAGGTTGCTCAGGCTATTATGGCTGTTGAGTGGCTGAAGCGTGCTTCTGCTGCTGCAAATGTTCCTCCTAGTGAGCAAAAGTCTTCTCCTAAAGAGACAGAAGCTGGCCCTAGGAAGAGCGAAGGTTACGCTGCTACTGCTGCTCTCCCAAGTAAAAAGGTCGATGCTGTAGCTGCTGATACTACTGAAGTGCAGAAGGTAAGCCAAGTTCAGAGCGCTATCGATCTCCTTCGTAAGCTAGCTGAGAACGATGCTAACCCCCATCCCCAGAATCCTGGGGACAAAGAAAAAGAAAACATGGGTCCTGTTAAAGAGAACCCAGTTAAAAAAGTTGACGGCACTGGGGACGCGGGTATGACTGCAGTTATGCCCCTTAGTGCTGCCGCAGAGAGCTCTTCGGGCGCAGACATGGAAGTTCTTGCTTACCTAGTCCAGAAGACTGCATCAGAGGTCGGTCACTTTCTTCCTAGCTACCTTGCGCCTAGCGATAAGCTAGCTGCCCTTCGCACGATGGTAGGCATGAACGGTCCTGAGCGAGCAGCTTACATTGGTCGAATCAAAGAGGCTGCCGAAGGAAAAGGTGACAGCTTCCTTCAGACCGAGGTTCATGAGAAGAAGCAGAATGAGCAGCTTAAAGATCTGAAGAAAGAGGTTAACTCTCTTCAGAAGAACTCCCCTCACTCTAAAGTAGAGTCTGCGGAAGATGAAGAGAAGAAAGCAGCTCTTATTCTCCGCCGCCTAGGGATTGGGGCATAATATGTCCAGCGTTAAGCAAGCCTACATCATGGGCATGCATCAGGCTTTTATCGACTCGGGAAGGCTAGTTCAGATGCCTTTCGAGAAGATGGCTCAGGCTGCCCAAATTGCGGACGCTGCAACTCCCGAAGAAGTGCAGCTAGTTGGTTCACAGATTACTTCTCAGGATATCTCTAGCTTAGCTAAGATCCTAGGAGTACTCACTGAACTTCAGCAAAAGTTCTTAGAAGGAGGGGCAGGGGCACCCCCAATGGGGCCTCCAATGGACCCAGCTATGATGGGACCTCCTCCGATGGACCCAGCTATGATGGGACCTCCTCCAATGGGACCTCCTCCAATGGGACCTCCTCCGGGAGCTATGCCTCCTCCGGGAGCTATGCCTCCTCCTATGTAAAATAGAAAGTAAGGGCCTACATTATGCGGGGATTATCTCAAAAGCCTGCAGGTAAGGCAGCCCCGCTAACCATAGGGGCCCTTACTACTGCTTCTGGCCTAACAAGGGCAGCTAAAGCCCTAAATGCTTCTCCAGAAGACATGGTAAGAATATACTCTTACTCTAAGAAGTTCATTGAAGATGAGCCAGAATTATCTTCTATAGAAGTAGGTAAGTCTTCAGGTGGAAGCTTCTACGATATAGATAGTAAGCGCCTCGCTTTAGGCACGTCGGATCCGGATGTCTTTGCTCATGAAGTAGGACACGCACAAAGGCTCCACGATGCGGGAGGGGTTTATAAGGGCGTCCTAAAAGGGTCTAAAGCTCTTACTAGGATGCTGGGGATGGCTGCTCTTCCCGGAGCTGCTGCCCTCACTTACTCTCCTGTGGTGGATGACTCTAATAAAAAAACTATACTCAGAGGCTTAGCGGCTGCTTCTGCTTTAGCAGCTTTGCCTAACTTAGCGGAAGAAGTAGCTGCAACTGCCAATGCTTTGGGTAATAGCACTTCTAAGCTTAAAACTTTAAAGAATCTAGCCCCAGGCCTAGCAAGCCATTCTTTTCATGATCTCAGCGGTGCCGGAACATTTAGCCTATTCTCTCACCTACAAAAAGGTAGAAACAATGATTAAATTAGCAGCTATCTCTCCTCGCACAGGCAGCCTTATGGTAAATCAGGGCGATAGCTCTCCTGAGAAGCAGCAGTTCGAGCAGCTTTTTAGTGAGAAAGCTCATGCTACTCTAGGGGCTAAGAGCCCCGAGCTTGCTAACTCTATTGTTCATTTTAAGACCTTAGAAAGCTCTCTAGAGAAGAATACAGCCTCTGGAATATTTATTTGCTTAATAGGCGAGGTAGAAATTCATATTCCTATTATGTTAGCTGGGGGTAAGATTAAGTCCCCCGAGGTGTTCTTCGACCCCAACGGAGGGTCTTTCTACCCTTTGACTCAGAAGTTTCTAAAGACTGTTAGCTCGCCTTCTAATAGTGACTTAGGCAAGGCCCAAAAAGAAGTTAATTTACAAGATTTGGGGACCCCGGACATTGGAGGTATTACTTCTCCCCCCAGTACCTCTGGTAAGTTTGCAAGTTACGACTTGCCTTTGCTTATGTCTAAGCTGCCAAATTCGGTTAAGTCCCACTTTAAGGGTATGCTCAAGACTAGTGAAGTTGTCCTTCGCTCTGGTGTTAAGTACCACGGTAAAGATTTTGTAGACGCCCTTGCCGAGACAAAAGTAGCAAGCTCTGCCAAAGATGCTGAGTATACTATTCTTAGCAGCTTTTCTTCCCCTGAAGAGTTTAAGTCCGCCTTTGGAGATAGGCATAAACTAGCATTTCAGGAAGCTTTGCAGTCAGGATACGTAGCCGTAGACTTTAGGAAAAATGCAGCAGAGGTAGTCACAGCGCAAGAAACTCCTATAAAAGCGAGTGAGCCTACTACCTCTGGAGTGTATAAGCTTTTAAAAGCTGATGGTAAAACCCTTAAAGCCTACGTAGTACGAGCTCCCGTAGATATGAGCGGTGAAAGAACTAGTCGTAAGTTTCTATGTATACTAGAAAACGGGGATTACCTACTTACAGATAAAGTAAGTGCCTTAGATACTGCAGAAGGAATCTCTGAGTCTTCTGCGCTATTTAAGAGGATGAAAGCCGACCCTTCATACAGGGCTGGTACTGCAACCTTTATTAAGGTCCTAGATGGCCAAGTACAGGGTTGTACTCTTCCGGAGAAACTCAGTAATATAAGCAGCGGCAGCGCAGGAAGGGTTACTGCTAGGCTAGCAGACCACGGGCTAACCGCTGTGATTACCAAAGACGGGGCTTCCTACAAACCTTACAGGCCTAAAGGAGAGTCTACGGTATTTATACCAAATACTTATAAGCCTCTATACTTGCGAAACCAGCTCAGTGAGTCTGACTTTATGTCTGACCCTGATGCTATCCGTAAGCTAGTAACTGAAGGCCTTAGCAAGAATGCTTCTCTAGTAGTCCGAGCCCGAAAAGGCTCTGCCGGAGAGTACGTTATAGACGGAGTTAATGTAGGGGAAGAGTATCAAGCTGTAGAAAAGTTAGCTTCTGCTGGGGCTAGCGTTAAATCAGCCAAGGGTTTTCTTAGGGGACTTACCTCTCGAATCACTTCTATCGGGTATCTAGTCCCTAGGTCTAATCTGCTCAAGCTAGGCTCTATTTTTAGCGGTACTCCTAGTGCCCCAGACGCTAGCTTTCAAGCAGGAATGGAAGCTCCTATGCCCCCAGGCATGGCTCCACCTCCACCTCCGGGCATGGCTCCACCTCCGGGCATGGCTCCACCTCCGGGCATGGCCCCACCTCCACCTCCGGGCATGGCTCCACCTCCACCTCCGGGCATACCCATGGAGCAGCAAGTCATGATGGAAGAGGCCGCTCGGGTTAATGACCAAAAAGTACTAGATGCTACTGTAGCTTCTGTTCTTTTAGAGCAGGCTGGGCTTAAAGAACTAACCTCTGAGTACATCCCTAAGCTCAGCGAGGCTCTTGACTCGCTTGGCAGGATCCTGCTTACTGTCCAGATGAATGACTATACTTTATCTGAACAAGTAGGACCAGAAGAGTACGCAAAGCTTGAGAACTCTCTTAAGAAAGTATTCCATGGCCTAGGGGACATTATCCTTCGGCTGCATCAGACGAAGAATGTCCCAGAAGAAGGGGCAGATTTATATGGGTTCTCAGCGTAAGACAATACCTTCCTTTGAAGTTAAATCCCCTTCTTGGAGATACTTAGAGGTAGTAGAGTTCTTATCTGCGGAGAATTACTCTAAGAGGAAAGCTCTGCCAAAGTCTTTTAGTCTAGGACAAGAGGCTTTAGTAGAGATATTTAGAGACCCAGAAGAGTCTAAGCATTCTGAGTACAGAGTAGCTCTACTAATGGATAGGGTACCCGCTAGTCGGGCTATCCTTAGGGGGCTATTATTTAGCTCTACTCCTATTTCTACCATAGCGGAGATAGCAGGAGAAGACGTTAGCGCTATATACGCTTATAAAGAGCTTTTCTTCGACACTGAAGTGTTTAGAAATACTCTTCTTAAAATAGCTTACATACGCTCCCTGCCCCAAGACTCGGAAGCAGACAAATTCGAGAAACAGATGCTGTCTTGGGGCCACTACCTAGGCGCTGATTACATAGCATGGAAGATAGGGGTAGAAAGACGCTCTGGAAGCCCTGTAGATGCCGTGCAAGGGGTGTTGCAAGACTCTATGTGGAGGAGCAGAGAACATAGACTGAGCCCTCTATCAAGCCAAGAGGCTAAAGAATCTCGTGCATGGGCACCCGCAGTACTAAAGAGTGTTGAAATGGTCAGAAGTATAGAAAACTCTTCCGGCATGGAAAACGCCCTGTCTGAGCTTAAAATTAAGCTTGAGGGTAACGACGAGACTCTAACTGCTGACGAACTAGATGGCGAGGTTAAAGGATGAAGTACTCTAGGCATGATTTAGAAAAGTTGGCTAACCATAGTGTCATGCTATCTATGCAGACAGGCGATAGGCTGGTTGACTCTGTTCTAGGAGTACTTAAAGGTAATCCTATGAATCCAGAGCAGATACGCCGCCTGACTGAGATGGCAAACACAGACATGTTCCTTCAGAAGTTCAAAGGTACATCCGGGGATGACCGATTTGTAGACTTTGAAGTTGCTGACCCAGAAGAAATCATAAAGAAAAATCTTGGGGAGGATCCTGCGCCAGCTTTTAGCTCCTCTAAGAGCCTAACCGTTACCGTAAAGAGTGGCCCTGAAGGAACACACGTTACTAAGTCAGTTAAGAGAGACCCGGGGTTAGACTCTGAAGATAGTCGATTCTACGAGGATGTAACTCCGACTAAACTAGATAAGCTAGACCTTGGAGATATACTAAGCTCTAGCGATTTGAATGGCAGCTCAGAAGAAAAAGTTGCTTCAGCTCCTTTAAGTGCTAGAGACTCTCTGTCACCTTTTGATAGGAATAAGGCAGAAGAGTTACTCCTAGATAAGATAGCTGAAGCCAATTACAAGTGCGACGATCTGGCTGAAAAACTGGCTTCTACTTTTAAGGGGATGTACTCACGAGAGAGGCACCCTTCTTTTGAGAAAGAGGCTTTAGCTAACTTCGGTAAGCCCGCTATTGTAGCCTTGCAAGCCGTCAGGTCTAAGCTAGGAATGCCTAGCCTATCTGCTAATGTTAGCGAAGAAGCCATAAAAACAGCTTCTGATAAATACATCTCTAATAAAAAGTCTGAAGGCATGGAAGAGGTAGGTGAGTACCTTACCAAACTAGCTCAGTACGTGGAAGCAACTACTTCCTTAGAGTACTTAAAGTCCGGTTCTGTAAAGGAAGCTGCTATCCCGGGACTGGCCCCTTTAGGCCTCACCCTAGGTGCAAGTTCTGTCATGTCTGACACCGCAAAGGGCTTGAGCTACCAGCTAGGTAGGAAGTTTATTCCTCTTGGAGATCGTATTCAGGTTGTAGATGAAACAGCTAAAGATGTCCGTAAAAGGACAGTCGAGGGCCTCATGGACTTCATAGGGGACTCTATAGAAGGCTCTATGGCTTCTAAGGAACGAGAAGACCGATTGGAAGGACTAAAACAGCAGCGAGGAGTCGCTACTGCCCAGATGCTTAAGTCAAATCCTGACTTGCTTGCATCTGGTAAAAATAATCTTCTTATGGCTGTTAATACTATAGGTAAAATAGCGCCCGAGCTTTCTACGAATGTGCCTTTCTTGACTTCTCACACTAGGCAGATGCTCTATAACAGCGATGGCGGCATCCCTACGTTAGATGCTACTAGCATACAAGCTATGGCGAAAGCAGAGAAGGCTCTTACTTCTTTGAATAACCCTAAGCTCAACCCCTACGGAGGTTAATATGTCCAGTCTCATTGAGAATTACTTACGCTCTGATACAGGTATGGCTAAAGTAGCTGAGCTTTTTCCACAGGTGAGCAGCGGGTTAACAAAAGTATCCACTGATCTAGGGGAAGACCTTGAGCTGCGCAGGGCTGTAGGGTTTATAGCTTCTAAGTCCTACCTTCGTAGAAAAGAAGCAGGGCTAATCTCCGCAGCTATTCAAGAACTTGGGAGGCTCTAATGCTAGGGTCTTCTTTGTCAGAGGCTTCTAGCCTCCTTACCAAGTGCGCTTCCGCTTATGGGCTAGCAGATAGCTTAGCGGAGACTAACCCTTTTCTTAGTAATAAAGTGGCTTCTTCCGCCGACGCACTAGCTCTACGGTTTGTAGAGAAAGTAGCTCTTGCTGCTAAAAAAAAGAAGTATGCTTCGGAATCCCCTTCTACTAGAGAAGTTAAACACTCTGAGATGGAGAAGTACACGGGGTACGGTCAGAAGAAGAAAGCTTCTAAGACTTTTTTTAAAGGGTTAGCTAATAGGTATCAGCAGGCATCTTCTCTTACTCAAAACTTGGTTAATTATGGAGCCGCTGGAGCTGGGCTTGCGGGTGTGGGCGTAACCGGAGGCTACCTCGCCGCAAATAAACTAGTAGACGATTCTGTCCGAAAGGCTAAAGAGACGGCTAGCGGAACCCTTAAAGACTACGCTCTCCCAGCTATAGCAGCGTTAACTGCGGCCAGCGGCCTAGGGTCTTACCTTGGAGGCAGAGGAGGTAGCTCCACGGGGCAAGCCTCCCCAAAAACTACTTTTTCTATGCCTAAAATGGCTTCACTCATGTCTTGCTTAGATATATACGAAAAGGCAGAAGGAACTCCTTTACAGAAAGAAGCAGCACTTCTTCTTGTAGATTGCCTTCTTGATAGGGAGTAAAGCTATATGTCCGGTTACTTAGAGAAGATAGTAGAAACAGACCCTTATTTAGTATCTAAATCGGGGAGTATTGAGCCAACTGTCAGGCTGCTAGACTACGATGCTCTCTCTATGGAGAAGGTAGCTTCAGAGGCACTTGAGTACTCTAAGCATGTAAAGAAAGAACCGGGCAAAACTAGCATACTAGTTCTTGCAATGGGGGCTAGTGAATACTATGGCCCTAACCGTAATGGCGATGCGTTCAGGGAGTCTGAGCTTATAAAGCATCACCATACGTTTGAGTCTAATGCTCATGTTTTTAAGTCGCACGTAAACAAAGATCCCGCAAAAGCTATCGGTAAGGTTATAAAGAGTTTCTATAACCACGATATGCACCGTGTAGAGATCATAATGCAGCTAGACGATGCTCTATGCCCCGAGATAGTTCAGAAGGTGAGAGAGCAAAAAGATGTAGCTGTAAGCATGGGCTGCCGTATTAAATACGATGTTTGCAGCATATGCGGGAACAAAGCGCCTACTCGTGCTCAGTATTGCACTCATCTTAAGTACCAGATGAATGATATTTACCCTGATGGAAGAGTAGTATGCGCGGACAACCCCGCGCCTAACTTCTTCGATATATCTGTAGTCTATCGCCCTGCGGATAAGACTGGGTACATGATGAAGAAGGTAGCCTTTGACGGGGGTGTCCGTGAGAGGGGAGAATCTAGTGCTTACTTAGCAGAGAAAGCGGCAGGACTTACTGTTATCGCTAAGTACCTAAATAAAGCGGCAGACATAGATAAAACTATAGAAGGAGTCGCTGTAGGGCTAGACCATATAGATACAGAAGAGCTGGGTGAAGGAGAAAAAGCCTTGGCTATTAAGTGGCTAAAGACTTTGGCTCCTAAGCTAGTTTCTAGTTACCATAGTTTACCTGACTCCTCTATAGATGATTTAGGCTCCTTAAACTTAGCTAAGTCTCTTGAGATGTTAGGGGACAGCGGTATCATGCTCATGACTCCAGAGTTTTTGGACCTCATGTTTATGAAATTAACAGGTAGCAAGGCCCCCTCTGGCCTAGCTAGTAAGCTGGTCTCTCTCCAATCAGACATGCTTAGAGTTCTCTCTAAGCATCCAGAGATTGCGGAGGCTGTCTCTGGCATGGCAGACATTCCTGACCTTAACCTAGAAGGAACAAAAGCCCCTAGCATTAGGGTAGTCCTTGCTTCTCACGGCTACAACTACAAGAAGGCGGCTTTTGCAGGTAGCTCTAATGACTTGTATAAAGTGGCAGGGATATCTTGCTTGGGTGCCCTAGTTTATGCAGGAAAAGCTTTAAACTCTGGCAATAAACTGGCATACCTGCAATCTAGGGCTACGGATGTTCTAAATAATCATTCTGGGTTTATAAAGAGTTCTAGCGTGCAAGAGCTAGGGAACATAAACTTATTTAAGACGGACCCTGATAAGTACTTTACCCGTTTAGGCCAAGCGCTCATACACTCCTAAGGAGCCACAATGGAACTTTCAGAGATTCTAAATTCACTATCTGGCGGAACAGAGAAAACCGCTTCTGCAGACTACAGCTCTAGCCAGGGAGGCACTTCTCTCAGCAGCGCTATTGATAGGGCTCTAGGCTCTACTACAGAGAAA
>CETC01070065.1_pt1 | contig 12686 bp, 14 predicted proteins | sample 326911 | NCBI WGS metagenome assembly CETC01 (sample SAMEA2622694, study PRJEB7988) | marine metagenome | isolation source: saline water (ENVO:00002010), including | reverse complement strand
ATTAATCATAATGGTGACATTGATATTGCAAAGAAATTAATTGATGTTGCTTCTATCTCCGGATGTGATTATGTTAAGTTTCAGAAAAGAACTCCTGATATTTGTGTTCCCGAGGACCAGAAGTCTAAGATGAGAACCACGCCGTGGGGCGAAATAACATATCTTGAGTACAAGTGGAAACTTGAATTTGGACATGACGAGTATGATGAATTGTTTTCATACGCAGACAAAAAAAATATTGGGATGATGGCTTCTGTTTGGGATGTTGATTCTGTTGATTTTATGAGGAATTACACTGGAGTCATGAAGATCCCCTCTGCACTAATTACCAATCATGAATTAGTTTCTTATGCAAGAGAAAACTCTGACTATCTTATGATATCCACTGGTATGTCATTGGAGGATGAAATCGAAGTCGCAGTTGAGAAATCACGCCCGGATCTTATTTTTCATACGAACTCTACCTACCCATCGCCAACAGATGAACTCAACTTACGTTACATCTCTTGGTTAACTAACAAGTATCCACACGCAGAGATTGGTTATAGTGGACATGAGTATGGACTCACCACAACATTTGCTGCTGTTGCTATGGGTGCGTCTTGGGTTGAACGACACATCACCTTAGACCGAACCATGTTTGGATCAGATCAAGTCGCATCAGTAGAACCGATTGGTGTGATGAAACTTGTTCAGGGTATTCGTGACATTGATAAAGCGATGGGGACAGGCGGACCACGAAAACTTTTTGATTCGGAACTTACCAAAAGAGAGTCGCTGAGAGGTTGATATGAAAACTGTAGCGATCATATTAGCAAGGGGTGGTAGCAAAGGAGTTCCACATAAAAATATTAGAGACATAGCAGGAAAACCTTTAATATCACACTCTATTGAAACTGCGCTTGATTCTTTTGTTGATTCCGTTTGGGTTAGCACTGATTGCCCAGATATAGGACATGTATCTGAAATGTTTGGGGCAAGTGTACTAGAAAGACCGAGAGAGTTATCTACAGATGAGTCAACAAGTGAGTCTGCTCTTTTACATTTTAGTCAACATGTAGATTTTGATAAGATGGTTTTTATTCAACCAACATCTCCATTGTTACAACCACAACACATAAATGGTGGTCTAGAATTAAGCAATCAATACGACTCCGTTTTTAGTGCATATAAAGAACACTTTCTTCCTAGATGGTCTTTAGATTTAAATCCTGTTAACTTTGATAATCATAACAGAGACAGAAGACAGGATAGAGAAGATAATTATGTAGAAAATGGTGCGTTTTATATTACAACAAAAACCATGTTACAAAATACTGGTGTTCGAGTGAGTGGTAATATTGGAGTCTACGAAATGAGTCCATTTGAAAGTTTTCAAATAGATACTGTAGAAGATTTTATTTTTATTGAGAGACTGATGTGATAATATTCGTTGATATAGATAGCACCATTTGCAAAACAAATGAAACTGATTATGAAAATGCAGAACCATTCTCCAAAAGAATAGAAAAGATAAATCGTTTGTATGATGAGGGAAATACAATTGTGTATTGGACTGCTCGTGGCACTGGAAGTGGTCTTGACTGGAGAGAAGTAACGGAAAAACAATTTGAAGAATGGGGTGTAAAATACCACGAACTTCGATTTGGAAAACCTGTTTATGATTTGTTTATCGACGATAAGAATATAAATTCTGAGGAGTATTTTCGGCCGCTATGATTTTATTATGTTACGGCACTCGACCTGAGTGGATAAAAATTAAACCTTTAGTTAAGGCGTTTAAGGGTAAAGTAAAATATAGAATTATATTTACAGGACAACACCCTGAACTTCATGGTGGAGAATATCATCGGTGTTTGAGTATCAATAATGGAAAAAACAGACTAGACTCGATCACAGAATCAATCATGAACGAAATTGATTTTGATGGAGTTGATGCAGTCTTAGTTCAGGGGGATACTGCAACAGGTTTTGCGGTCGCTCTTTCTGCTTTTAATCACAAGGTTCCCGTGATTCATCTGGAAGCAGGACTACGAACTTATGATCTGAATCACCCATATCCTGAAGAGGCTTACAGACAAATGATTTCTCGTATTACTGATATACATCTTTGTCCCACAAAGACCGCTAAGGCACATTTGCTGCGTGACTCGGTTGGTGGTGATATTCATGTTGTGGGAAACACTGTTCTGGATAATCTAGTTGATATGGAGTCTTCTTACGGTGACGAAGTTCTAGTAACAATTCATCGACGAGAGAATCACCATATCATAGACGAATGGATGAAAGAACTTGATAAATTAGATGAAAAGATAACATTCATTTGGCATCCAAATCCTGCTGTTCAGAATGCAGTTGAGAAACTAAAGAACGTAAATGTAATTCAACCTTTACCTCATGATGAGATGATTAAACGAATTGCAAACTGTAAGTTCCTGATTACGGATAGTGGTGGACTACAGGAGGAGGGTTCGTTCTTGAACAAGAAAATTATTATTTGTCGTGAAACCACAGAGCGACCAGAGGTGCTAGAACATCATGGTAAATTGTGTTACAAACCACAAGATCTCTCCGGTATGGTAGAGTCTTTGAAGAACAACTATATAATAAACAAACCCTGTCCTTTTGGGGATGGTAGGTCAACAGATAAAATTATGGAGATATTATGTCGCGCCCAACTATTACACTTTGCATGATTGTTAAGGATGAACATCACGTTATTGAAAGGTGTTTGGAATCCGTACATCCTTTCATTGATCGATACGATATTACGGACACTGGGTCAACTGATGGCACGCAAGAGATTATTAAGAATTTCTTTGAGTCCAAGGGAATCCCCGGTGAAGTACATCAGTCAGATTGGAAAGGATTCGGTAAATCCAGAACCGAGTCTCTACAAAACGCTAAGAAGTCTGGTGTTGACTATGCTTGGGTGATTGACGCTGATGATACTCTGGAGGGTAGTCTTGAAGAAGGACTGAAGTTTATGGAAAAAACTAAATTCAGTTCTTACAGTATGAGAATAACAAGGGGTGAAAATTTCACATGGTGGAGAAATCAAATTTTCAAACTAGCAGACGATTGGAAGTATGTTGGTATTCTTCATGAGTACGCGGACGTTCCTGATCGAGAAAATAAACAGATGGCCCAGCTTCCCGGTCCATATGGTGTTCATGCTAGAACTGAAGGTGCGAGAAATGTAGGAATCAAACCCGAAGAAAAATATAGGAAAGATGCTCAACTATTAGAGGATGCGATTACGAATCCATCTAATCCAGACTACGAACCCCACAACGATAGGTATCATTTTTATCTAGCTCAGAGTTACTTTGATTGTCATGACTATCGCAATGCGATGAAGTGGTACGACAAGAGAGCTGCTATGGGTAATTGGCAAGAGGAAGTTTATTATTCAATATTCCGATCTGCTATGTGTTCTGGTTTGTTAAACGAACAGTTCGAAACAACTACTCTTAAATTCATGGAAGCTTGGAATTTCAGACCAAACAGAGCAGAACCTTTACACCAGTTGTCTAGGGTTTTTAGACTAAACAATAAGCCAAGACTGGCTTATCTGTATGCTTCTATGGGAGCTAAAATACCTTTCCCATCAGAAGACATTTTGTTCATTGCGGGTGATGTCTACGAGTGGCAAATGTTAGATGAATTGTCGGCTACCGCTTTTTATGTTGGTCAGTTGGATGAGGGACTAGCTGCTACTAATACTCTAATCGAAAGACTAGACAAAATACCAAACACAGAACATGATAGAATTCGGTCAAATAAGAAAATGTACGAAGATGCTATAGTTCATCGAGAACAACACATTAAAGATCATATGAAGCGTCGTGATGAACTATTGGAAAAGTACGACATGGTAGAGAAAAAAAAGGTAGAACAGAAACAAAAGAGTTATGCAAAGGCCAGAAAAGAAAGATCCAAAAGAAAGAAAAAAGCAAAGGCATAAATAGATAAAGGAGATTTCTTATGGCAGCTGCAAACTACGACATACAGGTTGATCAGGGTAGTACATTTGTTTTTAATGTTTCTTATCTGGACACTTCCGAGTCTGTGGTGGACTTGACGGATTACTCCGCTTCGATGCAGGTCAGAAAATCAATGTTCACTGATAAAATTTTGTTATCTGCCACGGGAAACACCACAGATGGTTCTATCATTGGTGGTGGTTCCACTGGATATTTTCTTTCTGGTACGGGGTCAAGTACGACAGGAGTTGGTGGGATCTATCTCAACGCTTCTACTGGCGGAACAACCGGATCTGGTTCGAACACTGGCGGAATTTACATTTCTGTAGATGCAACCACTATGAAAAATATTCCAAGAGGTATTCATTTTTATGATCTTGAGTTGACAACTGGGTCTGTCATTACTAGAATACTCGAAGGTAGATTCGAAGTTGGATCGGAGATAACGAGATGAATTCCGTAAAGATTACAAAAACAGAGTTCGTCGCAAGACGTACATCCGAAAAGAATAGAATCAAGGTTGTTGCGAAGTCAAAGACCTTGCAACTTAAGACTAATTAATACTTGACACAATTGAATATTGTGGTATAATACTTTCATGTGAGGTGATTTATATTATGAGTGATACGATGAAAATTCACAAACTGTACCCGAACGTTCTGGAACTAAAGCACGGGACCAATGAGTCTGCGTGTTTTGATGTCCATGCACATCTCAGACTTCCGGTTCCTCCGGAAGACAGACCGGCCATCATTCGTGAGATCAAGTGGTTTGATTGTTACAACCAACTCCACACCACGGTTCCTGATGTTACGTTCGACAGTGATATTCCAAATGTAACATTTGAACTTGGACCGAAGTGCCGTGCGTTGATCCCGACCGGTATGGTTTTCGATACCCCCGTTGGTTATTCGGCTCGAATTCATCCTCGTTCTGGTTTGGCTTGGAAACATGGGATCACACTGATCAATGCTGAGGGTGTGATTGACTCTGACTACCGCGAGGAGGTTTTTGTTCCACTGTGGAACCCAACCAATATTCCCTTCCGAATCACTCATGGTGATAGAATTGCTCAGGTTGAATTTATCAAACCATATTCTACCATTAATTATATCATATACACTGAAGCCAAAGTAAAAACAAAAACAAATCGTAAGGGTGGTTTTGGATCGACTGGTGTATGATGATGGATATACAAACATGGGAATTTTTTGTATATGATGATAAGACTGGTGAGATTAAGGATAGAATATTTGCTCACTGTAAGTCTACAGATCACCTACCAGATAGATTGAGAACAGAAAGAATCGTACTGAAACATGTAAATGGTAAACTGGATAACAACTTATATTTCCCACCAGACACCAGTATTTGCAGATCGGATTGTTTCATCGACCCCAGCACCGAACAAACTTACAAGATAAAAGAGGGTGCGGAAGATGAATTTGAATTTTTTATGAAACATGGATACCACAAGACAGGATCGCACAATGACTAGAGATGAACTACTACAATATCACAGTGAACTTTGCACTGAAGCACAACAACTAATGAGTCTCAAGAATCGAGACTATGCCGGAAACGAAGGCACTGAACCCTTTGCTAACTTCACCCGATGTGAAGCTATGGGTATCTGCCAGACTGAAGCAGGATTCATGGTTCGGGTTACCGACAAGATGAGTCGCTTGAGTTCTTTCCTTCGTTCTGGTAAGATGCACGTTGAAGACGAAAGTTTTTATGACACCATTGTGGATGTCATTAACTACATGGTTCTTCTGGGTGCATATGTCAAGGATAAAGAAAACCAAGAAGAAGAACCCACCCTATGGGACGGTCTAGATGAAACTACTATTGTTGACGGACCCATCTTCTCAGAAAACTGCTGATGACTAAACTGTTCTATACAAATGTATCTCGGAGGGGTGATGATATCCTCCTCCGAGGTATCAATAACGGGGAACCGTTTTCCCGTAGGGTGAAGTTCAACCCTACTCTTTTTGTTCCGTCGAACAAGGAGAGTAAGTACAAGACTCTGGATGGTACGTCGGTTTCACCGGTACACCCCGGTACAATGAGAGAGTGTCGAGAGTTCATTCAAAAGTACACTGGTATTCAGGGGTTTGATGTCTACGGTAACACCGATTATATCTATCAGTTTATCGGCAAGATTCACCCCGGTGAAGTCGAGTACGATTTCTCCCAGTTGAAGATTGCCTATATCGATATCGAAACCACATGCGAACTTGGTTTTCCCAACGTGGATGATCCACAAGAGGAGATCAATGCAATCACCGTGATCATCGGTGACAACCAGTATGTACTTGGTCTTGGTGAGTTTGATGACATCGATGGGGCAGAGTGTCATAGATTTTTCCGTGAAGAAGATCTCATTGATAAGTTCCTTGATATCTGGGAACACGAATGCCCCGACATTGTTAGTGGTTGGAATGTTAGGTTCTTTGATATTCCATATCTCTACAGTAGAATCTCGGTTGTCCGTGGATCATCGCAGGCGAAGAGGATGTCTCCGTGGAGAATGGTTCAGGAGAAAACTGTCAATCGAATGAATCGAGAACAAACCGCGTATGATCTCGTTGGTATCTCAACATTGGATTACTACGAACTGTACTTGACATTCACATACACGAATCAAGAGTCATATCGATTGGATCACATTGCGAACATCGAACTTGGTGAGAGTAAGTTGTCTTATGACGAGTTCGAGAACATGGCAGAGTTCTACAAGAAAGACTTTGATAAGTTCATTCGATACAATCATAAAGATACAGAACTGATTGTTCGTCTCGAAGAGAAGATGAAGTTGATGGAACTCGCGGTTGCTCTTGCCTATTCGGCCAAGGTCAACTTCGTTGATGTCTATTCTCAGGTTCGGACTTGGGATCAGATCATCTACCACTATCTTTCAGAACAGAACATTGTGATTCCCATGAAGTCTGGCAGTAAGAAGGATGAACAGTATGCTGGTGCGTATGTGAAGGATCCAATTGTGGGTCGTCATGAATGGGTTGTCTCTTTCGACCTGAACAGTCTGTATCCCCACCTGATCATGCAGTACAACATCAGTCCCGAGACGAAGATTCAAGAGGACAAAGATCGTAGTATCACACCAGACTCCATCTTGAGAGGTACGATTCCCACCGAAACTACGCACTCTCTTGCTGCTAACGGAACGTGTTACACCCGAGAGTATCAGGGATTTCTTCCTGCATTGATGGAGAAGATGTACGAAGAACGAAAGATGTACAAGAAGATGATGATCGAGGCGGAGAAAAGAAAGCAAGAATCACCCGATGACAAATCGATTGACTTCGAGATTTCCAAGTATCATAACTTCCAACAGGTTCGTAAGATTCAATTGAACTCCGCTTATGGTGCGATTGGTAACGAGTGGTTTCGTTACTTCGATGTGGACATGGCAGAAGCGATCACCCTGTCGGGTCAACTTTCCATCCGATGGATTATTAATCAACTGAATGGATTCCTAAACAAAACACTGGGGACGAATAATGAAGATTATGTTGTGGCATCTGATACCGATTCTGTTTATCTTACCCTTGATGGTTTGGTCCGTAAGTTTCTTCCTGATGAAACTGATACAACCAAGATCGTGGACTTTCTCGACAAGGCCTCGGCGGAGACTCTACAACCATTCATCGACCAGAAGTATCAAGAACTAGCAGAGATGATGAATGCTTACCAGAACAAAATGGTCATGGGTCGAGAAGTGATTGCTGACTGTGGAATCTGGACTGCTAAGAAACGATATATGTTGAATGTCTGGGACAGTGAGGGTGTTCGATACAAGACGCCCAAACTGAAGATCATGGGTATCGAAACGACTCGAAGTTCGACACCGCAGGTGGTTCGGGACTGGTTGAAGAAATCGATTTCGATTATCCTCACCGGCACAGAATCCGAAATGATCAGGTTCATCGATGACAAGAGGAGAGAGTTCAATGGGTTGGATGTGGAAGACATTGCTTTTCCTCGCGGTGTCAGTAACATTGACAAATATCGTGATCACTCGGGTATTTACCGAAAGAGTACACCGATCGCGGTGAAGGGTGCATTGATCTACAATCACTATGTCAAGGAGAAAGGACTGGATCGAAAGTACAATCTGATCAGCGAAGGCGAAAAGGTTAAGTTTGTCATGTTGAAGAGACAGAATCCTATTGCTGGAACCAAGGGAGATCAGGTCATTTCCTTCCCGAACAGATTGCCACTTGAACTGGGGTTGCAAAAGTATGTTGATTACGAGACACAATTCCAGAAGAGTTTCATTGATCCCCTAACTTCCATACTAGATACTGTTGGATGGAAGACTGAACAGGTCTCCACACTTGAAGGATTATTTTCATGATGAAGAACTTAATTATCATACCAACACTGGATAGAAGTGTTGAACTCAATCGGTGTATCGATAGTATTAAAAAGAATTCTACTTGTTCTGACATCGTAGTGGCTGTTGATGTCGATCAGGTAGATAAATTTGACAGACGATCTGATGTTTACTGGAGAGTCTTCGACACCAATAAGACTGCTATTGAAAAGATAAACACAGTAGCGATGGATAACATAGACAAATATGATTTTATCACATTCGTCGGTGATGATTGTATTGTTACTACGGAGGAGTGGGATAGGAAGTTGTGTTCTGTCATAGAGAAAGACTTTCATGGTATGGGAATGGTCTCACCCGGTGAACCAGAATGGGGCAGACAAGATGATTTGCCTTTGCATTGGATGGTGAGTTCCAACATGATTCGTGCTATTGGTTATTTCGTCAACACGATATTCAATCACAACTATGTTGACAATGATCTTCACCAATATGCCATGTCAATTCAATCGTATAGGAAAGTTCGTGATGTGATTGTTGAACATCATCATCCAAATCATGGTAAGTCCGAAGTAGACAAGACCTATGAGTTGGGTGAGAGAACTTGGAAAGATATTGATGAACAAACATACAATCAGTATCTTGTTTCCGAAGATCGAGCTGAAAGATCGAAAAGATTATATCAAGAAAAGTTGAATAATGACTTGAAGATTCACAATTGTTTTGATACAATATACTGCATAAACCTGAATCGTAGGTTGGATCGAAGGCAAGAGATGGAACGAAAATTCAAAGAGGTAGATATGAAAGTTGAATTCTTTGAAGCTATTGATGGTTCCGCATTTCCGTCCTTCCATAAACTACAGAGTGATGGTTATTTTGGATCTTTGATGTCACACCTTTCTGCCTATAAAAAGTCACTTGACGCTGGTCATGATAAGATCATGGTTATCGAAGATGATCTAAAGGTAAACAAAGATATTCATCGTGCTTGGTTTGAACTAACCCAACACATTCCAAACGATTGGGGTATGATTTATTTTTCTTACATACCTTTGTCTGAGGATCACCAGATGTGGAACTACAATCTAATCAATGATAAGTTTGTTTCCGGTGGTGTGTGTAATGGTGTGTTTGAGGCACAAAATCTTTTTAGTTTGATGGGGTACTGTATCAACCGAAAGATGATGGAAACTATTATAGAAGTGTATAAAGAAATTGGTCCAACAGAAGAGTTGGACAACATGATTACTTCTAGATTGCAGAAGAATGATGAGTATAAAATTTACGCAGTATCACCTCAACTGTTTGTTGGTACTGATACCATATCCGATGGGACGAATACATATTTAGAGGTAGAACAAAGATCTACGGATTCTAGGTGTCTTGAACATAACACATTTATATAAGGAGAATATTATGTCAGACGAAAAGAACATTCAAATTGTAAGACTTATGAGTGGCGAGGAACTCATTTGTGACCTCACTGTTGACGGTGATGACTACACCCTCGAAACCCCCTGCATCGTTCTTCCCACGGGACAGAACAACATTGGACTTGCTCCTTGGATTCCCTACGCTGATTACGGTGGCAAGGTGACTCTGGGCGAGAAGGTTGTTGCCTTTGTTGTTGCACCCCACGAAGATCTTGCGAAGGAATACAAGAGAGTCACGACCGGTGGCCCTGAACTCGTCGTTCCTAACAAGGAAGTTGTTGGTGCAATTGGTGGACCCGTTGGTGGCGGTTGATTAGGAGAGAGTATGAGTTTTTTGAAAGACCTGATTAAGCAATCAGGAAATGATTATGCAAGTATCGCTGACGATGGGATTGACGGATCAGATGTCCGTGGCTATATTGACACTGGTTCTTATAGCTTCAATGGTTTGGTTAGCGGAAGTCTACGAGGCGGCATCCCCGACAATAAAATCATTGCTATCGCGGGTGAATCCGCTACTGGCAAGACTTATTTTGCACTCGGTATTGTTCATCGCTTTCTTCGGGATAATCCTGATGGCGTTGTACTTTATTTCGATACTGAACAAGCGATAACGTCTGACATGATTAGGGACAGGGGTATCGACCCGTCACGCATCGGTATCATGCCTGTCGCTACTGTCGAGGAGTTCCGACATCAGGCCATCACTGTGGTTGACAAGTATCTTGAACAACCCAAGAGTGAAAAGAAACCAATGATGATCGTTCTCGATTCTCTTGGTATGCTTTCCACGGAGAAAGAGATGTCTGATACGGCTGATGGGAAGACTACCCGTGATATGACTCGAGCTCAGATCGTCAAGGCCACGTTCCGTGTCCTGACTCTGAAGTTGGGCAAGGCGGGTATTCCTCTCATCATGACCAATCACACATATGATGTTGTGGGATCTATGTTCCCACAGAAGACTATGGGTGGTGGTTCCGGTCTGAAGTATGCCGCTTCTACCATTGTGTATCTTTCAAAGAAGAAGGTGAAGGAAGGAACCGATGTGATCGGTAACATCATTCACTGCAAACTCTTCAAGTCTCGACTTACCAAAGAGAATGCGATGGTTGACGTTCTCTTGACTTACGATTCGGGACTACATCCGTACTATGGTTTGGTTGACATTGCACTGAAACATGGTATAATCAAGAAGAATTCTACACGACTAGAATTCCCGGACGGTTCAAAGGCATTTGAAAAGACAGTGTACAAGGAACCCGAAAAGTATTTTACACAGGACATTATGGATCAGCTTGAAATTGCTGTTGCGAAAGAATTCAAGTATGGAAAACCGGAAGAAGAAACTGAAGTACAAACTGATTCCGTGGGAGAGTGATCGATATGCCGTGAAGGTAACTGGAGGACGATACAAGGGTATCGTATTTCTTCCCGGAAGGGTGCAGTTTCAAGAGAACGAATCTCAAGAAACTGCAACCTTCCGTTTCGATTACAATGTCATAGAGAATCCTAAAAATCGTGATATCGATAAGAGAATGGAATCTTTTATTGGTGATGTTATTATAGAACTTCTTGATAAAGAACTTGAAAGACAAGATAATGAACGTATCGAACTTGACGGTGGAGAAACTAGTACTGAGCAACATTCTTCATGATGAAGAGTACACTAGGAAGGTAATTCCTTTTGTTCAACCTGAGTTTTTTCACGACATCAATGAAAAGAAAATCTACAACCACATAAGAGAGTACATTCAGAAGTACAACAATCGACCCACCAAAGAGGCGCTTGTCATTTCTATGAGTGAGGATTCCTCGCTCATCGGTGATGGTTTCCAGAAGTGTTGTGAGATTGTCAACGAGTGTACCGAGTCATATACAGAGAACGATCCCAAGTGGTTGTTAGATATGACGGAGGAGTTCTGCAAGGACAAAGCAGTTTACAATGCCATCATGGAGTCAATTCATATTATTGACGGTAAGTCGAAGGATAAGACACAGAATGCGATCCCAGAGATCCTGTCCGATGCTCTTTCAGTTTCCTTCGATACCCACATCGGTCATGATTACCTAGAGGATTCCGATGATCGGTACGAGTTCTACCATCGAGTGGAGTCTAGGATTCCTTTTGATCTTGAATTCTTCAACACAATCACAAACGGCGGTGTCCCCAAGAAGACTCTGAACATTTGTCTTGCCGGTACGGGTGTGGGTAAGTCGTTGTACATGTGTCATCATGCTGCAAACTGCCTGACACAAGGTCTGAATGTTCTTTATATCACATGCGAAATGGCCGAGGAACGCATCGCAGAGCGAATCGATGCAAACCTCATGGACATTCAACTCGATGATCTTCGACAACTTCCGAAGATGTCTTATGATAAGAAGATAGATAGACTACAGTCTGAGGTTAAGGGTAAACTGATCATCAAAGAGTACCCGACTGCAACCGCAAATGTTACGCACTTCAGACACCTTCTCGATGAACTTCGGTTGAAGAAGGACTTTGTGCCTGATGTTGTGTTTATCGACTATCTGAACATCTGTGCTAGTTCTAGATATAAGAACAACGGGATGGTAAACTCGTACACCTATATCAAGGCAATTGCCGAAGAGTTGCGTGGTATGGCTGTTGAATATGACATTCCAATCTTCAGTGCAACTCAAACCAATCGAACTGGGTTTGTCAGCACTGATGTTGGTCTGGAAGATACCTCAGAGTCGTTTGGTTTGCCTGCAACAGCAGACTTCATGTTTGCACTAATCTCTACTGATGATCTAGACGAGATGGGTGTTGTCATGGTGAAACAACTTAAAAACAGATATAATGACGCGGCCTCCAATCGGAAGTTTTTAATCGGGATAAATAGATCGAAGATGAAACTTTTTGATGCGGAGGAC
>CETC01070439.1_pt1 | contig 12696 bp, 15 predicted proteins | sample 326911 | NCBI WGS metagenome assembly CETC01 (sample SAMEA2622694, study PRJEB7988) | marine metagenome | isolation source: saline water (ENVO:00002010), including | reverse complement strand
AGAGCAACGGCCTTCTAAGCCGTGGGTCACAGGTTCAAGTCCTGTCGGGCGTGCCAAAACATTATGGAGATATAAAATGAATAACGCAGATTTAATTTTAAATGCTACACTTAGTAAATTCAAGGCTCAACGGGACGAAGCTCACACAACATTGATGGTGTTAGCCACTAGTTCTGTGGGCGTGCCTGAGCATACAAAAATAATCGAAGAGTTCGAGTTTTGGACTCGAAAACTGGCAGAAGCAGAAGAATGTATAGTGACTCTTCAAAGATTAGCCGGGACGCGACAACAAGCTCCTGAGAGAAAGGTCAGCGAAGATGGTGAACGATAATATGGAACTTGTGTCAACACACATGTGTAAGGAAAAGGATTGTGGCTATAACGACACACTATTCGGAGGCACAATGCTTGCTTGGCTCGATGAAGCGGCTGTCGCATATGCTTGTCAAATCTCGGAAACACCAAAAATGGTAACAGTTTCCATGGACAAGGTTGAATTCTTAAAGCCTGTTAGAAGGGGTCAGATCATTAAAATTTATGGAGAACTGGTTAATTTTGGCAATACGTCATGCACAGTTAGAATTGAGGCACGAAGAGTTAGCACCTACAATGGAACTCAAAAGGTCGTATGTCAGACTAGTCTTAAATTCATTCGCGTAGACGGAGACGGTGAGACTGTGCCAATCTCAAAATACGTTAAAGAAAAACATTCAAAAACAGTTTGAATCAATGATCTAAAAACTCTAGCAACCTTTTTTGAGTGGGTCCAAAAGATAGAAATGGGAATCTAATATATACAGAATGAATCATTCCTACTAATTTTCCTCTTCTATCAAATATTGGTGATCCAGAACTTCCCGGTGCTGCCGGGATCGTATACGCGGATCTCGTGAAACTCAAATCGCCAGAGTAATGCCCATTAAGAACAGGGACCATTTCCGGAGTTGCCACCCCGAGAGGAGAGGCAATATTGTATAAAATTTCTCCGTGTTTTACTGGAGAAGTTCTTATGCGAATAGGCTTCCACCGCGTCATGTTCTTTGCATATAATAGACACGAATCAATCGTAGTGTCAATTCTCACTATTTTTGTTTGGAATTGCTCTCCGTTTTCGGGCGACGCCAGAATTTTAACATCAAAATCAATAGTGGCTCCCTCTATTTGGGGCGCTCCACTTGTTAAATCAGATGTGTCACAGACGTGCCCAGCGGTTAGAATCCATGAACCAGACTCGTTTCTTTTGACGATAGCTCCTGAAGCATATGCTCTCATTTTTTGTGATTGACATGATTTTTGCTCTTTCGAGTCAATGCACATTCTTGCTTCTACGACGGCTAGCATCTTAACGAATGATTCTCTTGGAACTACGCTTTCGATTCTGTAATTCGACGTCGCGACACCACAGCCGCTTAAAAAAACAGAGAAACCCATTATAGTGATGAAAATGTTTTTCAAAATTGAATCTGTAATACTCTTTCTCATTATAGTAAATATGGCGTGAAAATCTTTTTGGATATATTTTGATAACTTCAAAACAGTTTTGTGTTCTATTTATAAAGAAGGTGAATGGTATCTAGATGAAAAAAATATATGTTTTAGATACGAATGTCTATTTGACGGACCCCAATGCTATTTTTTCTTTTGGGAATAACGATGTTGTCGTTCCATTAAAAGTGTTAGAAGAAATAGAAAAACATAAAAAAAGACAAGACGGGGTCGGTCAAAACGCTCGTACCACAATTCGTCGATTGGACGCACTGAGACACAAGGGCAACTTGCACAAAGGCGTTCGTCTCCGTAAAGGACTGGGAATATTATCAGTATTAGGATATGACTCAAAAAACCTACCAGTAGAGTTTGATCCTAAAGATGCTGATAATCAAATTATTTGCACTGCAATTTCAATAAAAAATAAAGTTGGGCGACGGAAGGTGATTATCGTATCACGCGATATTAATATGCGTGTCAAATGCGATGCCCTAAGTGTTCCATGTGAAGATTACAAAGTAGAAAGAGTAGTAGAAGATACGTCAGAGCTTTTTACTGGGGTTACAAAGCACTTGGTTGACGATCAGATTATTGATTCTTTTTATTCTTCTTCGGATGTTTTTTTGGACAAAGAAGATATCAAATTACATCCGAATCAATTTTTAATGCTCGTCTCAAATGCAAATGAAAAGAAAACTGCTTTGGCTGGTTTTTCAACTTATCAAAACAAGCTCAAGCCAGTTGTTGAATATAAAAATGGAATCTGGGGCGTCAAAGCTAGAAATAAAGAACAACTATTCGCTCAAAACTTACTAATGGACCCTAATGTCCCCGTTGTGTCATTAATCGGACGTGCCGGTTCTGGAAAGACTTTAATTGCTCTCGCGGCAGGATTGGAACAAGTTCTTGAGACATCGAAATACAAGAAGCTGGTTGTTTCAAGACCAGTTCAGCCTATGGGTAAAGATATAGGCTTCTTACCCGGCTCCCTCGAAGAAAAGATGAAACCATGGCTCATGCCGGTTCAGGATAATTTAGAATTTCTTATGTCTGATAAAACGGCATTCAATATGTATCTTGAACAGGGAGTGATTGAGATGGAAGCTCTGACTTATATTCGAGGAAGGTCAATATCAAATGCCTTTATTATTATTGACGAAGCACAAAATCTTACCACACACGAACTTAAAACAATTATCACTAGGGTTGGTGAAGACACTAAGATTATCTTAACCGGAGACGTTGAACAAATTGATAGTCAATACTTAGACGCAACCACCAATGGCTTATCTTACGCTATAGAAAAGTTTAAAAGCTCAGATTTGGCTGGTCACGTCACTCTTGTTAAAGGTGAACGCTCCAGAGTCGCGACGTTGGCAGCAAAAATTCTTTAAATAAATTTAAAATACTGCTATTATATGAACAAATACAGGAGGAGTATTTTATGTCACAAAAAACACAAGAAGAGACGGTGGTAGATCGCAAAGACTACGAAGAGCAACTAGCCAGCGAGTTACAAGCGCCTGTTGAGGCTGATTCGGAACTTAAAACACTGATTGTTAATTATGTTGGTCAATCCCATGACCCCGAAGACGGCAATGTAACCCTTGAGATGATCATCGAGACATTTGCTGAAGAGTTTAAAGAATTTCTTCTACCTATCGCTGAAGAAAATTTTATTAGAGGATATCAACAAGCCATATCAGATGTTGAAGAGGGCGAAAAATTCTTAAAGGAAAACCCAGATTATTTGAAAGAAATGCAAGCAGCTTCTGATGCGTCTGGCGAGGCTGATGGTGCTTGATCATATAAAAGAGTCAGATAGAAATATAAAAAGAAAATTTAACACGTTTTATGGTCGAGACATTGTTCACATTATAGACCCTCTTCCTGAGCATGTTTCTATTGACAATGTATTAAAGCGCGTCGAGTCTACTGGAATTGATCCGAATCTCGTAAGAGATGTTGATGCAATATATATTGGAGAATTCGACCTTCTCGCACAAAGAGATATTTCTGCACTTTATTATCACGACACGATATACATATCGAACGATCAAGAGAACGAAAACGATATCTACAATGATCTTATTCATGAATTGGCTCATGCAATTGAGTCCAAAAAGAAAGAATATATTTATGGGGACGCTCTCTTAGAGAGAGAGTTTATGAAAAAAAGACGCCAAGTATATGATTCTTTTGTGGAACTTAAGTTCGATATTGATTGGCAGGATATGTCAAATCCAAATTATGTAAAAGAATTAGATTTTTTCTTGCATAAAGTTGTAGGATATGATATGCTAGCACATATAATTAATGGAATATTTGTATCACCGTATTCTGTTACATCTTTGAGAGAGTATTGGGCAAAAGGTTTTGAACATTATCTTCTTGGAAAAAGCCTTGAATTAAAAGAGCTTTGTCCCGTGCTGTATGATAAGATTGATGAAATTTTTAAACAAGGAGAATAAAATGGATAATCTAAAATCACTAAAACCACTAAAGCCAACCTTTTCGATTAATGAGACAACCAGCTATATTGAAGTTTCAGTTGAGCTTAAGCCGAGAGACAAGAAGAGGCGATTAGTTACGCAGATTAGCGATGAAGATATTAAGTTATATGTGGAAACTACAGGACTCTCTATGGGGAACTTGATTGAGCGACCAGATGGAGTATTTAACAACCGTTCCAACGAAACCAAAAAGGTGGGTGTTTGGAAATTTTCAAAGAAAGATTTAAGAGTTAAGTCCACTCCACCCAAAGGAGCGCAAAGATATGCGAAGTCTACGCCCCCGAAGGGTGGTTCACGAAAGACTACGACAAAAACCTCTTCAAAAAAGGGCTAAAAATGGCACACATTTCTTTTTCTGAACTTAAGATGTGGAGCGAGTGTCCCTATAAGAGAAAGCTGGTCTATCAAGATAAGTTAAAAGGTTTTCAGGGTAACATTTTCACTGCTTTTGGTAGCGCGGTCCATAGTGGATGCGAAAAATATGTTGAAGACAGAGACATAGATTTATCTATTTCTCATTTCATCGATGAATATTCTAAGGGACTTTCCGAGCTTCCAAAGGAAGTGTTCGATGAAATTTCACAAAAGGATGCCGAAACGTTTCTAGAACAAGGTCTTAAAGTCTTAGCAGATGTGCCTTCTTCTATCGATGAAGAATTTGGAAAATGGGAGCTTATTTCAGCCGAAGAGATGCTATATGAACCCATTAAAGAATTTGTTGAAAAGGAATATCTGTTTAAAGGTTACATCGATCTAGTAATCAAAACCGAGGATGGAAGATATCACATTATTGACTGGAAGACGTGCTCTTGGGGTTGGGATGCGCGACGCCGCTCCGATGCCATGAACGTTTATCAATTGATTTTTTATAAACACTACTATGCCTTAAAGCACGGTATTGATATTGATAATATTGATGTTCATTTTGGCTTACTAAAGAGAACAGCGAAACCCGGCGCATCGGTTGAGATTTTCAAAACAACCAGCGGAAAAATCAGAACACAAAACGCTCTTAAATTGCTGAATCAAGCATTATATAATGTTTCTAAAGATAGACACATTAAGAACAAAACCTCCTGTCACGGAAACTTTGGTCAATGTGAATTCTACAAGACAGAGCACTGCCCTTAAGGAGAAAATTTTGAAAACCAAAATCTTAACATTGTCAGACCACCCTTTGTCGCCCTCTGGGGTTGCACATCAGACTAAAATTATGATCAAGGGTCTGCTAGAAAAGTATCCGGACAAATATCAATTTTTTTGTTTGGGCGGCGCGATAAAACACAAAGACTATACGCCAATGACAATCGATCAGGAGAAGTTCGGTAATGATTGGGTGGTTCAACCAGTTGATGGATATGGAGATCCAGAAACCATTAGATCAATTATGAGAACTTATCGTCCGGATGTTTTGTGGTTTATGACGGATCCGAGGTTTTATCCGTGGCTATGGAATATGGAGAACGAGGTTCGGGTTCATGTTCCGATGGTTTATTATCATGTTTGGGATAACTACCCATATCCAGATTTTAATAGGAGATGGTATACATCCAATGATACTATTGCGACCATTTCCAAGGTAACATCTGATATTGTCCAGAAGGTAGCTCCGGAAGTTGATGAGGTATATTTACCACACGCTGTTGATAGAAGTAATTTTTCCCCGATGCCAGCGGAAGAAGTTCAACCTTTTAGAGAAAAATTATTGGAGGTCTTTCCTCAAAATGAGGGAAAATTTATGTTCTTTTGGAACAATCGAAATGCGCGACGAAAATTGAGTGGTTCACTAATTTTTTGGTTTAAAGAATTTTTAGATCGAGTCGGTCACGATAAGGCATTTTTGATAATGCACACAGAGCCTCGGGACCCTCATGGACAGCCACTTGACAAGCTCATCAAAAATCTTGGTCTTGATGACGGGCAGGTTATTATTTCACAAAAGAAGATTCCAGATAGAGATTTGGCTGGAATGTATAATATGGCTGATTGCACCATTAATATTGCGGACGCTGAAGGTTTTGGACTATCTTCTCTTGAAAGTTTAAGCTGTGGAACTCCTGTTGTCAACACGATGACTGGGGGTCTTCAAGAACAAGTAACAGATGGAGAAAATTGGTTTGGTATCGGGATTGAACCATCTTCTAAGGCAATTATTGGCTCCATGGAAGTTCCCTATATTTACGAAGATCGAGTCAGCGGAAAAGACGTAGTCGATGCTTTTGAAAGAATGTTGAATATGCCAGAAGAAGACAGACAAGAGATGATTACCAAGGGACTGGAACATGTAAGTAAAAATTATTCTTACGAGGGCTATGTTGAAGGCTGGCATAAACTCTTTACGAATGTTGTAGAAAAAAACGGTTCTTGGAATACTAGCAGAAAGAACTATCGACCTTGGAAACTAATGGAGGTAGTATAATGAAAAAAAGGACAATAATTGTGCGTGGACCAGCATTGAGCAGAAGCGGATACGGTGAACAATGTCGCTTCGCGCTCCGAGCGCTTCGGTCCAGAGAGGACATTTTAGACATTTATCTTATCAATACAAATTGGGGAAAAACAAGCTGGATTACAGAGGACGATGAAGAGCGCCGCTGGATCGACGCCCTTCTAATGAAAACAAACATGCTCATACAGCAACAAAAACAGCCCCGATTTGATGCGTCCCTTCAGGTGACTATACCGAACGAATGGCAACCCATGGCTCCTATTAACATAGGTTACACTGCTGGAATTGAAACTAGCAAAATTGCCCCGCAGTGGATTGAAAAGTCTATGGCAATGAATCATATCATTACAATCTCTCAGCACTCCAAGGGCGTTTATGAGAGCACTACTTATGAGGCAGTAAATAAGGAAACAGGACAGGCAGTTTCCGATTTTCGATGTAAAACCCCTATAACAGTGGTCAATTACCCAGTAAGAAAATTTGATGATGTGGAACTAGATATTGATTTTGAGACTGATTTTAATTTCCTTGCAGTTGCACAGTGGGGTCCGCGAAAGAACATGGAAAACACGGTGCGATGGTTTGTGGAAGAATTTATTGACAAAGAGGTAGGATTGGTCTTAAAGACCTTTTTTGCCAACTCGTCAAATCCAGATATGCAAGACACTCTTGAGTCGCTGAAGTCTTTACTGAATAGCTACCCCGATAGGAAGTGCAAAGTTTATCTTATTCATGGTGCAATGAGCGACGCCGAAATGAATTCTCTCTATAAGCATCCGAAAATTAAATCTTTCATTACTTTAACTCATGGCGAGGGTTTCGGCTTGCCGATATTTGAAGCGGCATATAACGCTCTTCCAGTAATCGCCCCCGGCTGGAGCGGTCAGTGTGATTACCTTTACATGCCACAAAAAAATAAGAAAGGGAAGAGGTTCAAGATGAAGCCGAAGTTTACAAAGGTCAGCTATGAATTGGGGACAATCCCTGAAAATGCTGTGTGGGATGGTGTTCTGCAAGCAGACGCACAATGGTGCTATCCAGACCAAGGATCATTTAAAATGGCTCTCAAGGATACTGTGAACAACTATAATCAAAAGCAAACCCAAGCCACTCAGCTTCAAAAATGGATTGTGGAGAATTTTACTGAGGAGAAGAAATATGAAGAGTTTGTTGATTGTATTTTAAAGTATGTCCCTGTTAGCAAAGAAGACAAGGAAGCAATTGACTGGAATCAGCAAATTTCACAAATGCAGGTGTTATGAGGAAGATAACTGTTGTTGCAGATTTGTTTCTAGATGATTTTGTCGGTCAGGCGCGAGCACCCGGTGGTGCAGAACTCCATGATGATGTAGTTGTTAAGCACTTCGAGTCGATGGGTCTTCTGGACGAGTGTGTTCACAGCACGGATATGACCCCAGAGTATGTTCTTAGTAAGAAAGATAATTTTTTTTTCATTGCAAACTTTGGACAATTGTTGCCTGATGCTAAGGCAGTCTTATATACACACTGTGACTATGTAATCTATGAGCACGATTACAAGTTTTCTAAAAATAGAAATCCAATTTCTTTTCCTAACTTTGTTATCGACAAGTGGTTGTTAACCAATTACAATTTTTATAAGAAAGCGAAAAAGATAATTACGCTTAGTCAGATGCACCGTGATATTTTTGAGAACAACCTAGACTTAACAAACATTACGAATATCAACTGTAGCATGTGGAGCGATGAGCACTTAGAAAAACTTAAAGAGTTCTCTAAAAAAGAAAAAACAAAATTTCACGCCATCGTTGGCGCAGGTGAACACAACAAGCACATTAAGCGTGCTGATATGGCTGTGAAGTTTTGTAAAGCGAATCGCCTGTCTTATGAGGTTATATCTGACCCTGTGTATGAAAATTTCTTAGATAAGCTGTCTTCGTTTAGTGGTCTTGTGTTTATAACTGGTCATCCGGAGCCCACCCCTAGATTAGTGATGGAAGCCAAAATGATGAACTGCGAGGTCATCGCACAAAGTCATTTGATAGGCGTCGCACACGAGCCTTATTTCAGTTTATCGGGCGTCGAATTAATCGAGAAGGTTCGCGAAATGAGAGACACAGCCCTGCGTGACATTATAATGCCAGAGGTGACAAGTGAAGTATAATATCTTAACTGTGCTGAATGAGTCTTATAAAGCGTTTGGAGAATTGTTTGTGACTTCTCTTTTCGAGAATTTAGACATTTCTAAAATTAACAAAACTTACATTTTTGATACTGGGCTCTCGGAAGATACAAGAAATTATTTATCCTTGTTTCCGACCGTTCAAGTAGTGGATACAGAGATTGATTCGCAATCTGGCGAAATCCATGATGATGGGTGGAAAAACAGCACATATTCTAAAACAAGGTTTCTTATGGAAACAATCGTTCAGGATGGTCTTCCCACTGTCATGATTGATTCTGATTGCATATTTGTTTATGATTTTTATGATCTTTTAGACTTCGACAGTAGTGATATCGTTGTCACTGCCAGAAACCGAGAAGGCTTTTCTCGCCACATAGGATCTTTTTTTTCAGCCAATAACGCATCTAAAAAGACAATTTCATTTATTAGTCGCTGGATAGAGAACCTAGAAGATCTACAAAAAAATACCGATATGAAGCATGTGGAAAGCCCCGCACTATCAAAAACAGTTTCGGAAATGAAAGATGAGCTTGAAATACTGGAAGTTCCGGAAAATATTATTTGTTGTGTTATACCAGATGGTCCTCCGAAAAATGCAAGAATATATCATCTAAAATCGGATTATTATGCAAAAACCATTCCAGAGAGATTACAGCTTCCACACGCCAAAGCGTTTATATATTATCTGAGGTCGAGCAGGCACGAGAATTTAAGGCTCGAAAGATGAAAGTAAATTTAGTAATGGCGGAGTTCGGCTCCACGAGGCAAAACGCGGGAGGATCGAACTTGCAAGGCTCAGATAGGTTTAATCCTTCCCTCGGAAGTTTTGTCAAGGTGTTTTCATCAGCACACGAAGTATCAGTCACAGTATATACAGATCAAGACTTCCCAGAAATAGATGGAATAACTTTTGTTAAAAAAAAGCCGATATTTGACGTGAGACATCCGAGATTTGGATGGAGGTGCAATGACTACTATAAAGTGCTTGGGCTTCTTGAGAGCGATTCTGATGTGGCTGTGTCGCTCGATTCGGATATGTTTGTTGTTTCTCCGCAGGCTCTGTCTTTGATAGAGCTAACTAAGAAGTTTGGAGTTTGTTTACCGGCAAACCCGAGACACTTGGTCAAGATTGATGGCAACATCGGCTCGGATGGAAATCGAACAAAACAATATGACCCGAGCGATGGAAATGGTTTTGCAAATAATATGAGCCCAATCGGCTTCGACCCGCGAAACCACCGCGCCCGCACATTGCTAGAAGAATACTGCAATCAAATGAAACAAAATCCAGTGCGTGGACCCTTGGCAATGTGGCGAGCAACTTGGGAGACTGGCATAAATCCATACATGTTGCCGTATCAGTGGTGTGTTTGCAAATCTCATTGTGGTATTGGAAATGAGATAATGTTACATGTTGGGCATCAAGAAGTGATAAACTATTATTTTAAAAAGGAGCAATAATATGAATCTAGTGGTTACTGGTCATGACGTGCATTGGCGGGTCTTTGAAAGAGAAAAGCTGATTAAATATTTGGGCGAGTTTGTTGAGGTTGCAATCGGAGACGTAGAAACCACAAAAAAGGCGCTGTCATCTTATAATATTGATCTTGTCTATTGGCGACCAAACTCTGACGAAATTGATAAAGCAGTTTATAACAACATGCAACAACAGCGTCAGCTTTTTGAAAAAGTAAAATGCACACACATTAATGATGTAAAAAACTACATGAATTATCATGCAAAAAATCTTACTTTTGATATATGGAAAGAAAACGGATTTTTGGTTCCAAAATATGTCATCTTTGAGACCATTGAAGAGTTGATGGCACGAAAGGATTTCGACTTTCCATTCCTAATTCGAGTGAATAATTCTGTCAACGGCGGAAGTTCTTTTCTTGTCTTTGATGAAGAACAGTTGAAAAATGATTTCCCGACACTTCAATCTCATTATGAAGAATCAAAAAAGACCAGTGATTATACTAAAATGATCGCTGTGGAATATTTGGACGCATCAAAAGAAAATAGAAAATACACTCATTCGTATAGAATTATCTCCACGGACAAAGAGGTTCTTACCGGCTACGCTCGCCTGTGTCGCCTCCCCCCTCTTAACGAGTTTGACCGAGGTCCAAACGGGAACTGGTCTGCTTTTACTGGTAAATTTGAAGATTTTATGAAGGATGATTTCATTAAGTATCAAGTAAGGTGTCAAGATATTGTTGATAAACACGGCGAAGAAATAACTAGGGCTGTGCGATGTCTTGGAATGACAGCACAGGGGATCGATATAATCGAAGATCAAGATGATAATATCTATTTTCTAGAATCACAACCACAGTTTTCAACGGGCTATGCTCACTGGCCAAAACCATACTATAATCCATATTATCCAGCGCTTGTTGGATTTCTATGGGCAAACCAGCATCATCTTAAAGATGTAATGCCAATGTATTATAATATGTGGCTCGATAAGGATGCACTGTTCGACAGGATGTTTAAAGTTTTAAAGGAATCTAAAAATGAAAATGAGCTTCAACACGAACAAGAGGTCGGATGGGAGAATGTTGTTAGAAAGAATGGATTAACGGTTTCCATGCTGAGAGAAGACAATCTAAATTGGTGGAAAAGAGAAGGAAAGATCACAGATACTCCAGCTAGGAGAAAAGGATACTATGAGGACTTTTTCTCTAGGATCAGGAACAATGTGAACAACTTTGATTTGGATAATTTTGAAAACAAGATCATCGCTGAAGCCTGCGGTGGTCCATTTGGAGGAATCGCTGAAGAATATTTTTCAAATGAAATTAAGTATCAAATTGATGTTTATGCTGATTCATTTAAAGAAATGAAGTGGATTGAATCGGACCCGAAGAGGACAATTTGGGTTGAGAGTCCGTGCGAAGAGATTTCTCTAGACGACGATACTGCTGATGTTCTATTTGCGTATAATTCTTTGGACCACGGGTGGAATGTTTTTAGATCAATAGAGGAGTGCGTCAGGGTTTCAAAGGAATGTTTTATAAGTTTCGATTGTGACCGCTATTTGACAAAAGGCACTGACAAGTATCATTATCAGGAGATCGACTATAATAGGGTAGTGCAGTTTCTGGATAAGAAATACTCGAATTGCGCGGGATATGCCCGCTGGGAAGGGGTAAGTGATAATGGTTTAAGAATTTTGGAGTTCTGGGTTAAAAAATGAAACAGCTATATTGTGACATAGATAGCACTATCAATAATCACTGGGTTAGGGTCAAAAAGTGGGCACTACCTTCGTTCCCCGGACAGTCTATCCACCCTAATGCTTGGACACGGGAAGAGATGATGAAGGACGAGGTTTTACCCGGAGCACTACAGGCATTACAGTTTTTTTCTAAGACATACGATGTGCATTTCCTGACAGCCCGTGGCTTCGCCCCTAATGCATATAGTATTACTAAAGAATGGCTAGATGTAAAGGGGTTTCCGTATACCTCGATTAATATCGTGAGAAGCTCATCCGACAAGCCGCCATTTCTAGCTCAAAGAAAGTGTGATTTATTCATTGATGATTTTTCGGCAGGTCAAGAACGCCACGGCGCATCTTATTTGTGGCTTTATGATAACGTTATCGCTGAGTTGTGCGCTCTCGGGATTCAACATGAAGTTTTTAAGAATAACTGGGATGAAATTGTAGAAAAGTATAGGGAATAAAATAAATGAAAAAAGTTTTAATGGTAATGGCTCATCCCGATGACGAAATAATCTTTGGGTGGCCTATCTTTCAGGATGAAGAAATTGAGAAAAAGGTTTTGATTTGTTCGTCTGATCTTTATAACCAAGAACGACAGTGGTGCAAGCACAGAAAAGATGCATTGTTTGAGGTTTGCAAAAAAGTAGGCGCAGAAGCTGTTTGCCTCGATTATCCCTCGGAATTTTACAGAGTCCCGACCCGCAGACCACCAGAGCATCCGCCAACTGAGATAGGAGATTCCCATTCGCCCATCCGCAGATTCTACGCGCATATTGTAAAAAATATCTTGACTTTGGAAAAAGATTGTGATGCTGTGTTTACTCATAATCCTTTTGGAGAGTATGGACAC
>CETC01045665.1_pt1 | contig 12716 bp, 3 predicted proteins | sample 326911 | NCBI WGS metagenome assembly CETC01 (sample SAMEA2622694, study PRJEB7988) | marine metagenome | isolation source: saline water (ENVO:00002010), including | reverse complement strand
ATTTACGGAGGCATGAACCCTATATCAAGCATAGCACAATACAGAAATTTACCAACTTTATCAACAAATCAAGGGTTTAATGTTAAATCTGGAATATTTGCTCCAACACCAATAAGCACACCAAACGCAAGTACTTACATGGGCAACGCATTGAATGTTGGTCAAAACTTATTAAGTAGCGCAACAAGTGGTTATACAAACGCTATGACAAACTTAGCAAATGCAAGTTCTGGTTTTGGTATGGACTTACAAAAATTAGGTGCTGATTCTTACTATAGACAAGACGATGAGGGCAATTATTTTGGTAAGACATTTGATGATTTTATATACAGTGGAATGGATAAGGCAGGTCAATTTTTTGGTGACTTGTTTAGAAGGGGTTAATATATGGTAGACTTTAGTGCAATGGCAGGTGGCTTCCGTAAATCTATGGAAGACGACAGAGCAACAAGAAAAGACGTAGCAAATACATTTGCACAGTTTAGGAAAGACAATCCTTTTGCTACGCTAGAAGACATGCAAGACCAGATAAACATATTAAGTGGTGGCAGAAACTTTTTAAAGGCAGGTCTTCCGTCTACAGAAGTTCTTAATAGAATTGCAACATCAAATCAAGAAGCAAAAGCACAAAAAGACCTTGAAACAAATTTTAGTAATTATAGTAAAAGAGCAGAAATTCAAGAAGACTTGCGTACAAAGGCAATGAATTTTTTAACACAAAAAATGCAATCGCAACAATTTTTAGGTGCATCAAAAGAATTACAAAATAGTTTTTTAAATGGTTTAGAAACAGAATTTTTAAGCAATCTAAAAGAAAGTCTAGGAACAGACTTAGACATGGATATGTCAAAAACTATTGCAAATGTTTTTTCAATAGAAAATGCAACTAAGGCAAGAGACGATATATTTACAAAAAATATGCCAGAGGTGCAGTCTTTAATCCTTGATAAATTAAAAGCAAAAAGAAATTTAGGTGAAGAACTAAAATTATCTGACAATGAAGTAACTTTAATAAGCAATCAAACTTTAATTCCTAAATGGAAAATAAAAGAAACTTTTGAAACAGTTAATGCTGATTATAATATGAAAATGATAGAAGAGTCAGACGCATTTTTATCTAATCAGTCACAGATTGTAAATGACTTTATGCAAAAATACCAACAAGATTGGATTTCTGGAACAAAGACAGGCGACCAAATAAAAAAAGAAGCAAAGGATTATTTAATACAACAGGCAAAAGACAGAAAATTACCTTTGAGTGACGATAAGATAGCTATATTAGTAGAGGGCAATTACAGCAAGCTACTTTCTGTTTGGGAATCAGAAAGCAAAGAAAAAAAGAAAAGAGATAAAAATGAGTTACAAACTATAGCAAACGCTATAAAAGCTCAAGTCCTTACTAATATACAAACTGAAGGTACTGTTGCTTACAAAGCTTTTAAACAAGCTGGCGAAGCAGGATTAGTAAAACTTGCAGAAGAAATTCTAGCAAGACAATATGATGACGATTATTTAAACGAAGTATTTGGCGAAGGAACATCAGAAAGATATAAAGGTCAAATATTAGCAGAAATTAAGACAGTGCTAGGTGAAACAATAGGTGCTATGGCTGAAAACCAACAAAATAATTATGCACAGTTTGAAGCACAACAATCACAGTCTGTGGTTAACAAAATTGCAGAAGAAAAGAAAACCAGTAAAGCATTAGCAGACACATATTTTGGTGAAAAAATGGGTAAGTACATCAATACAAAGATGGAAGATGGTACTTTAGCAGGTGGCAATATGGTGCTTGCAATAGAAAACATGGCTGATACTTATTACATGGACAGAAATACTATGAATGTTCTTGCACAAGCAATACAAGGATACACTCCTCAAAATGTTCCACCGAGTGTTGCTGAACTTGAATCATATTTTACAAGTGTTTTAGGAACTAATTTAATTAGATGGGACCAAAGAAAAAAAGCTGTTGAAAATTCTCTTATAGGAAGCATACCTAAAATTCAAAAATATAGTGAATGGGAAAATGGCTTTAGTCAATCTTTTGATTTTGCATTTGACTCTATAACAAATAACATTTCAGAACTTGAAAACATAATTAACAACAATCAAGTAGATGAAACCACTCTTGCAAAACTAAACGCAATAAATAATCAAATAAACCAAACTCAATCAGAGATTACAAATGCTATAAATACAGCAGGGAAAAATCAAACAATTTGGGTAAAAGACGGACAGCCAGATATTTGGGATTGGAACAAGGCTAATGCACTTGGTCAAAGTTTATATGATAAAATGGCAACATTAAGAGAGCAAGTTAAAGAGTTAAAAGGCAATCCTAATGTTACTAACTTTAGCCCATTACCTCAGAACACTGTACAATTTGATGATACAGTACAATCTATTATAGATAAAATAGGAAATACCCAAGGCTTCTCAGCAGACAATGCTAAAGCAGAAGTAGTAAAATTAATAAATGATAGAGCGCAAAGTTTTTATAAATTACTTAAAGACCAAGGCTATACATCTCATACAAACTACTATCCTGTCTTTGGATTTGGATTAGGTGGAGGTATGAGTGGAGGAGATGCAGGTGGTTATCAGGGTTTTATAAATCCAAATATAGATATTAGTATATTAGGGCAGATAGATGAATATTTAAAAGATAAAAATAACCTTATAAGACTTACTCAAGATGAAAGAAACATGAAAGAATTTTTAGATAACCCTGTTAAATTTATGGAAAAGGATATAGGAAGTATACCAAGTATATTGGATTCAAAATTATTAAACCCTAAATAAAATATTAAACCCATAACGGATACTGGAGTACCAAATGGCAGAAAAATTTTTTAATCAACCTTATTTTAACAACATAGATTTTAGTCTTGATAATGTTACAGTTTCAACTGAACAATCAGACTATACTTCAAATATAAATCCACAGAAGATACTTAAAGACCCACGCTTTCTTCAAGACCTTAGAGATTACTACGAAGAAAAAGAAGGCAGACCTATACATTGGACAGACGATGTTCTTATAGATGCTTTCTATGGCGACTCAACTTGGAGAGAACTTAATACAGTTTCTGCTATAGGTGGTGCATTCGAACCTTGGGGAATGGGAACTGAATCCAGAGAACGTGCAAAAAGAATTGAGTCCGTCTGGAAACAACTACCTATGTTCTGGCAGGAAGGTGGGAGAGGGGCTGCGACAGCACTCCCAGATATTGCAGGCGCATTGATAGCAGACCCTCTCAACCTAATACCAGTAGGAGCCGCATATAATACAGCAAAAGGCGCATTTATCGGTGGCAAAACTGCATTAGGAGCAGTTGCACGTGGTACAGGAAAAGCCGCACTTTATGAAGGTGGTATATCAGGCGCACAAGAAGGCATCGTAAATGCGTCCCAACAGGCAAGAGATATACAACTTGGTCTAAGAGACGAATTTAGTAAAGGCGAGCTTGGATTAGCTACAGGATTAGGAGCTACAATAGGTGGTGTAGCAGGTGGAGCATTAGGTATTCCGTCTGCATTGGCAGGATTAGGTGCTGGCAGAAACGTAGTCAGTGACTTAATAGCTAAAGGATTAACAAGAGAACAGATAGCCGCTTTACCAGAAGAATCATTAAAAGGATACCAAGAAGTATCTGGCATACTAGGCGCACCACAACAGGCAGACGAAGTTGTTACAGAAACAGCAGAAGAAACAGTACCAACTCCGATAACTATTGACCAACTGATTCAAAGACAACAAGAAAAAATTAAAAACATTAAATCAAGTGGTGCAGAAGCTGACGAAGAAGAAACATTCTTAATTTTATTACAAGAAGTTAAACAGCATGACGCAGTTATTAAACCTAAGACAGAAGAATTAATATCAAAATTAGAAGCTAAAGGTCCTAGAGGCGTACAAAAAGCAAGAGAATATCGTGCTTGGCTTAATGAAAGAGACAGAATAGTAGACAATATTAGAAACGAAGATGGTTCTGACTTTGATGGCGACCTTGACCAAATACTCGCATATCTAAGAGAAAATCCTTATGGTAAGAAAGTTGAGCAATTAGTATCAGACGATGTTATTCCTGTAACGCCAACTGGTCAGGCAGGCAGACCACGAGGAGACGTAGAATTACAGGGACAACAGGGAGACGCACAGGGACAACAGGCACAGCCACAGACGAATGCTGATACAATAGCAGACGAAGTTATTTCTGAAGCAGAAGCAGCCGATGCTGCTCTTCCTATGGAACAAGAGGTCGCAGACTATCTAAGAGCAAATGGTGTAAACCCAGAAGAAGTAACTGTTAAAAAAGGTGAGACAACAGTCTCTATGAAAAGAGCGCAAAATGTTGTCGCTTACAGAAAAAGAAAAAATGTAGTAAGCACAGAGCAGGCAGAGTTTAATAGTCTTGTAGAAGAACTTACAAGAGCTACAGGTTCGCCTGTAGACGAGAACGTAAGAGCATCTTTGGCTAGAACCTTTGAATCAGAAAAAGGTTTGCAAAAGAATACAATAAAGATTGATGATGATATACCTTTCGAAGACGGAGGAAAGTTATCTGACGATGCTACATGGAGATTAGATAATCAATTAGATGATGATGAGTTTAGACAATATAAAAAGATTTTACAAAGGTTTAGAAATCAAGAAGCTAAATCTCCAGAAGACTCAAAGCTCAGAATCAAAGGCGTAACTATAGCAAAAGCAAGAACTGCCTTTCTTAATCAAAGAGCTAACAAACAAGGCAAAGCAAGAACTACTGGCGAATCAATAGATAGAGCAGGACAAAGAGTAGGAGCAGGCAGAGAAGAAGACGGCAAGATACAAGGCATACTTAAAAATACAGGAAAATCAGGCATAATAGGTAGAACTCCTGGTAGAGCAGACAATACTAAATACGCAGACAGAGAAAAAGCATACTTAATATCTAAAGAAGCTAGAAGAGACTCGCCAAATAGACTTGTAGCTTTTTATGCAAACCAAAGAATAACTGCAATAGATGAAACTGGCAAAGAAGTAAAAGCTCCAATAGGTGCTAAGTTATATGCAGACGGATACACAAGAAAAGTATTCTTGAATAAAGAAGCCGCTTTTAAAAGAACAGGATTAAATGCTCCAGACGGAGAAGACACAGCTAGATTAATTGGTCAGTCTACAAAACAACCTAAAAAGGATAAACTTCCTCCTAAATTAAATGCACAAGAAGCTCTTGATGAAGCTATTGAAAGTGGAGATGCAAGAGAATTATTAAATGTCTTACGAGCAATTCAAAAGAATGAGGTTAGTGACTTACCTCAAAATCAAAATACAATAGCAACTCCAGACGCAGATGTTTCTCCTCCAACTAGAGGTGACAAAAGACTTATTGTACAAAACAAAAATAATCCTGATGACGTCAGGATTATTTCTAAAAAACAAGTTGCAGACGGCAAAGGTATTGAAGCAATCATTGGTCAAAAGGGTGGAGCTGCCTCAGACCCAAGCAACTGGATTGTTAAGTATGCTCCTGCTGATACAAAAGTATATGGAAGCAGGTTAAGAGAATTATTCGAAAGCTTGCCAGACGAACAAGGTACTCCGTCTGCTGGCAGTAGAGTTGAAGCAGGTGGTGCTACAGGTGTAGGAGAACCTATAGACCTTAAAGATGCTTTGGAATTAAGGCTAACACTTACTCCAGAAGATGTAGAAATACTTGAAGCATATAATAGAATAGCAAAAGATTTAGTGCCGATGAGTGGCAATGCTCCATTATTTGAACTACCAACAATTCCAAAAGGTGGCGCAAATATTCAACTTAGTTATAAAGATATAAAAGATGTAATACTTTTTACAACTCAAGGAGCAAAATGGTCTAAAACAATTAAAGGTCATAGAGAAGTTATAAGAGTTTATAAAGGTCTTATGGATATGGAAAGTAGAGTGCTTCCACCAGAAGGATTTATAGACTCAACAGCAAGCAGACAAAAAACACTTAACAATTTAGATAAAATATTTCATGGCTATGACGCAGAAGAGATAGCTGCAGCTAGACGTTTCATTGAACGTCTAGGTGGTAATCCAGAATTAGGTCCTAGAATGTCAAGCTCTAGTGTTCCTATGAGAGCAAATTTTTATTCAACTGAGAATGTTGGTACTGACAATCTGCCTGGTGTAAATATACTGCCAAAAGCAGACGTAATGTCTGGTCTTGCAACTCCAATGAATGTAAAACTTTTACACGAAGTAGCACATTGGGCTTTTGACAACATTCTTACACCTAGAGATAGGCTTGAATTTTTAGAAAAGATGTCAAAATACTACGATGAAAGTGGTAAATTAAACGTAGATAAATTAGATGAAGGCTCTTTTACAAGCACATTAAAACCTGAGTATGAAGAAGGAAAGACTGCATCTTTTGCAAATTCTTTAGATGCGCCAGGTGAGTTCTTTGCAAATCAATTTGCCGCTTGGGCAGGAAGAAATGACAAGAAGCTTGTCATAAAAGACGAAACATTCTGGCAAAAAGCTCTTGGTTATATCAAGGGAACATTCGATAGATTTTTTTACAAGACACCAATAGACCCAGAATTAGAACCATTTTTCTTAAAAATACTTCCAAACAAAGAAGAGATTGGAAAAAGAAGCTTGGGTACTCATAGTCCAAAGACTACAGCAGGCAAAGCCGCTTTGGAAAAACATACGCAACTATCCCAAGTATTGCATAGATTGCAAGAGATGACAGAGATATATCCATTAGGAACTACAAACCCAGAAACTTTTGTAAGTATGTTTACAGAAGATATGTGGCTATTGGCTAATATGGTTTACAACAAACAGAAGTCTGGTGCTTTTAAAATGTTAAGTCCTTATTCAAGAAGGCTTATTAAAGAAAGACTTAAAGACGTAAACGAAATATTTAAAAATGCAAATACAAAAGGAGAAGATATAAATTGGGTAGAGTTAGCTAATGAAATAGGAAACCCAACTGAGGCAGGCAACGCAGGAGTTTCTATTATAGACCCTGCTAAAATGGAGATTGTTGCAGAGCATCTTACAGAGTTATTCCATCATGGCTATCAAGGTCCGAACTTCAAGGGTGGAGATAGGTTTGCAGTAAGAGACGCAGACGGAAATGTAACTGGTTATAATTACGGAAATATTAAAGACTTAGAAAGAACATCAATGAGCAGAATGTTTGATTTTGCTCTTGATAGCCTTGAAAGAAACTTTGCAAAAGTAGAAGACACAAACAAAGTTATGAGTAGCACTCATACAGAAGCTCCAGACGCAGTAGTATCAAAGAAAAAATCTGAGAGAGGAGCAGGTAAAAAATCTAATTCTACAAAGAGAATACTTAATAAAGAAGCAACTGATTTTGAAAATGATATTGAAACTGCAAAGAAAGATTTCAAAGATAAAAAGACAAGAAGAAAAGAGTCTAAAGTAAACACAGGAAATGCAGGAGAGATAGCAACAAAAAGTCTTTCTGTTTTACAGAAGATGTTACGTGAACATGCTGGCACAGAGTATGGAAGACAAATATCTGAACAGATAATAAAGAAGTTAAAAACTTCTACAATGCCAGAAAAATCTTTTGGTACGACAATACCACGTAAATATGTTGAGATGTCTAAGTTTGAACTTGAAGCCATTATGAATGATGCAAACGCAAAGGGAATGACAAAGGAAAGAGACTTTGCAGTAAGAGAATTGCAAAGACGAATGGACAAAAGAAAAGCTAAAAAGCAAGGCATGGATACATCAAAGCATGTTGGTATGATAGGTAGGTCTAAGAAGTTAGATAACAAGATTAAAATAGAAATAAACGATAGTAATGGAATACAGACGTCTAACGGCATACCTGCCAATGCAAGACCAATGGTCAAGGATATATTAAGTCGTGTAACACATCGTGACCCAGAAAAAGAGTTAGCGTCTCGAACAATTATATATAGATTGTTAAATGTATTAGGCAAAGTTTCCAGAAAAGGTACGTTTGCTAACCCAATATTAGCAAGAGACATAGCAAAAATAATAGGAAGAGATTATTTAGCTAGAGGAACAGAAGAATTTTCTGACTTCCAAGGTGGTGATTTTTCAATTCTTAGAACATTTGCAAGAGGAATAGGTCAAGAGCTTAACTCAGTGCCTGGTGATGAGACAGTAAGATACTTGTCTGGCATGGCTTTAAGAGCATCTATGACAAGACAAGAATTAGATGTAATTACATTTGCTTTTAATCAGTTATCACCAAAGCAACAGCAAAAAATTATGGATACGTATAAAAAAGGTGGAGGCACAAGCATTATATCAGAAGGTGCGCCAGACGAACTTGTACATGAATACGCAATGGTTGATTGGTTAGCAGGTAACTTTCAAAAAATATTCTCATCAGCAGACGAAAGACATCTTATGAATTTTGCAGACGAAATGCTTACAGGTGTTTCTTCTAAGCTAGACCAAAGGTATACAGAAGGCGATGTATTTGGCACTTTATCTGAAATGTATCATAGAAACATGGAAGAAGTTGCATACATTATGAATGGTCTTGTTAAAGATGACGATTTTAAGAAAAGCTACTTTGGCTTAACAAGATTGTATGGAGACATGTTTGTAAGAAATAGAAGAGGAGGCGTACAGTTTCCAATTCAAGACCAAGACGTGTTCCATTCATCTCATGCAGCAGACGCAGGCAAATCTGCTTGGAAAAATGCTACGCCAGAAGAAAGAATAAAGATTGTAGATTACACTAAAAACGGAGTTGGTCATAACACTGGCACTGGCGAACCAGTTATCTTTTATCATGGCACACCAAATAAGAAAGCACTTGATGGCTCAGACGTTGGTACTGTTATGAACCTAAGTTCATCAAACTCTTTGTATGGTAGAGGTATTTATCTAACTAGAAATCCAGTAGTCGCTGAAGAAAGCTACGCAAGAAAGCAAACAAAAGAGTCACTTAATTTTCAGATTCAAAAGCTTCCAATAACAGACGAAGGTAAAGACGAGCTTGAAGATGTTGCTTATGAATTAGCTCAAATCAGAGGTAAAATATCATTATTAAAAAGACAGAATGCAAAGTTTACTGACGCTGATGAAAATGGCAATGCAACTGAGATACAAACTTTTATAGAAAGAGTTATTGTAGAAGACCAGTTAAGAGAATTAACTGCACTTGAAAAAGGCAAGGTTGATATTCTTGAGAAGTCAGGCATTACTCTTGAGCCATATGTAATGCCGTCTTACATTCAGTTAAGAAACCCATTAGATTTTAGAGAGAATACAAGGTACGCTGTTGATGATAAGATTATTCCTACAATATCAGAAGGCATTTACGTTAAGTTAAAAGAAACAGGAGAAACTGACGCTGACATATTAGACGCTTTCGTAGCTATGGAAGAAGAGTTCTATGGCTTAGAGTTTATAACTGGCGTTGAATTGTATGAGTCTTTTGGAAGGTTGATGAATAAGTTTTCATCTACTAAAGCAGAAGCAAGAGATGCATTAACAGATGTGTTTGAAGAACTAGGACATGATGGTTTAACTGTAAGCCATACCAACACAATTACAGACGTTGACGATATTAAAATAGGTAATGCAGTTTACCATGAAGGAGTGGTTTTATTTAAACCTAACCAAGTAAAGCATGTAAGAGCCAAGAATTTTGACGGCACATCTGGTGTAGTATTTAATATTGAATTAGGTGGTGGTGTACCAGAAGGTACAAATGGTTCTATTATTATGGCAGCGATAGACGAACCTAATCTAAAAGTAGACGACATACCTACAGGTAAGTTTGGAGAACTGCTAGAAGTAGACGGAAAGTCCAGAACATTTACAGGTGTTGCGTCTTCAATGATTAAGAAAAGACCACACAACGAAGCAGAGGTAGAGATAATTAGAAACTCTTCTGCTCCTACATGGTTTCAATCTCAATCAGACAGACTAAATAAAATAGGTGCTAGATGGCTAGGCAACTGGTACAAGAACCACTTTACAGAAATATCTGAAAAGTTTGCAGGTAAGTTCATGCCTATAAATAATTTAATGAGAGACTTACCAGACAGTGATGGTAGCCTAAGACGTTGGTTCAGAAAATCAACAGGTAGCGTCATGCAAAGTCAACCAGAAAGCTATGGAAAAATAGTAAGAGCTTTAAGACGTGACACAAAAAGCAGGCAATATCAAGCACTTAACCCACAAGAAAAAGCTGTGGTTGATAAGATAAGAGAAACATTTGATGCAGAACGTACAGCATTAAAAGCATCTGGTTTCCATGTTGGCTATAGAAAAAATTACCTTCCTCAAGTATGGAATCAAAATGCTATTCGAAAGAATAAAGATGAGTTTATACAAGGAATGCATGAGTACTACGTTAGGGAGCAGGCAAGTCTAGGTAAAACGCCAGCAGACGGAGAAGCACAAAAATTTGCAGAGCAAATATATTTAAGATTAACAGAAGATGCGGCAGAAGATGGCGTCTTTTTGCCACACAAAGACATACGTGGTCTTTCTAAAAACCCAGGCAATGACAGCGTAGACTTCTCAAGAGTTCTAAACATTGGCGATTATCCAGAGTCTCTGAATGCTATGGAAAAGTTTTTAGAGAATGACCTTGATGCAATACTTGTCAAGTATCTTGAAGGTAGTACAAGAAGATTGGTGCATTCAGATAAGATGGGAGTTAATACACATGCTGTCAGTGACTACTTATTAACTGCTAATCAAGGAGCAGATGGTATTGTTAAGCTACTTTCTTCATCTAAAGTATTTAAAAAGAATGTTAGAGGCATGAACGCAGAAGGAACTATTGTTGAATCAGTTCTTACTGACACAATTAGAATGCCGTTTGAAGGTAATGAGTTTGGTGCTAAACAATTTGCAGACGAACTTATTAGAGTGCATGCACAGAGTGGCTCATCAGCAGCAAGGAAGATGCTCTATGACTTATACCCTAAGATGAGCGTTACATACAAAAGACGTGCTGATGCTATCGTAGGAGCGTTAGATGATTTCAAAGGTCAAACTGGCTCAGTAGCATACGAGAGTGAAAAGTTTATTGACAATGCTATGAGAGTAGCAATGAAGAAGCCATTGAGTGGTAGTAAGTCTTTGATGGAAGCATCTAAGCTAATAAGAACTGTCAACAACGTGACGCTACTTGGCTTTACCACACTCACATCATTGGGTGATATAGTGCTACCAATCATAAGGTCTGGCTCTTTCTCAAGTTGGGCTAGTGGTGTTCAAAAATGGATTTTCGACCCAGATTACAGACGTATGCTTAACAACATAGGTGTTGCAATGGAAAACATTGTGCATGAAAGAATGGTTCATATGTATGGTGCGCCAGACAATAAGCTTTCACATGCTTTCTTTAGTGCTACATTACTTACTCCTTGGACAGACATGCAGAGAAAGATTGCAGGAGCTACAGGATTAGAAGCATTAAAAGCTATGCAACAACAAGCAACAAGACACCACAAGGTAGGCGTTCCATATTCACAGCAAACAGGAAAATACAAAACTGCACATAGATTTTTAGTAAGATATGGATTAGAAGATTACTTACCAAAGAAAAACAAAGCAGATACAAGTTTAACTGATGAAGATGTTTTAAATGATGATAGAGTAAGAATGGCTATCATTAAATTTGCAGACGAAAGTATCTTCCAACCTAATCCAAATGACGTCCCATTATGGGCGCAGACACCTATAGGACAGCTTGTATTTCAGTTGAAGTCTTTCCCACTTATGATGTCAAGAATGGGTGGCTACGTTCTGCAAGAAGCAAATCAAGGAAACTTTAAACCATTGATTTCAATGGCACTTCTCGGACCTACATTCGGTATGGCGACACTATCTGTGAAAGATATAGTGCAGTCTCGTGGTGGTGAAGATGGTACAAGTCCAGAGCTAAGAAAAAGAAACATAGCAAAAGCACTTGGCTATGATTCAAAAACACATGGCGAAGATTACAACGACTTCTTAGGTTGGTATCTTGAAGGTATGATGATAATGGGTGGCTTTGGATTGATGGGAGACGTACTTCATTCTGTTACATCTCAAGTAGACAATGGTGCATATGGTCAAAACAGAATATGGTCTTCACTTCTCGGTCCTTCTTATGGTCTAGGTAACGCAGCCATTACAGGAGCAGCAGGAATACAAGACGCAATAGTCGGTGGAGACAACAGCAATGCTAAAGAAAGGTCAGCATGGAGAGAAATTGCAACTAGAATACCAATACTAGGTGGCATGAGAAATGTTAGAGAAGGTATTGTTGATACTATGGCAGGAGAACAGGGTAAAAAAGGCTCTGCTCAAACTGGTTGGGGAGACGCTAAGTGGGTTTCTAAAGGTCAGAAGTCAGGTTGGGGAGCATGAGTAAGAAGCTACAAAAAGGCAGTCAATACGAACAGTTTGATTTAGATGGTGATGGTGTGGTTACAGACAAAGAACTAGCACAGTCTGAACATATGATACGTCTTGAGAACTCTGACAAGATGCAAGACCAACAGCGTATGCTGTGTTGGGTATCGTCTATCTCGTCTATCATATTAATAGTATTAGTCATGTCTCCTGTTATACCAGACTCAAGAGTTGAGATGGTTACTGCTTTACTTTCTACGTATGTTATAGCAAACTTAGGTATAGTTGCTACATTTATGGGTACGACAGCTTTCACAAGGTCGAAAGAAAATGGTAAATGACATGGCTTTTAGTA
>CETC01011441.1_pt1 | contig 12733 bp, 14 predicted proteins | sample 326911 | NCBI WGS metagenome assembly CETC01 (sample SAMEA2622694, study PRJEB7988) | marine metagenome | isolation source: saline water (ENVO:00002010), including | reverse complement strand
GATATTATTATTGACGTATGTGAGACTACTTGGTCTACTGCTGAAGTTGTTATTGAAGCTGAGAGCATGGAAGAAGCTATTGCTCAGTTTGAACAAGATCCTTGGAATCACTCATGGGATAATTGGTCAACTCACGACAGCGAAGTTCAAGACTGGAATGTCAATATAGACGAGACTGAAAGAACTAATCTTTGCCATCTTGACGAGGACGAATGAAACTAAGAAGGTTATTGCTTTGGATTAAACGTTGTAAGAAAAATCCTTACTATATCCTTCAAGTATTTTCAAGATACGACGATTGGAACAGACCTCGGCCTTTGCCCTGATAGCTCAGCTGGATAGAGCAACGGTCTTCTAAACCGTAGGTCGCAGGTTCGAGTCCTGCTCGGGGTGCTCTTGGCTCTGTGGCGGAATTGGCATACGCATTAGACTTAAAATCTAACGCCCTTATTGGGCTTGAGGGTTCGAGTCCCTCCGGAGCTATTAAAAGGAATACAATGGATCTTAAATATCTAAACAAAATGCATAAGAAACTTGCTAAGAGAGGCAATGCAAGTTCTCAAATCGTAGCCTCAATGGCTTTCTTAGGTAAGCCTATGTATGAATCCTTTGCTGCTGGTTTGTTAAGCATGGGAGCCATTCACGCTCCTATTGAAAAGGCCTGTATGCTGTTTAATGAGGACAACTGGACAGAAATTCTTGCTGAATTGCACGCAAATAGAAAAAGAGTACCCGGTTTTGGCTCTGCTTTCTGTAAAAAAGAAGACCCTATTATTGAAGAAGCCTTAGGTTATTTGCCTACAGCTATCATCCAACGAGTAGAAAAACTAACAGAGGATGTTAATCAGCTTTTCCATACTAATCTACACCCAAATGCCGCCTTAGCAACAGCAGCTTATGCTTATGCTAATGATATCCCTCCTACTGAAGCCCAATACCTTGTATTACAGGGAAGGCTTGGAGTATGGAGAGATATCTATCTCACAAATAGAAAGGATGTGCTTTGAATATCGATTCATTTAAAGGTCCCGGTAATCATTACGATATGTATTCTACTTCGTTTGAATGGGAATTTGATCCAGAGAAAAATCTCCGTGTTCAAGTTACTGAAAACGACGCAGAGTTAGTTGTATCATTTGTATACAAAGATGGTGATGAAAGATTTTTGGAGGATACCGACAAAGATTTTTGGACCGGAGCTGTTCTTTATTGGTATGACGCAATGACTTTAGGAAATGCAGGAATACCTTTCCACAAAATTCAAATTGATGCTATTGTTAGATTATCTCTTTGGTTAGGTTATGTCCCGCATGAAGATTTTATAACAAAGTATGCAGTACCAACCTCAAACGAAGTTATGACTTATAACGATCAAATCGACGCTCTTGCAAAAGATGGTTTTGATTTTGCTATAAAACTCAAAGCCCATAGAGATTCTTTTAAAAACGCTGAAGGGGCTGACTAAATTGGCAAAGGAAAAGAAATATGGAATCTGGTGAAAGGCCGAAAAGACAAACGAAATTTCAACATGGGTCCTCGATGAATTACATGAAGTGGCTCTCTACAAAACAGAAGCCGCTGCAAGAAAAGAAATCAAACATTTCGTTCATCAAAAAAGATATGAAGTACGGCCCTATCGAAGATAGAGACTATGAAGATGACGTAGATCCTAACGCTTATGGAGACTGGTAATGCAAGAAAGTAATTGGGATGCCTATCGTCGTAGAGAAGCTATTGCCAAGGCTGGTGGTAACTACCGGGCTTGGGAAGGTGGCAAAGGCGATATGGATCGGTCTAGTCACACCACTCCCTTTAAACTTGGGATGGACCTAATAGAAATCGCAGAGTCTCACGGAAAAGACTCTAAAGAATACAAGAAATGCCTCGCCGCATGGCGCAAGGCTGTTCGTGAAAGTCACTAAGACTTAATTTAATGGAGAACACATGTTTACTGTAGCAAAAACTTACCCTATCACTGGATGTTCGCAAGTTGAAGATCGACCTAACGGTATTATCACCGACCCGAACCGCTGTATTACCTATCGTACCGATACAGGCGAACCTCTTGGGGTCGTGAGTAACGACTACCAAGTCCTCCAGCCCTCTGAGGCTGAAGAGCTTGTTCGTATTGTAACTAATAACGAGGTTGAGACTCGTTGGAGTGGTACTAAGATGATGTACCAAGCAAAGATTTCAGATATGGATCTTGGAAATGACCCCGTTAATTCCAACTTCCTCCTTGTAAACTCTTTTGATGGTTCATCTTCGGTGATGACTATGGGTAGTACTTTTAGACTTAACTGTTCTAATCAGCTGTCAATGGCCTTTAGGGCAGCTAAGAAAACTCAATCATACTTCCGTATTACTCATAACGGAAACTTTGATGATAAGCTTCGAGATCTTAAGGACCACCTTAATAGCATCCGCATCCAAGAAAATAACTGGCGAAAGGCAGTATCCCCTCTCGTAAACAGAGAGCTTCGTGGAGTAGACTTGGATACTCTGTGGAAGAAAGCAGCTCCCATTGCCTTGGAACTTACCGGAGACCTTCGTAATGCTGATAAGGAATCCCGTAAAATCGGGTCCTATATTACTTATTGTAATGAGGTCTTTAATAAGGAAGTGGACGAACTGGGATGCCGTCCTACCCTATGGACTGCTGCAAATGCAGTCACTCATTATGTGCAACACAACCTCGCCAAGCGTGGTCGTAAGCCGGACATGGACCGGAGATACGTCGATTGCGCTATCGGACTAAGGGCTAGCAAGACTAATAAAGTCATGCAAGCAGCCCTAGAAATGGTCTGATAATAAGGGCTCTCTTCGAAACGAAAGAATCGTAGAGAGCCCTTATATTTGGGCGTTAACGCCTGAGTCTAAGAGAGTACACCCTTCTGAAACCCCCAAGGAGAGCTATGAATAAGTGGAATTCTTTGAACGATACTGACAAAGCAACTAGATTTACTTATCAAAATCATATTGAAGAAGCCCTTACAGATCAATCCTTAAATAAGTATTGGAAGGGTTATGATAACTGTAAGACCGAGTGCTCAGCAGAGCAAGATCTTATACAAAACTTTATTAAAGATTGTACAAATTCCTTTGATATTGTTAAAGATGAGATAAACAAGGATGGCCGAATGCGCGAGTGGGCTCCCGCCCTCTTTCTTATTCCTTCAGAAACTCTTGCTGCTATTGTTATATCTCAGCTCGTCGAAGATCTAGTCGACAGCCGAGATATACGAAAGAAACTATATGCTAATGGGGTAGATAACTTCTATTCGGTCGCTTATAGGATAGGCAAGGAAGCAAAACTAATCGCGTCTTTTAAACACGCAAAGACAAACAACAGCGAAGATTATAAATATCTTAATAAATATATCAAACGCTGGGATAAAAAGAAATGTCTTCGTTTCACAAAAAGATGTGAGTCTATTCAATCGTGGAGTAAAAAGCAAACCCTTTTCTTGGGAACCTGTCTGCTAAACGTAGCGAAAGCACATGGAGTAGTAGAGGTTACTAAGAAAAACTATAGGCATGGTAATAAAACGAGGAGTTATAATGAAGTAAGCATGGACCCTAATATAATGCTTGAGTTAATTAGGCGACATGACTACTACCAATTCCTTAGAATTCTTTATCGCCCTATGCTTGTTCCTCCTATCCCTCACTCAAAAGAAATTCCGGGTGGTTGCTTGATGCTTGACAGAAGGAAACCTACTGTAGGCGGGATAAGCAAACCAAGTGAGACTAGCTTAGAAGCTCTTAACATTCTTCAAACTACGGAGTGGGCAGTAAACAAAGAAGTGCTTGACGTAATGGATACTATCTACCGTCGAAATAGTACTGAATGTAATATGCCCGCCTATAACTTCGAAGATTTTACTTTCTTAAGACCATTTCCAGAAACAGGTACGTCGGAAGAAAAACTAGCTTGGAAGAAAGACAAAGAAGAACAATATAGTAAATGGTATAAAGAGGTTCAGAAGAGGGCGCAGATGGAGATACGTCTTACCTTAGCGAGTAAGCTAGATAAGACGGGGTTCTTTTATCATGCATACACTCTTGATTTTAGAGGCCGTATATATACTGTAACAGAAATGCTTAGTCCTCAAAGCGGTGACTTTGATAAAGGACTCCTTCAATTTGCTAACAAAGTACGGGTAACTAAAGAAGGCATGTACTGGTTAATGGTACATGTAGCAAACAGCTTCGATGGCGTGGATTTTGGAAAGGGACCTGCAAGTGATAAGGTTTCTTTTGATGACCGTGTTCGATGGGTAGGAAATAACCTCGATAAACTACGGGCTATTTCAGAAGATCCTTACAAAAATACTCTTTGGATGGATAATGAAACTATAAAGAAAAATCCTAGTTTCCAAAGATTAGCGGCTGCGTTTGGTCTTTCAGAAGCCATAGATACGGGCTACTCAAGACTACCTGTACAACTTGACGGATCTTGTAATGGTAGCCAGCACTGGTCTGCTATTATGAGAGACCCTAAATTAGCCGAACAGGTTAACGTATCACCTAATGAAGTGCCGGGAGATCTTTACCAACTGGTTGCCAACGTTGCTACAGACTATTGCAAAGAAGGTGAAACAAAGTGGCAAGAAATCTTTTATGAACACTGGGAACAACAAGTTCCTAGAAAAGTAGTAAAGAGATCTACAATGTGTGATGCCTATGGTATTACTGACCACGGAATTCGTCGTTATTGTAGAGAAGAAGGACACCTTAATTGGATTGAAAACCCTACAGATAAAACTCAGGCTGTTAATGAGCTGGCTGTTATTATTAGATCGTCTTTAGACGGAGCTTTAAAGTCAGCTAATGAGGGTAAGGTGTTTCTTCAAGACTTAACCGAGTTGTGTGCTTCTCATGGAAAACATGCTTCTTGGTATACGCCTACTGGGTTTAAGGTAATAAACAGGTATACACAAGAACGAGTGAAAGTTCTTGATACTCACTTATACAGAAATTCTAGGCTTCAGTTAAGTATAGTAGAGGATACAAAAAATCCTTCTGTAGCCTTAGCTATACAAGCAATCCCACCTAATTACATTCATAGTATAGATGCAGCACATATGATGCTTACTATTCTACGTATGTACAAACAAGGGATATGTAGTTATTCAATGATTCACGATTCGTTCGGATGTCATTGTTCTTATGTTCCCTTGATGCGAGAGGCTTTGACGGAAACGTTTTATGAAATACACAAAGAACCCCTACTCAGAAAATTCAAAGAAGACATCGAGAATGTCGTCGGTCCCATTGGGAGACTCGTACCAGAACAAGGAGACTTCAACATCGAAGATGTTAGAGAATCCTTATACCTTTTCGGATAATCTAGAAGAACTTCCGATAGTTTGTATTGATTGGTACGATGCTGTATGTAGCGGAGGACCTCATTGGCAATCTTTTGATGACATAGAAGAAGCCATTACAAACGGCCCTTCTAAAGTAAGGACTGTTGGAATGGTCCTTAAACAAACGGACGATTATATTGCTATTTGCGATACAATCATATTAGACGGAGAATCCGGGGGATACGTTCATGTTATTCCTTCTGGAATGATAATTACTTTAAAGGTATTACAATGAAACCTACAAGTTTTTCTATTAGAAGCGAAGCAGATTGCGAAAGAGTAGCTAAGGTTTTTGTCCAATGGTTACAGGATCGCAGCCCCCAGCTAAAAAAGAGGCACACGGTTGTTGCTCCTAGCGACATTTGGGCGCACTTGTTTTCTGATATTTACACAGACGAACTTTGTAATAATAACTTAGCTGACATAGCTGAAAAGAATATAATTCAAGTAGAATTTAATATTACAAACGAAGAACCTTTAGAGCTAGATAATACTGATATACTTAATCTTTTGCAAGACTTCTTGGATAGTTTTGGAAAACCAAAGGATAACAAAGACAAGGATAACGACTGGGATGACTAAGCAACGGCGTTTTATTAATGGCCCTCTTAAAGGAACGAAGCTTGAAATTAAACCGAGTAAAGAAGCAACTAAGCTTCCTAATGGTGTAAAGATCCAAAAGGATACATCTTCGGTTTCTACATATACCCCTACACAACAAGCTCACATGGATGGGAAGATTAACGTCCATGATCCTCAATCTTATACCCTAGAAGATAAGAAGGCTAGGACAAAGACTACTTACGTAGGACCTTCGATTGCTCAGGAATGGAAAATCCTGTACCAAGGTAAGCGTCCATTCTACCAAGTAGCTTTCATAGATAGGGTGGAGAATATATCGTAATGAGTAATGTATTAGTTATAGGAGATACGCACTGTCCTGCAATGTTAGATTCTTATCCAGAGTTCCTTAAGAGTATTTATGACTCATGGAACTGCGATAGAGTCGTACACATTGGGGATCTTGTAGATTTCCACGGTATTAGTTTTCATTCCAAAGAAACGGGAATGCCTAATATCGAAGATGAAGTGAAAGAAGCAAAGAAGCAAGTACAGACGTTGTGTGAACTATTTCCTAACGTCGATTACTTGACTGGTAATCACTCCGCTCTGCCCGCTAGGCAGGCTCAGGAGGCTGGGCTACCACCCTCGATGTTATTATCACTATCACTGATCCTTGACCTCCCTGAAACATGGACCGTTCATCCTCGGTACACAGATCTTGTCATTGACAATGTAATCTATAGACACGGGGATAAAGGCAGGTCAAATCAATCCAATGCTGCGTTCTTAAACGCGCAGACAGAATTCATGTCTGTCGTACAGGGACACCTCCATTCACAAGGGGGCGTGTCATACGGCGCTAATCAAGCCGCTAGATACTTCGGTATGCAGGTTGGTTGTGGAGTAGATCCTCGATCTCCCTACTTAAACTATAGCAAGATCTACAGCAAGCGTCCTATTCTAGGATGTGGTGTAGTTCTAAACGGTCAAAGCGCGGTCTTCGAACCATTATTCTTAGAAGACTGGCGCTAATTATTGGGAATGGTCCCATCAAAGCAAGTTGTGTTTGAAAGGAAATACACAATGGCAAATCGTAATAATGAACTTTATTCTCCGGTAGTAGAAATCGCATGGGCAAACCTTCGTAAGCCTGACGAATTCCGGGGTAGCAAGAAGCACGACGTTCAAGTCGTAGTCAATGAGGAATTTCAGGCTCAGATTGATAAGCTTGGTATGCCCCTCAACGGCACTTACACTGGCAAGGAATCTGGCGATACTATCGTTAAGGTCAAGACCACCGAGTTCACTAAGCAGGACAAGGATGAGTATGGTCGGATCGTAGATTCTCATGGTGTAAAGACCGACTATTTCCCCCAGAAGGGTGATAAGGTCCGTCTCAAGATTTGGGCTCGTGAGTGGGAAGGCAAGATGAGCTTGTTCCTCTCTGGTGTTCAGGTTATCGAAGCTAATGGCTCGATGAACAGCGGTTGGGAAACCCATGAAGATGGTTTTGTTACCGGCTCAACAGACGATTCTAAGGAAGAGTGTTGCGGAGATCCTAAGAGCTGTGAAACTCCTTGCGAGGAAGAAGTCAACAAAGAGGACATCCCGTTCTGATGCTTAAGCAATGGCGATTCAACATCAATCCCATTGCTGCATCCAGACCGCGTGTAACTCGTGCGGGACATACGTACTATGCTGGTCCGTATAAAAGATTCCGCGAAGATATGATCTCGCTAAAAGAAGAGCAGCTGGGAGACATTGAGCCTTCCAGCTCTCTTCTACTCGTTGAGATCGAATGTTACATAACAAAACCCAAGACAACCAAACTACTTACTCCACGAGCCGATGTCGATAATTACGCTAAAAGTATAATGGATCAGTTTAATGGCTGGCTATGGGAAGATGATAGACAGGTCGTAAATCTCTCTATCAGTAAAGCGTGGTGTGAAGATGAAGCAAATGCGGGTTATTTTACAATTTCTATAGAGGAATGTCCAAATGAGTGAGTCTTTTGTGGTTGGCCGAGAGCAATGCCCTAAGTGCGCTGCTGAAGGTCACGACAATTCTGAAGATAATCTAGCTAAATACAGCGACGGGCATGGTTATTGCTACCGTTGCAAATACTATGAAAAAGGTGACAAAGTGATTGAACATCGTATGCCTATTGGTGATTGGAAGCCCTTGTATGGTGAATATAAGGATCTGTCTGATCGAAGGCTTTCACAAGATACTCTAAGAAAGTTCAGTTATCAAATTATTGATCATCCTGAAAAGGGTGAAGTGCATGTCGCCAATTTCTATTCTAATGGATCTTTGGCTGCACAAAAGTTTAGAGGTCCAGAAAAACAATTTAAATGGCGAGGCGAGTCTAGAAGTGCAGGCTTATTTGGACAACATCTCTTTGATGGACAAAACAGCCGACGACTTGTTATTACCGAGGGTGAGATTGATGCAATGTCTGTGTATCAATCCAACGGAGGATGGCCTGTTGTATCTCTTAACGGAGGTACAGGAAATGCTATTAACAACATTAAGGATAACTTGGAATGGATTTCAAAATTCCCTGAGATTGTTCTTATGTTCGATAGCGATGACGCAGGTAGAGAAGCCGCAGTAAACTGCGCACAGCTTCTGCCGCCGGGCCGTGTTAAGATTGCTACTCTTCCTAGAAAAGACGCAAACGAATGTTTGAAATCTAACGATACCAAATCAATCGTAAACGCAATTTTCCAAGCTAAGCTATATAGTCCAGATGAAATCCTACACGTTAAGGATATTTCTGAGTCTTTTAGTGATGACACTATGGAAGTATACGCCTATCCGTGGGATAATTTATCTGAATTCCTTCTAGGACAACGAAGTGGCGAAGTATCTCTTTGGTGTTCTGGAACTGGCTCAGGCAAGTCTACTATCTTACGAGAAGTGGCTCATCATCACTTAGAAGAAGGACGATCTGTAGGCATGATTATGCTTGAAGAAGCTCCTGAAGAAACTCGGGATGATATGATTTCGTTGCTTCTTAATAAGCCTGTTAGGGCTATTAGAGCAACGCAAATTATGAACAGCCTTCGTAAGAAAATGGGTAAAGATCCTATTACAATTGAGTTCTTTGACGATCTTAGTGACGAAGAGTACTCTGAGGCTAAAAGTTCCTTAGAAGATACTAATTTGTATATCTACGATCACTTAGGTAATAGCGCAATGTCTAACATTATTGCCCGTATGGAATATATGGCTGTGTCTCTTGGTGTTGATACTATTATCTTAGATCATATTACTGCCCTTGCCGCTGGTATGATGGTTAATAACAAAGATGACGAAAACACTAACGAGAGAATTCTAATTGACACTGTTATGAAACAGCTTCGTGCATTAGCAGTGCGAACAGGAGTTCACATTGATATTGTATCTCAATTAAAGAAAACTGATAAGGCTTTTGAAGAGGGTAATAGAATTACTCTTCAGGATCTTAGAGGCTCAGGAAGCCTTGCTTCAGTCCCCAACACAATCATCGCACTTGAACGTGATCGTCAAGCGGATTGTGAATATGAGGCTAACACAACTACTGTAAGAGTTCTTAAGAATCGTCTTACTGGTAGGTCTGGTATAGCTTCTTGTCTATACTACGACCGTTCTGCCGGAAGGCTAAAGGAAGTTGAGTTTCAACTATCTGACGGGCAAGTAGTACTTAATCCAAATAACTAGGAGAAACCGTGCGACTAGTATTCGACATCGAGGCTGACGGCCTATACTGGGATGTAACGGAAGTTTACTGTTTAGTAGCTTACGACATTGATAAAGACCGAGTATATAAATTTACACCTAATAATATTAAAGAAGGTATAAAGCTTTTAAGCAAAGCCGAAACTTTAATTGGACACAACATTGTTATCTACGATATTCCTGTTATTGAGAAACTATATAATGTAAAACTACAGGCTAAAATCATAGATACTTTAATCATATCTCGTTTAATGTATCCCGATATAAGACAGCATCCTTTTGGAGGCAACGGTCTTAAGAATTGGGGAGAGCATTTAGGAAATTCAAAGATCAATTTCGAAGACTGGTCTCACTTTTCAGATGATATGTTAGACTACTGTGTCCAAGATGTAATGCTAAACTATGATATCTTAAAGGCGCAAACTAAGTTTATAAAAGGCCACGAAAAAATCATTAAGTTTGAAACTATGGTCGCTCAAGTTTGTTTTAAACAACATATCAAAGGTTTTGGTTATAACTTAGATAAAGGCGTTGATTTAGAGCAAATCTTAGCTATTGAAAGAGCTGAGTGTTTGGACAACTTGCAAAATATCTTTCCTGATAAAGTTGAGGAGAGGTGGTCTGAGAAAACTGGGAAGCAACTTAAATCTAAAGTTACTTCTTTTAATCCTCAAAGTAATTTGCAAGTATATGAAAGATTTACAGAAAAGTATCCCGGAATTGAAAAGAAAATTCCCCGTACTGAAAAAGGAAATCCTCAAATAGATTCTGTTGTTCTCAAAGAGCTATCTGATTCTGGGATTTCTGAAGCAGGTAAAATCTTACAGTATCGAGATAATCTAAAACTAGAAGGGCAAATAAAGGATTGGAACGACAAAGCGTCTAAATCTCCAGATGGTCGTATTCATGGAGAAGTTAACACGCAAGGAGCTGGGACAGGTCGTTGTACTCATGCTAATCCAAATGTTGCTCAAGTAGCTAAAGATAAAAGAATGCGTGCGTTATGGGTTCCGGGTATCAAGGATTACGTGCAAGTGGGGTGTGACTTGTCTGGGTTAGAACTACGAATGTTAGCTCATTACATGCATAAGCATGATAACGGAGCTTATGCTGACGTAATTTTAAACGGCGATGTTCATAGTATGAATCAAGAAGCTGCTGGTTTGTCTACACGAGACCAAGCTAAGACGTTTATTTATGGGTTTCTTTATGGAGCAGGCGACACTAAGATTGGTACAATCGTAGGTGGAAGCCGAAACAAAGGCAAAGAACTAAAAGAAAAGTTCTTAGCTCAGCTCCCTGCTTTGAAGAAAGTAATTGAAGAAGTCCAGTGGTCTTTTCTAGAGCGTGGCGAAGTTCAACTGCCTGATGGTAGGTGGGTTCGTTGTAGATCGGAACACGCAGCTCTTAATACTATGCTTCAAGGCGCTGGAGCAATCGTCTCTAAATATTGGATGGTGGTTGCTGATCTACGTCTACAGCATTTAGGATCAAAAGTATTTCAAATGGCTTATGTCCACGATGAGTTGCAGTTTGCTGCTCATAAAGACGTAGCTGACGAAGTATGTAAGATCCTAGAAGCTGCTAGTCTAGAAGCCGGAGAACGCCTTGGAATTAACATGCCGATTCATTCTGAAGCGTGCATTGGTTCAAACTGGCAGGAAACACATTAAATGGCACGTACCCCAACTTGGTATTCAATACGAAAGAGACTAGAAGCGGGGGAAGTTAAGGCTAATAACGAACTTGAAAGGTTTTTAACTTCTCTAGCTTCTTTCTTTACTTGTATTGACATATGGTATCAGACAGCCGAAGAAGACTCTAATTTAATTAATTGTCAAATTATATACTTACAAGCTGATTCCACCTTTACAGCATCAAATTCTTGGGAAGAAAACGGAGAACGTCCCAAGTTTTGGATGCAACTAAAAGGAACAGTAGCAGAGATTAGAGCAACCTTTATTTCTTTATTGCCTAGACTATCTAGACTACATAGCGAAAAAAGACACGGTGAGTGGAACTTTGGTTCTACTCAACCATATGAAGGTCAAGGCGCTATTCAAACTAGAGTTGGGGCTAACATTGTTCTTAGTGGTCGTTTCGGTGACTTAACTATTTACGGAAACAATTCCGACGAAGTTAACTGGGAAACAATAACATGGGATTTTAGTGTTTGTGGTGTTCAAGCTACTTTTAATGGAGCAGGTCTTTGTATTGAACAACCCGGTTGGACGCAACGACTTTGTTCGTGTTTGTTACCTCCGGCTTGTTCTTCTGATTCTGATTGTTCAGATGGAGTATCTTGTACGGGAGGTATGTGTCAAGAGTTTTGCGGATCTTGTCTTCTTGGCGGATGCGGTAAATATTGGGACTTACAATGGCCGTATACTGCGGCGCAATGTGAAGCAGAGACTGGCTTAAACAATCGATTTTTTGAGTGTCTTTCTGATACAGCTCCTTGGCCTTGTGGTATAGACTATTCTCAGTATCCTCAAAGTCATTGGGAACAAGTCTACTGTGACGATGAATGTTTAAGTCCCTGTACTGTAGATAGCGACTGCGCTTCTGGCAAAGTTTGTGCAAATGAGTGCTGTGTAACTCCCGGAGGAGGAAGCGGTAAAGGAGCATCGTGTACTACCACCGCTAACTGTAAAAGCGGTCTTACTTGTTGCGGCGATACTGGTACTAAAACATGTGTTTCCGAACAGGCAATAGGAACTTGCTTTACATCAAGTGATTTTTGCAATACTGGTAATATATGCGCTGAAGGTATTACAGAATGCAACTGTACAGGGGCGAATAAACGTTTTGTAGAAGGAGACATACCTTGTGACTCTAAGACTACAGAAGAATGGAGAACCTATTTTGGTTGTGCAACAGGCTGTTGTATTATTATCCCAAACGGTGATGCTTGCAGTCCTAATATAATCGGTAGTATTTCGGCTGAGGATTGTGCGGCTAAATGCGCTAGCGGAAACTGTAAAGCTACGTTTTTCCCAGAAAAAGATGACTGTGCTTGTTTATCTCAAGGTCAGTCACTTATAACGGATCTTTGCGGTTTTGACTGTGAT
>CETC01011681.1_pt1 | contig 12749 bp, 8 predicted proteins | sample 326911 | NCBI WGS metagenome assembly CETC01 (sample SAMEA2622694, study PRJEB7988) | marine metagenome | isolation source: saline water (ENVO:00002010), including | reverse complement strand
TACAAAGCGATATTAACTTTAGACATATCTGTTGGCTGGACCCAGTTCTCTTCGTCAAAAACTGATAAGACATTTAAACAAAACTTATCGTTTAAGTGAGTTTCGCCTGCGTTTTTCAATAGGTGAAGGTCTGGGTGGTTCAAAGCATCATTAATTGGAGTAATTGCGTCCTGACGATGAGAATTGCGCAAATTTCCATCATGGTTTCCTAAAATTACATACGTTGGTGCAATGTTTGCCAAACTTCTCAAAAAATCAGAGCATAATTCGACAAATTCTGGTGAAATTTGTGTCTTTGTGTGGGCAATATCACCGCAATGGATGATACAATCAACCCTGTTTTTCTTGAGCGCTTCATAAATTTGTCCAAAAACAATTTTGTACTCTTTATGATACTTTAAATTTTTAATATGTGTGTCTGATATGTGTGCTATTTTCATGTTTATATATTAAGATACCTCAACTTGTCTAATATGCAATCAAGATCCGATGTTTTTGAAGAATTAATAATCCTAGATGTTAGATCAGTATCTGGCATCTCTGCAATGTCTTCAAAACCCGCCGTGTTTATAACATAACATTCTATTCCATATTTTGATAACAAGTTTATAATTTTATTTTGCTTTTTATTAGCATCTTGGTCTAGGCCAATGTAGACTTTACAATTATTTTCTACAATTTTTTTAAAAAGTCTGTGTCTTTTACTAAGAGTTGATCCTAAAAGGGGGATTGAGTTAGATTTAAACTTCATGGCGTCGAATACGCCCTCTACTAAATAAATTGGCTTATTCCAATCAATATACAGTTCATTAAAGATTATTTCTGTCCTTTTTACTTTTGGATTTTTATATTTAAATTTATCTCCAGTAAAAGTTCTTGATACAAAAAAGTTAATATCTCCATTTAAATTAAAAGAAGGAATTATAATTCTTTTTTCATATATGCCATGCTGACAATATCCAACTCTCCATTTTTTAATTAAATCATCAGATATATCTCTGGACTTTAAATAATTTAGTGGGCGGTACGATGATTCGGACTTATTTGGATTACAAAGGCTTACAAAATCGTTGGGTAAACTGATGGTTGGTGCTGGCCCTTTAGCATCTTTGTTAAAGAGGTTCGCCAGTTCAACGTCAGTTTTTGTTAGTTCTGTTGTTTTATCATATTTTAACCACTCACGAATATGCTCATAATCACCAAATTTTTTAACAAGCTGAAACACTTTCTTGCCAGATGCATCGCACACCCAACACTTCCAGACATTTTTCTCAACATTCACCGATAATTTATTTTTGTGATGCTTACAAAAGGGACAATGAAATAAATGCTCATCGCTCGATTTATAATAGTCCCCTAAGATTGATTTAAGGATTTTGACTTTTTCCAACGTAACCACCCCGCTTTTGCGATAATCCAACTGTCAGCCCTATCAAAACTGCTAGGCTTGGGATTACCATGTTTAGTATATTGTACACTAAAAGAGGGGTCATTGTCAAGGACAAATTTTAAGACGACCGGCTTGGCCTTTTGGCCTCTAGGAATTTTTAAGCCGACTTCCTTTCTAGCCTGCCCTGCTGTTAAGTATTGAGGTTCAATTGCAAAAAGCGAATAACAAATCCAACTCACAACACCATTAAACCTTTGAAGTGCAGACATTGTTTTCGCTGATGAGCCACCAGAATTAAAAAACATAAATGGTTGCTCAATAAAAATTTGTGTTATAACATAATCTTTCTTAAGATTTGTTATGGCCGATTTTATATTTTCGCACTTAGTGAAAAAATTTTTATATTTTCGCAAGTCTACAGAAGAACAATAAATTATATTGCCAGAGTCGTCAATAATTGATATGCCTGTTATTGACGTTGATATATCTAATGCTAATAACATTATAATATTATACTATAAGTCAAGTTTTAATTTAAATGTGTAATCATCGGCATCTTTCTTTTTAACCGGATTTGCCAATTTGGCTATACCAACTAATTCATCATCGTCGTTATATAAATGAATACTTGTGATATATGTTTGGGGTTCATAACTTGATGAATGACCATCAAAAGAGCTAGATTCTATATTTTTAACTCTTAAATCCTTATTTTCTAAGTAAGAATATGAGCCAGTTTCAGAAACATATGTTTGGGCATAGGAAGCCGTGGACGGCAAGCTGGACATTTCCACATACGTTGGATTATTTGACCAGTTCAACTCATTTTTAGGTGCATGGGCCATATATGTTATAGTCGGAATTTCATGATTCCCCTTAAATTCTAAAATATAAGAAGAGCTTGTTGGGCCATAATATGCGTTTGAGTCACCAGCACTCCCGACAAAAGATTTATAAGACCCAAAATGAACCCACTTTGGATTATCCACCATCCAGCTTTGAACGCCATCGACGTAAGAACTTGAAGGGCTTAAATAGCCGTCTACAACATTGCTGTCCAAGTCATAGCTGCCGGTTATTAAGATAATGCCCTCATTATAAAGAACGATTCCTATGTCAGACCCCACTACTGAGCCTGTCGTGTGATATAGGACACCATCCTTGTATTTATCATTTGCCTCTGCCAATAATGAGCCTGTGTAGTAATATTTTAATTTTACAGTTCCGGGTTCAATTCTTTTTCCATGTATCAAGTTAGATACTTCTATCATATTAATATAACTTGGCACCATTTCTACCTGTGTGCCAAACTCAGAGCTTGGAGTTGTTGTTTGTTCTGCCCCTTTTGTAATTGAAACAAAATTGCTAAAATCAAAAAATTTAGAATAATTTTCATAGTAATTTATAGTATTTCTTAAAGCCAAGAGTTTAAAGCAATTTTCTCTGTCCATAACCCCATCCAAGCCCATAGAAGCACTTGTGGCGGTCGCCGTAAAGTTTTCTTTTATCAGCAGGCTTCTTCTAATGGCTGCCGGCATGGGCAATGAAGCGGACAACTCGGTTATGTCTTTTTGTGTGCCTGTTGAACTTTCCCCACTCACCACTGGATTTACTTGTATTGGACCTTCGGCATTACTAGGGAATAATATTTTTGGGGCTTCAATACCATTTGGAGCAACGTACAAATCATACAACGGGATTGCTGGATTGACCGGAGGGTTCTTCAGCATTGGAGCATTATTTATAGAGGCAGTATTTAAGTGGAATGAAACGCTGTAGCTTGGTTTGGTTGCTACAAAATTTGTAAATATGTCGTCTTTTTTAAATTTATATTTTGACATTTCATTTTAATAATCTAATCTAACTCTAAGGATAAACTCGTTTGATGGATTTTTCTCCAAAGGCTCACTAAGTTTTGCCACAGCAACTAAGTCATTATCATCATCATATAGACCAACGGTGGTCACATAAGATCTAGCTGTATCAGTATTTACATTTTTAACACGAACTTTATTGTTTGCGTCAAGATAGGTCGGATTACTGCTGTAGTTAAATTCTTTAGAGCCGGCTCTGCAAAAGTAAATTGTTGAGTTAATCTCACTTACATTCTGCATTGTCAGGTTGTCTAATCTTCTTCTGAACCCATCACAAAGTCCATTGATAGTTGCCCCAGTTACAGTAAAATGCATTGAAGCAAAACCGTCTAGATTTACTTCAGCGTCATTTTCAGACCCTGTTGTCCAATCAAACAGACCATATTCTGTAAGACCTTTGACTCCTGATATATTCGCTGGTAAAAACTTGCCTATATCAATTACAGCAAAGCCAAGATCATAAAAGATTTGGCCGCCATTGAATGGACCTGAGCAGGCGCCTGATGCATATAGGTATGAACCCTGACCACCAAAGTATTCATAAACAAAGGCAGAGCCGGTAGCGTGGGCGTCATTAAAGGTAATTACATCCTTGTTTACGCCGCCTGCGACTGCGTAACTTGCAGAAAATGGTGTGGCGAAGGATGATGTCCCTACCGTTAAAGTGAATTTACCGGGCTGGATACGGTCCTTTGTTAGCAATCTAGAAAAGTTAATTACAAGCGCTTCAGTTATGCTGGTTGAAGCAGTAGAAACATTTAAATTGCCACTAAGGTCAAACATGTACAACTCGCCCGATTCGTTGCGGCCAACTGAGACTTGTGCTAGTGAGTTGTAAATTCTGTTTTTCTCACTCTGTTGGTTTGTTAAACCAGTGTAAAGGGCGGAAGAAGCGTGGACACCAAAAGTTAAATCGTAAACATGGTTTGCAGATGAACTTAAGTAGTTATAATCATAAACTGACTGAAACATTTTATGAGTAAAATCTTTTACGTTTTCATCGGCGGGCCAGTGGCCATAAGTACCCGATAGGATAGAGCCACTAATTGGTATATGCTCGTTTAATACAACTCTGTTGTTGGGTGATACATCTTTATTTTGATCTAATATTTTATAAATCTCAGCCATCTTATTCTCCGTTAGTTAGTATTGTGGGCTAAAACCGTAACTCTAAATGTTAACTCTGCGCCGGTTTGAAGAGCACGGACTGAGACGGTTGTTGTTTTAATCTGCGCTGCATCAGTACCTGTAATGCTGCCGCCCAGTGCGGCGAAAGCGCCTGATGATACTGAAAAGCCCAAGTCTGTTCTTGCTTGCAACGAAGCTTGAACTGATGGTTGGGCCGCCAAGTTTAAGAGCAGGCGGGTTCCACGAGGGCCATTAAAGACGGATTGTTGTTGTGATTTCGTTGGTGGGTTGTCAAAAAAGTTATTTACTTCACTCGCTGCATTAACAGGCGAAACAATATAAGTCGCTAAGTTTTCACCAGTGTTTGACACCTGACTAAATGGGGCATCTCCGCCGTTTGGCGTCACCAATCTTAGTAGTCTATTATCCATTGTAATCGAGAACTGCTGATTGTCAAGCTCTGCCGATAAAGCGTCTTTAAACGTAAGTCCAGTATCAGTGACCGCCTTATTAATTCCTTGGTCTATGACAATAGAGTATTTTGGCGAATCATTCGCAGCGTTAGTGGTTGTACCATCTAGCAACCCATCTTTTGCGTGTAGGCTGTTAAAAGCATCAGCGGCCGTTTTTGTGCTAACAACTACAAACGTGTTTTCAAAACCAGTGGCCGTACTCAATTTAGAATCATTCGTGTTAATTTTTAAATTTGGTAAGTAAAGAGTTGTGTAGTTCGTCATGCTGACTAGTGGATGTTTTAGGCCAACCTTGTTATCCGTAGATGCTTGAAGAATCGGTGTCTGTAATATGTTTAAGCCAGCATAAAAAGAACCAGAAGTGTGATTCAAATTATATAAATTGTAATCTAGTTCGTCATCGCCCAGAGAAAATTTAGTGATTCTAAAAGAACCATCCCCAAGAGCAAGTTTTCTACGGCCAACTTCTGTTAGTACCGCATCTAAAACAATATCACCACTATTATCTAAAAACGCCATTATTATCCCTCTTTAATTAATATAAATAGTCCAACTTTTACTTTATCCGTCGAAGACCAACTCACCATTTTCTAGCTTGGTTGGAGATTCGTCTTTAGTAAATAGAACATTAAGGTCTACTTTTCTACCAGTTTTTTTAGAAGTTACTCTAATTTTAAACATTGGCTTGACAGAATGGTTTGTTGGAATGTCTTTAATAAGATTCTGATCTGTGGTTCCAAACACGGATGGCGACAGGTGGCCGAGGTCTAGTCCTTGGTCTGTCATTCTTGGTGCTTGCTGTAAAAATGCCGGCTTTATTCTAATATGATTTTTAAAAGATAGAATGTCTCTTAATTTTTCTTTTGGTTCTTTGTAAAGTTTTACATTGGGCATGATTACACCATTATCATCTATAATTTCCAGTTCGTATATTGGAGAATAATCAGATTCTTTTTTATTAATTGTTACTGCTTTTGCACGAATATATTTTTTCTGATTTGAAACCAACTTCAAATCGATAGAAGGTTTGCTTTTAATAACTTCATTCGATATTGGCAACATAAACTCTGGCGAGTCCGATTCTTCTAAAATATATTTACTAACCGTGTCTAAGCTGTTTGCTGTTATCTTTCCTCCCAAGTTTGTCTTTTCGCCGAGGCCTTTTTGTAACAAAACTTTCATCATATCGGACTTGCCTCCAAGTCCATAAACAAATAAAAGTGGTGGCATTGGTGGCAAAATTTCAAATGTGACCTTACTGTAACCGGGCTGATCTGGCGAGTCAACATTTAAAGGTAAAGAATATCCAGTATAAGTTGTAAAAGGCGGCGGGTTAACGGATGAAATCTCTCTCGTGGCTTTCAATGAAGGGAGATTGTTGGAATCTACCAAGTCAAATGAAATTGATAAATAAGGTTCAGGAGCCTTCATGTTTCCAAATTTTCTTTTTTTCAAAAAGTATGTTTTGTCTAAATATTCTGAGTCAAATCCGTTTTTATCTGCTGTAGGTGCCTGTGAATTTACAGAAGTAAAACGATCTTGAAATAATTTTGTAATGAATGACTCGTACTCCTTTGAATCAAAGAAAGCCCTTTCTTTTAATGGCGTGAATGTGGTTGTGTCTGGAAAATACTTGTCTGAGCCTGCCAAAGCAAACACATAACCAAGCTTGGTTAACAAGATGGCGCCAAGAGCAATCTCGATTTTTCCGCCGGCCATAAGGCTTTTAGCTATAATCTCAAGATCTCCGGGTTCAAGGGTGGTTGGAATTGCGCCGTTTGATTTAACAATTACATCTCTAAGTTCCTTGCTTTTTTCTAGATCTACAAAAAGCGTTTTGTCAAGTTTACTAAGTCGCTCTCTTAATTTATTTGGTTTTGTCTCTTTACCGGGACGTCCGCCATAAAGACCCTTGTAGTGTAGCCTATAATCGTTTTGAGGAGCAACAACTTTTAGAATTGGCTTATAATCATATTCTTTTCCCTCTTTAATTCTTACGTCTCTATAAGTGAAGAAATTTTTCAAATCCTTATTTGAGTTATAAAATATAATTTTTTCTATCATTTCTGACTTTGTTTCTTTTCTCAATTCCATACCAGTATAGTAGTATTTTTGGTATATTGGATTGAGAATATCACGCAGCTTATATTTGGGAGGATCATACTTTACAGCAAAATTTGGGCCGGGATTAGACTCCTTCATATATTCCAAAGGAATTGCAATAGTGTTACCAAATTCAGGAAGAGATCCTTTAGGGGCAAAATAATCATTTACGTCAATATCAACTTCTATAACAGCGGTGTTTGCAACGCTTGGTCTGTACCCTTTCACTTTTTTCGCTATTTCATTTTTATCGTTAAAATGTTCAAACAATTCAACATATTTTTGTTTTTTAGGAATGGGCGGGTGCGATATTGAAAACTTAGAATTTTGACTAAAATCATACCTAAATTTAACATCGCCAAAGAAATTAGAAGAAAAAGAAAAATTCATATATTCTGATGATAGCGGCATAAATATTGTTTTCAAAGGGGACTGTAAAGTGCATGATGAACCCGGTATATGTAAGCGCTTAGGGTTAGATAAATTCATCTTGCCGACGTTGGTGTTTAGTGGTGTTATTTTGTTTTCAGGTTGGTCGATTTTTAATTCTGAACACTTGTCAGGTACTGAAAATTCGGCTGAGGCTACAAAGTTATTTATTGGTTTATAAAATATTGGTAAAATTTCTTTATGTATTTTACCTACCAAAACATGCCTTGCTACATTCTCTGGATCTTTATACTCAAGGCCGGCTTGGGCCTTATTCCCACCGGGGTCTTTTATTTGTAAGTCGTCAAAGACCTTATCACTAAATGTCGTTTCCTTCGCAAGTAATGTATTTGGTGGTGCTAATTTTAAAATTGCATCATAGATATCTTTTTTAATACTTAAATTATACTGGTTGTTAGGAAACCTTTTAGACGGGTCTGAATATACAATATCGACTATTGTGTAATATTTTAAAGCATTGTGTGCCAGCAGTTGCCTAAACCAATAATGTGGCAGCCCGTCTTTAATAACGTTTATGGAATTACCACTAACGCCCAGCAAGGTGCGCACCCACGTTGGTGCAAAATAATTAAAGGTAAAACTGCTGTGTTGTAGTTTACTGTAATTGTCTATATCTAGATTTGGATTTTTTTTCAAAGCCTCCGCAAAACTTTTAATAAACTCGTTAATGTCCTGCGGGTTTGTGAATACGCATGGTTGTGATATATATGAACTAAGGGCTGGTTTTTTAGAATTGATTTTTATAATAAATTTTCCCAAGAGCCATTCAAAAATGTTAGAGTTTTTAATAAATTCTTGATTTTCTAAAGTGTTGTTCTTTGGTGAGCCTGACGAATCGTGCTTTAGTTCCACGATATATTTCATGTCGTCTGTGACAACCCAGTTATCGAATGATATAACTTCATTTGTGTCTATAAAGTTTAGAGGACCGCTTGTTGTTTCTGTTGCTTTGATTAACTCCTCAATTACGGCCAGCTCTTGTCCAAAAAATTCGACAACAAAATCTTTAGCAGACATTTTTTGTTGTAATTCAAGAAAAAATTTCACGAGGCCCTCGCTCATCTCAATGGCAAGGCCCGTCTGTTTACCGCCTCCAGATTTACCACTTGTTTTTGTCCCTGCTGGGGGTTGATTGGCCGTACCGCCGCCTTGGAAGGCGGGTGGCGACGGCGTGTTTTCTTCCTCGTCGGCTTTTTTTATAATACTTTTAAAGTCTTCTTTGCGCTCCGGGCCGCCGGATGGTGATTTTGAACTATCGTATGTATTACCTGCTGCCATTTTTTTATCCTAATATAAAATATTTGTTGTATACGCTTTGTGAGTTTTCTACTCTTACCAAATAATTAGCGTCGTCATTAATAATGTTTTCCAAAGTGAGGGCTGTTAGCAGTTCCCATTGTTCGCTTGTTGATGACGCCCAATGTCCTTTTAAATACGACAGCCTCATAGTTGAAGAACCTTCTAAAAATGAGTACAATATGTTTTTAGAACTAAGTTCTTTTTTTGTTTCTTGTTTTTGTAGAGGGTTACCAACGTTAATACCAGTTGCTAATTTTATATCCTTGTTATCGACCTTCTCCATATTAGTTATTAGATTTGTGTTACTTAATTCGCTTATAACTTTTTCTTTAGAGAACATAACACGGCGGGCGGGGGACATAGTTGTTACAACGCTGTTTTTAATTAAAGATTTGTCTACCACCCTAGACGTTAATTGATTCTTTTGACTAAAAACTAAATTAGATTGGTTTTCAACTCTTGTCCTAACAGACCTAGCAATGTTATATTTGTAATTTATAGTTGCTGGTGGCATGTTTTGAGTACAATTTGCGGAATAAACTCCAAATCTTAAATTTTGTTTGTTTCTTATCATAAAAAGAAGATCTTTCATTTTTTTAATAACGCTTTGTTTTAATTTTAGATCTATATCTGTATTAAATTGTAACGTTTTTAAAATTACATCATAATCAGTGTTATCATAATTTAACAAAGCTAAAACTTTTGGGGCTTGAATCATGGCATCTGCCATAAAGTCGCTAATTTCTTTCTTATTTGTTGCTTTTTCCAAGTCTGATGTAAGATTAGTAAAGTTATCAATAATTTTTCTTGCCATATCCGGCGTTTTGTCTTGTATTGATATCTCTACATCATAATCATACATTTGGTTTGGATAGACAGTCTTGTCTATTGCCTCATAATATAAAATTGTGTTTGAACTTCCCAGTTTAAGTGGCACTATGTCAATTTTTTCTTTTATAAGGTCGTATTTATCTGTTTTGTCGCCTAAAACAGTGTTTCTTAGCAATTTTAGACCTCTTAAGCAAGTTTTATAGTTAAGATTTGTGATTAAATTCGGATGACGCACTGTTTTTTTGAGCATTTTTAACAAGTCTAAAGATAAAAACAGTTCCACATTATGGTCTTTGTTAATTGAAGTATATCCTTGGAAAAAATTACCCATATCGTTATCATATAAACTTTTTATTTCCTCACCCGTGTATTTTTGTTTGTTTGATGGTTCAACTTTTAGTATTTTTGATCTTAAGTCGACAACACCATTTGAAACGGCCTTGTCTGCCCTTAAAAGTTCATACCCATAAAAAGAAAAATTATCTTCATTGCCCGAAAGCATAAAAAGATACAAGGAATTACTTGGCTCTTCTGGCAATTCTAAAAATAACCTTTTTGAAAACTTAGTTACCCCATTAAATAAAAGGCCATCGCCATAATCTAAATCATTTGATGTGAACAATTGACGCATAAACGGCTGATTTACTATTTCCCCGCTATTAACTAACAGGCCCATCAAAACAATTAAATCTGGATTTGTGCACAATCCCAAAATAAGGCGTCCTTCTCCGCCCTTAACGCCTTCAATTACAGCCCTGTTATTGTAAATTTGAATTTTTTCATAAGACAAATTAGCATCTATCTTATCATAAGAAAAATTAAACGGAGACAAAACAGTATTTTTAAATAAAAAACTCATTTAAGCACACTCATCCTCATCCTGCACGGCGGCGGGAGCTAGTTTTTCGAAGTCGGTTTCTACATCTTTACCATTATTGTCAAAGATAACATCAAAATACCAAAAGAAATTTTCGTCATTAAACTCACCCTTCAAATCAAACGATAACGGTATCAGTTTTGGTTTGTTTTCATTAGAACTGTAATCATATTTGAAAGCTTCTATATCAAAATTCTCTTTATCAATCGGTGTATTCTCTTCGACAATTTTTAATAGTAGATTATCTGAACTTCTTTTTAAAAACAGTTGTTTGTTTTTATTTTCTGGTCTTATGAGATATTCACAAACCAAATCTATTTGTGGTATTTTTTCACTGTCTTCAGAGTCCGTATTTTTTTCAAGAGGTGTAAAAACCACCGAGCCAGATATCTCACCCTGTTTTACTGATAAATTCCAAGCTGGTTTTCTCTGTTTAACAATATCAAATTTTCCTAGTTGTGGTGTATATGGGGCGCTTATTTTCTCTTTCTTTTTTTCGTACTCTTCATCGGACCATTGTGACTGGGCCTTAATATAAGGGGTGTTCTTAATCCTAGTTGATATTTCATTTTGCTTCTTGTCAACCTTGCCATCATAAAGACTATCATAAGATACATCTGTGTCATGAAAAGTATAGTAAGCCGCTTTTAACTTGCCCTCAGAGAACAACTGCTTGCCTCTTTTTGTCAAAACTAAATCTATTACATCTTCTTTTTTATCAAAAAATTCCATTATATATGCCTTTAATAACTCTCAATTATTGGTGGTTCACTAACAATCCTCTCATCATAATTAGATCCTGTCTGGTGTTGTTGTTCTAATTGATGTATATGAGATCCAAGGCCGCTTGAGCCGTATAGATCTTTACAATTTGGGTAACAATCGCTTTGACCGGGTTGCACGACGTAGTTTATTATTTTGTGTTTATGGGCAATTCTTTTGTCTTGAGGGCTGTATGCCATCAAAGCTTCGCCGTTGCCCTTATCATCAATAATATACTTGTGAACGTGACCAGCAATAATAGAAGAGCTACCAGTAATATTACCAAGAGGCAGTTTATCACTTTGCAGAGTTTCATCCAACTGTTTTATTGACCCACTATCCTCGTTAATAAAACTTACAGACACTTTTGTACCTTCAATGATAGAAAAATAATCATAAGGGTAGTTAAAGTTGTATCCAAGTTCTTTAACCTTCCCCGTCTTAGCTAATATCGCACCAGTTTGCTCTCTAATTTTATCAAAATAGTTGGTCCCACTTCTAAATTTTATCTTAAATACCTTAAACCTAGTCTCTTCTTTAAACCCATCTTTATACACCTCTGAAATTTTATGAACTATTTTAGAGTTTGTAGGGATTGGTAGGTTATATGTAGTGTCAGGATAAACACCCTGCCACATGTTTGCTAAATCTTTTTTGTTAAAAGTTAAAGAGTTCTCAAAGATGTAAGTGACAAATGGGGCAAAAGTAAATCCAGAATACTCTTCTTTTTTAAGACCAACTTGGCTTCGTAATCTAAACCTTAACCAGTCGTAAGCTGGTGGTAAGATATATTTATCCATCATCAACATTTGGTTCTTTATAAAATTATTTTTCTCTAGTATTTCTTTGGCGGCGAAAGAATTAGATTCTAACATTTCTTTTAAATTACTTTCCACAAAATCAATTTCATAGTGATACAGTTTTTCTTCGCCTGACTCATCAACGTAAAAAGGAATGGCACAAATGCCCTCATACACCTGTTTCTTTTCGGGGATCGAACTGACCCTTGTTTCTCTTTTTTCGAAGCCAAGGCCATCCCATAACGAGCCTGTCATTTGAGTATCAATAACATTTGAAGACCCAGTATAGATATCCTTTGCCGTTTCAAGTCTTAAAAATAAGCCTTGTTTATCCACTGGCACTGACCCGTATTGCATCCATATAGATACTGGTATGTCCACGCCATTATTTGGATTTACGCCGCCGCTGGTAGCTGTTGTCAAGCCTGTTGACAAATCTAGTACGGGGCACTCAAACTTTGGATAAATAACAGCGCCCCCATCGACAGTTTTTTCTAAAATATTTACTGAATCTCTAATTGGCATGATCAAGCCTTTCTCAACACCGTTAGCAACAATCTGCGAGAATCCAAAAGTGCCGATAGCTTGCTCAACTTGGTTGATGGTTTGGTTACCATATGTTATTGTTGTGTTATTAAGCACATCGACCAAATCAAATTTACCAGAAGTGAATTTTTCAGGATCAAGGTCGAAAATTGGGCTTGGGTCAAATGTAAGACGAGCAAACCCCTTTGAATTCCCCAAAGAAGCTGTCATTACATT
>CETC01001635.1_pt1 | contig 12792 bp, 11 predicted proteins | sample 326911 | NCBI WGS metagenome assembly CETC01 (sample SAMEA2622694, study PRJEB7988) | marine metagenome | isolation source: saline water (ENVO:00002010), including | reverse complement strand
CGTTTAAACGCTCAACTAGTTGGTGCAGTGTTTGACGATGTAATATTGCCTGATATATCTCAACGTATACGCTCAACTTTGAGCGCAATTGATGCCGATGTATCTATATCACAAACTGTTGATCTTTTGTTTCAACGATTCCAAGCCGCCGAGGGTCGAGCATTGACAGAAGCCCGAACCGCGACAGCTCAATGGGGTCGATCTTTAACAGCTCAAGCCGCTGAAGAAGCGGGGATTAATAACTATCTTTATGTAGGTCCACGCGATGGAATCACAAGGGCTTTTTGTGAAGAGCTAGTTGATCTAGTCGTAAGCTCAAAACAAATGAGAAAACTAAACAACGGACAAGGCTTGTCTGTGAAGATCTCGGGCGGTGGCTATAACTGCCGCCATTCATGGGCGCCTGTAACAGAATCATTTATAGAAGTTGCTGATCTTGAGCGGGCAACCGAAGCAGATATAACAGCGGCAAACAGGGCGGCCAAAGAATGAGAAAAGCAATAACGAATCTTGATTATTTATTTCAATGGAATGCACCTTTCCCAATCAATGGCACGCCTACTATTACTATTAACGGATCAACATCTTCATTAAGTCAGAATCGAGCGGCGGTAAGTGTTACAGCTATTGCAGCCGATCGAAGAACATTAACTTTATCGACAACCGCAACAAGCTTAGAGCAAGATCAGGAACGGGCATATTTAAGAACCGACGGAGACGGCATTATATCAGTTTTAGTTTCTCGCATAGTCGGAACAACTGCAATATTGGCCGAACCGTTACCGCGTGAAATCGATCTATCGACCGCGTCTAGTTTAGAGTTCGCTTTATGGTCAATTACTCTTACAAGCTCAGTAACTGGAACGAGTGCAAGCTATCCATATATAGTAAATTACACCGCTGATCTAGGTGCTGAGACGATTCTCAGAAGTGAAAAGGGGCTTTTAAAAGTAACGCCTCGCATCTTCACAACGGGCTTAGATCATGATCAGCTTACTAGCACGTTCGCACAACTAGCGGACATGATACCACGCCGACAAAGTGACCTTGACCCACAGATTAAAGCGGCGCTTGAAGAAGTAATTCTAATAGTAAGAGATCATGTAATACCGTCTAATTGTACAGAAGATGAAGTATGGAACCCCGAGCAATTCCTTCAAGCACATTCTTATTATGCGGCGGCTCGCGTCTATGAGCTTAACAATCAATTCGATCAAGCGGGTGACCTTCGTCAACGCGGTGAAGATCTTCTACTTCTTGGGCTTCGATCAGTGGCGCTTGATCTTGATGGAGACGGAGTTCTTGACGAGGGAGAGGAGAATCTAAGAGAATCGGGCGGACGTGCTACCGATGTAAGGGGATCGAACCCGATTACTAAAAGCGCATATGATAAGACGTTCATTCCATCACGCGCAATGAGACATTAAATGCCTAATCAAGTTAGATTCCGATTGCCTAAAGACTTATGGACTGAGCGCGACACTAAGCGACTCGCTCTTAATACTTTGGCATTGATTAAAAGCAGAACGATGCAAGGAAGAGACGCGGACGGTAAACCATTTAAAGAGTACTCAGATGAACCTTTGTATGTTGCTTTCAAAGGTGCACGATTAAAGCCTAAAGGCTACACTAGAAAAAGCCGAACGGGTAAAAGCGCATTTTATCAAGGCGGTTATCAAGAGTATAAAGAAAAGTCACGTAGGCGGCCAGAACGTCGAGCAAAGAAGCTGCCGAAAAAGATGACAAGTGAAGTGGATCTTGTTTTATCAGGTTCATTGATGGCTAACTTTATCCCTTTAAAAGTGACAAAAACCCGCTTTACCCTCGGGCTAGGTTCACCGGTTCAAAAGTATGGTTATCATGTAAATAAGACGCGGCGCTTTATTGGTCTTAGTCCTTCGGAAGTCGATCAAATGACGAAGGTCATAGCTTTAGAGATCAAGCAAAAGCTTCAAAGGGGGCGCTAATGAGTCAGGGAATCATTGCAAGCTTAGAGCAATTGACAAGCATGATCCAAAGCTTGACGCCTAAAACCGATACTCATCACGGTTTTGTAAATCATGATCCCGCGAGCGGTCTTGTTCCACCTTTAGAGCTTCGATCACACTCAACGCGTTACTTTGATTATGATCTTGAAACACTCGCAGAGGACGACGGGCAAGCCGGTTTATCAGGTCGCAAGCGTTGCTCGATAAATCTAAGAGTACGCTATGATATACCGCAGGAACGCGGGTTTCTTATGCGGTTAATAAATGAGGATGCGGCTTTACTTATAGATAAGTTAAAAGGTCCGTATTACAATCTTTCTACTTCGGGCATTGTTTCACTAATACCCGAACAACCAAGGATCGAAGGTATACCTGATGAAGCGGGCAATGTAATCGCGCTTTTTTTGATCCTTCCCTTTACTTTGCTTTATTTGGAGGTGGCTTAAATGGCTGTAACTCATAGATCAATCGGCGTAGTTGCTGAGTCTTCTTTCGGCTCGCTTGTCGCGTCCACCGGGTTACCCGACAAAACTTTAACCTATGAATCGATGCCGGTGGAACGTGATCCGGTCATCATTTACGGCGAAGTAATCGCAAGCGAGCGAAACGATACAAGGGATGGTCCTTACGGAATGCCACCGGAACCGGACACAGTTTATTCAGGCGGTTCAAGGGTTCAACGTCGAACGGGATCAGTCGAATTAAGACTTGACCTTACAAGCGTTGGCGCGGGTGTTGCTAACTACGATTCAAATTATTTAGGTAAATTGCTCGGAGGTGGTTTTAAAACTGCAAAGCATAGCGCCACAAATGACACTTCAACCTCTGTTGCAGATGTAAATACATTTACACCAACAACAGTTGAGACAAATTATGCAATAGGTAACTTAATCGGCGTAAATTATAATGGACGTGCAGAATATAGCGCGGTAACTGCTAACAATGTAGGTGGTGATGTTACAATCTCGCCTGCTGTGTCTAATACAGGTGCTATTTCAGGCGTTATTCAAATGCTTCAAACATGGTATGCAGACCGAACCGGAACAACTGAACATTCTCTATCATTCCGCGTTGACGGTGTTAATTTTAGGACTTTTGTATGGGGCGCAGTACTTGAGTCAATCGCTATTTCTTTAGATAACGGGCGGCTTATGGCTGACCTTGTATATCAAGCGGCATGTATTCAAGATGATCATTCAAGCGCGGCGGGACCAGTTGAGCCGGTTTATAATTCAGGCGCACCCGCTTTATTTCGTGGAGCTTATGTAGTTGTATCTTCAACGGCTCCAACTAGTCGAACCGATGCAAGCACAGGCGATACGCTCGCACGTACTGAGCTAGATTGTGAGTCTTTCACATTCACTATTACAAATACGCTTACCCCCAAGGGTAGATCTAATTCAATTATTGCTATGTCGGGTATGGATATTTCAGACGTTAATGTTGAATGCTCGCTAACTTTGAGCACCGTTGATACTACTTTAAACAATGACTATTTCAATCGACAATTACGTCAAGTATTAATCGGTACAGGTCCAATCGGTAACGGTCTAGGTTGTGCTTTGATGATTCCGGCGGGCTATCTTACAACTGACCCATCGAAATATGATGTTTCAGGAAATGACATTGTACGACAAACGCTTAACTATACTCAAAGCCGATTCGGTGGAGATGTTTCAAATAGTGGCGCTGGTAATTCACCGGTTAGAATCGGTCTTACAGTAGGTTCTTAATATGGCTTTACGTTTCTTTACTAGTTCAGAGTCTACGCTTGAAGTCGTTATTACTTGTGATCCTGCAATTGATGCGACCGACGAAGCAAAAAACGAATATCTTAAAACCGGTGATCTCTCATTACTTGGCGATCATGAGGGCGCGACGATATTTAAACTTAAAGCGCTCGGACCTTCTGAACGTGAAGAAGCGGAAGTTAAAGCGGGCGCATATGTCCGTTCAGAACTCGGGCGGCTTCTTTGGATTCAACAACCTACAGAAACTGAAGAGCGGGCACGATGGCATCATGCACTTGAAGAAGATGAGCGTGAAGCCTTGGCTATGTATCGCAATTATCTTGATAAAGTCTATTTGGAAATGGTGGCGAAGTCTCTTCAAACAATTGATAATGAACCCGCTTCGATTGATCAAATACAAATGATACAACCAGACGACGCTCGGATAGTTACTATTTCAGAGCTAGTCGTACATATAAGACGAATCTCCCTTTTGGGTGACTCGGGAAAATAGCATTAGCGGGGTCTATCTGGCTCGCCTCTTCGGGGTCCCGCTCTTGGAATTGCGAGCAATGTATAATGAAACCAAAACTGAGAAAACAGCGCGGCAACTGTGGCGGGTCTTTTCGTGTCGGTTTGCCACAATCTCAAGTTGATGAACATGGCCGTTATGTGATGGGTTATCGAGTGGCGCCCGATTGTGGGGAAGCTTTCAGTGATGCAAAGATTCGATCTTGTCCAGTTGCTGATTCTAATAGAGCCGCTAGTTTGATCAATGCTTTTTCGCGTCATCGTAACGGACTAGCAACAATCAAGGATACTTTTCCTTATCCTTCATGCGCTGTAATTGAAGCCGTTGACGTGTTACATAATACAACTGAAGAAATGTTAAGCCGCGCAAGAGAAAGGGCTTTAGATAATGGCAACAAATGAAGTCGAAATTGAAGTAGTCCTTGAAGGTGCTCAAAAAGCCGCCAAAGAATTAAAAGGATTAGGAGAAGCAGGGCGATCAGTTGCGGAGTCGATGCGCACGACAAACGAGAAATTAGGAGAAGGGTTTACAAGTGTTACTAATGGAGTAGATAGCCTTGTAGAATCAATGGAAGGTTTAAGTGCGGCGGTTGTAAAGTCTAGTGCTGAGAGCGCAATAGGCATTCGTTCCTTCTTGGGTCCAGTTGCATTATTAACTATTGGCTTTGTTGAATTATATGAGGGTATAAAAAAGTTTAGTGGATCGGCTCAAGAAGCTGAACAAAGAGCGCAAGCAATGGCGGCGGCGGCGGCTGACTTACAAAGTAAACTTGAAAGTCTAAGTGAGCGCGGCGTAATTCCATCGACTAGAGAATTAATCAAGTTTACAAAGGCAAACTTACAAGCGCAGATTCAAAAAGAGCTTTTACAAATACAGATTGAAAAAAGTCGAAAAGTATTTGAAAGACTTGCCGATGCTGAAAAAGAAGCAAACACGGCAACAAGGGCAAGAATTAAAGCACAAAAAGATTCTACAGTATCTCAAGGAGTAGTAAACAAATTAACTATAGATGAGCTTAATGCTAAAGGTCGTTTGGAAAGCGCTAACAATAAATTAAAATTTACTTTGCAAGGTATTGTTAGAGTACAAGAATTAGTGAATCAAAAGGTTAGAGATACTCAAAAAATCTATGAAAGCTTTGAAGAACAGACAAAAGATTCATTACTTTCAAGGGCTAAAGAGAAACTCCAACGATTAGAAAGTATTAAATTATTACGCTTAGAAGCTAAGGGGATAGAGGATCGTTCAGGGGCTTTAAAAGAAGAAATTAAAATTGGTACTCAAGGCATTCAAGCGATCATTCAAGATTATGATGTAACTGAAAATGTTAAAGGCTTAAAAGATCTCAATAATAGTTTAGATCAGACTATAAAGCTCTTAATCAAAAATGCAGGAGCGTCAACCGAATCTGAACTTGTAACTCTGGCGGGTTTAAAAAGAGTTGCCAAGCTTAGAGAAGACAGCAGAAAAAAACAAAGCGCAGAAGATAAGAAACAATTTAGTACAAGATTAAAATTAGAAAAACAGCAAGACCGTGAAGAAATAACCCGCTTAGCTCGTATTGATGCATTAAAGATAAGATTAGAAAGCGACGGTTTTAAACAAAGAGAAAACTTAGCTTTACTCGCATATAATACAGAATTACAACTCGCTGAAGATAACGCAGATAAAAAAATAGAGGCTGAGTTACGTTATCAATTAGCTGTTAAACAAATAGAAGAATCTCGTCTAAAAGATCAACAAAGCCGATTCAATCAAGAACAAAAGATGATTGATGACTTTTTAGATAAAGCGAGAAAAGCACAAGAAGAAGCAAATAGGCGAGAGAGAGAAGCGCAACAAGAAAAGATCAATCAAGCTAAAGCTGATTATAACGAGCTAATTAATGCGGTCGATCATTATTCAAGCGGGCTAGCAAATGCGGCGGCGGGTGCTTTACTCTTTGGTGATTCAGTAAGTCAAGGTGTAGCCGATGCCTTAAACGCTTTAGCAAGTGAAGCGGCAGTAAATGCATTAATAGAAACAGCAAAAGGAATATCAGCGGCTGTTCTTACTCCTAAACTTGCGGGGGCGCATTTTGCGGCGGCGGGACAATTCGCAGTCGCGGCAACTGCGGCGCGCGGTGCATCGGCTTTACTCGGTGGCGGTGGCGGTGGCGGTGTTACTTCGGGCGCGAGTTCATCACCTTCCGGAGCACCTCAAACGGCAAGCGCACCAATAAGAGAAGAGGCGCGAGAATCTCAGATTGTATATAATATTAATTTTGGAAGTAGTGTAATATATGATTCAAAGCGAGCGGCTGAACAAGCTTTGGCTGATCGAATCACAACAATACAAAACACTAGACGACGCGGTGCACCGATTCCGAGGAGAGCATAATGCCATATAATAACCCTGCTCCCGACTTTGCGCTTTTAACTTCCATCGATGCGACCGAATGGTCAGGCGTCGAGCTGTTTACCCGTTCGGGCGGTTCCGCTGTATCATTCCCAACTTTTGCAAGTGGGTCCGGAATCTTTGAAGATGCAATCTCTTTGCTCGTTGGTCGCGGTTCAAATAGTGCGAATGATCTTCAATCTCGTATTGATTCGGCGTCTAACTTTGGCACTGGTAATTGGACAGTGTCGCTTGATAGTGCAACCGACAAAATTAAAATAGAGTGTACAACCGCTTTTAGCTTGACTGTAAACAGTGGAGCATTCAACGGGCTAGGTTTTGAAACGGATGCAACATTAACAACGAGTAAAACAGCGACGAACGATTGGACAAGGGGAGTACATCCGGCGTCTATTGCTTATGCTCTATCAATAAGCCTTACCTTTAGCGATGGCGGGTTAAATACATTTAATGTTTTTTATAGTCTTCCCTTTCAAGATGTACCCGTTATATTGAGAGAACGTGGATCAGTGGGTGATGCTGATGACGTGAATGCAACCGATTGCATCGAAGCGCTTGACCAAGCCGCACAAAGTTCAACTGATATAGTATGGTATCTCAACGACTCGGGTTATGTAGTATGTGAGTATCTAGGTTCATCAGTTGGCGCTATTACTTGGTCAAGTACGACGTTTAGGGATCGGCTCGGATTCAATGGAACTGAAACACCGGTTGACGACGCGGGCTTTAAGATTCTGACTGCAAAAAATCGAATGCCTTCAACATTATTTCCTTCTCGCCCCGTACAAAGATCCCATTTAAGGGTTGACCAAGTATCACAAGCTAGGCGTTTAATCGGCGGCGGTTATGTTTCTAATTTTGTAGGTTCATATATTACAAGCGTTGTCAATTTTGACCTTGACGCACGACTTGACCAGATTGATCTATATAGACATTTTACAGATAAGTTCATGCCGTACATATCAAGCGGTGAAAGAATCAATTACTATCAAGGGTGGGGAGATAGTCGCCGCGCTTTAATTCATGCCGATGTCACTACAAGCGCAACTGATGAATATACATTGTTGTTCACTTCAGAAGACAACGGCGATCAAGGGCGAATCCGTGGAAGCCTTAGCCCGACATCTACAATTGATTTAATTTATCCTGGAGACCTTCGGCGAAAAGTACCGGTATTGATGGAGATCGAGCATCTATGAGTAATTCTTATACAACGCCGCCTAATCTGCCAAATACTAATGCACTTATAGCAGGGCGAGAGATTGAATCGACTACGCTTCAACGGATGGGTGAATTAGTTAATTATTGTCATGCCTACGGATCAACCACCAATTGCATTAGTCAAACTTTTGACGATCAGACTTGTATTCGTGATGTCGCGTCAAGTGCGCTTGTGTGTCGTTGGCTTGTTCCAACTGTTAGTGATCAGCATACATCAATGACTTTTCATATTGACGCAAAAGTAACAACTGGTACGGGCGTAATTATACTTACTATTACAGATGGTTCGACAATTGGAACACAGTCAATATATGTTACAGCTACAACCACAACATATCATACAATTACGGTCAGTTATGGCGGTTCAACTTCTGTAGAATATCTTGAAGTTCAGATGGGCCTTGAAGCACCTTCAAGCGGCGAAATAGAAGTATTGACAATTACGGGCGTTTGGGATTCTCTTTCAAGTCCATTATCGGCGGGTGTAGCTGAGAGAGACGGCGAGATTATTACACCCATGGGGATCAATCGACTTGGAGCGAATAACGCTTTAAGCTCGCGAGCAGGTCTAAATATAAAAGAAAGTATTATATCTTTGAGGCGTCGCCCGCGTCCAATCTGGGTTTGGTCAGGAATTACAAATGTATCAAGCGCTTCATCAAACGCCGCCGAAGGTCCTCAAGCTTTGGGTATGGGTGATCTTCCTACTATTCACATCGCTCAACTATTTCAGGGTTATCTTGATGATACTGTTACAAGTAAAGTGGTAATTGCTGCATATGTCGTAAACATCACAACGGTTGATATTGAGTTCGACTTCATGGGTGATCATGTAGTTTTTAGCGCTAACGGGTGGCAGTTTAAAAGTATAGACGTTGATGTAAACTCGCTTGTTCAATTTCTTGACGTTGGTATTCCTGTTTATCCGGTAGGCTTTGATAATAGCCAAGGTAATCAATCCGGTTATAGTACGAATGTTAGCCCGTTTATCGACATCACAAAATCAGTCAGTGCAACAACCGCGCCAGTTGTGCCTTATATTGCATCGTTCACGGCTTGGATTTATTAAATGATACAAGTACCAATAAGTTACAATCGTTTACCACAGGATCAAGCCTGCCAAACTTCGCAACTTGTCACGGGGTCCGCTGTAAATAGTTTCGGTTCAGCTTTGATCCAATTGAGCCGGATCAAGTTCCAAGGACACGCTCATTTTAGAGTAGCAAGGAATACATTTAGCGCGGCTTTAGGTAAACCAACTTGGGCAGACTTTCAAGAGTTCGCCAGAGGTGAAGCCAACAAAGCTATACCCATAAAAAACTTTTATTATCAAACAATGCCAACTACCGACCGAATCGCTTTTTTATGTCGAGTGGTCACCATTGGCAGAATCTCAAGTACAGCAATCGCGGGAAGTATTAACCCACAAATAATGGTCTATATGAACACAACGGCGGGCGCAACGCTTGACGCGGGTTTAACTTATGAGCGTAACACTATATTGATGGAAGGTACCGACAACGAGAACTCGCGGCGCGGGTGGATTTATAGCGGCGCTGATCGTACAAGTACATCAAGTACTTTTGCCCGTCCCTTAATTCTTCCAAGTGCAAATGCAGGGGATGTCGTATCAATCAAAATCGCGGCTCAAGATTGCAAAGTCGTAAGCCTTGACCTTTTTGACTTGCACCCCGAGAGGTTCACACCATGAGTATAGATAGAGATCAAGCGCGGCGGGTGTTTGTTTTGGAAGTTGCAGGGCTTCCCATTCGTTATTTTGGCGGGCCTAGTCCAAGCGGTTCAAACCTTCCAAGCACGATTACAACTGGAATCAATTATACTGATTATGAGGCGATTACAAGCGTAGGAAGTTATACAGCAAACCTTGATCCTTCGGGCGGGGTTGCTTCATACGGTGCTTTAACTATCGAGTTAGCCATTAATAGGAACGGCGGGGTAAATGACGCGGGTGTAATCTTTGGGCGAGTTGGCGCAAGATCAACGGGCGTTTCTAAAGCTCAAGTGAGTACATATATGCCGCACGAAGACGCGGCTATTACAATCACAGTAGATCAAGACTTTAGCTCTTTATCGTACCCGCGATTATTCCATATTGGAGCCGAAACAGTAAGAGCAAGTGGCGCAACTTCAACGACTATTACGGTATCTAATCGCGGTGTTGGTGGTACTCCGATTCAATTCCATAGCCAAACTCTCGACGGTGTAAACTCTCCAGATATATATACAGAGATAACCACCTTTAGAGGTCGACGGGCTTCTTTATATGTAGCGAATCAAAGCCCAGATGGTACCGTTTCAGACTATACAGAATTGATAAACGGATTCATTGAAACAACGCCGACTATTGAAAGCGGTCGAACTGTTTCAATATCTCTCCTACCTCTCACCGCGCTTTTAGATTCTAAGATCTCACAAGTACAAGTTGAGACCCAACTTTTACAAGGCTTCCATTATTTCGAAGCAAACAACGCGAATATTTTAGAGTTCGGGTTACATATTGGTGATTTTAATTTCCAAATATTAAGCGATACAAAGCAGATTAGCGCGGGAACTTCAACGAGTACATGGTCTAACTTTAGTTTTCCAACAGGTCACGATCTTTGGATTGGTCGCAGTAGTGATCATACTTTACCGAATGGTGATAATACAGGTGTCCCACATGCTCGATACCCTGCGATAGAAACGAATACTTTTGTAACAATTAAGCCATACAACGCGGTTAGACGGGGAAGCGGCACGAACCCGTTAAATTATATGCGGATAGACTTTGATGATACGGCGGGCGTTGGTCCCGCAAGTCAAGGAGAACGAACCGCATACAGACCACAAAGAAAAATGGAACTTAAGCGCTTTGAGCTTGGATCTGATGAGGTCAAGCGTTTTCCCGAAATTATCAATGAAGTTGTAAACGATACTACAAACGGGATCACTGACTTAACGGGATTAAATGGAGGTGTAGCCGCTTTTACGCTAGACGGGAATAATTTAAAGCTTCATCAATTCGGCGGCAACTTTGCAACCCTTGCCATGTGGAGCAGTAAACAAGCCGCGCATGAATACGCACGTTTTAGAGGGTTTAACTCTGCATACTATCCAACGGCAAACGAAGCATTTACATTCTTAGAGGACAAGTATCGCGCATTTTATGGAATCGACTTTGCTGATGATCAACCATACCCCGCCGACCCTGTAACCGATCCAAACACCGGACGAATTAGAGAGCCGTTTATTTATCGAGATTTTAGAGGGGAGAGGGCTTCAAGTGTTACTATTCCATTTAATATCAGAGATGTTGCAAAAGCATACTATCAATTAAATGAATCTGTAATACTGGTTGATAGTAATTTACAATTACCAAGCACGGCAACAAGCGGGATCTTTTATAGTATTGAGGTTAAGTTCTGGGATCGAGATCTTAACGAGAACTCTATTCAATGGTTGAGCGCAACGCATCAAACACAAGTTAGTTTTGGAGGTTCACCCGTTGGCTATATCATTCATTTAGATACAACCCAGATTAGAGAGAACAATAAGAGCTTTGGTGATTGGTCCGGTAAAGATCGATCAAGGATAAGCATAGGCGCAAGGATAAACCAAGAATCACCAGGTCGAATACTACTTAAACTTTTGATGAGTGGCGGCGGTGGACAAGTCAACGGATCTTTAGACGTACTCGGTCTTGGCTGTAACATTGATCAGAGTGACATTGATATAAACTCGTTCAATAATTTTGATGCCCTCAGTAATCTTTCACTAGATATTTATGTTAGTGGCGCTGATGTCACATTACGAGAGTTAATTGATCCGATGTTGAAGAGTATGGGCGCGGCTTTGGTTATGCGTCGAAGCTCAACGGGTAAAAGCAAGATCGCACTTGTACCGCTTGGAGATGAACGGGCATATGTAACAAGCGCCCAAATTAATGAAGGTGAATGGATCGCAGACCCTGCGCCAATATGGGACGTTTACGAAGACATAGTAACTCAATGTATCTTTAGATATGACTATGATCCAATTGAGAAAAAGTTTTTAACCGAACAAATTATAAACAATCAAGAAGCGATCAACCGTTATGGAGAAGAGAGAAGCGCGATTGAACTTGATCTTTACGGCTTCACTAGTGCCCGTTTAGGCTTTGGCGCGGGCGATAGATATAGCGCTTTTCTTCCAACATTTAGCAGAATATTTAATGTACTAAGTAACCCGTTGAGACTTTGGCGCGGCTCCATTGGTACGGGGAAAAGCATTTATCTTGATGTCGGCTCATACATAACCGTTACTAGCTCGCATCTTCGCGGATATGGTGATGATTACGGCGTTACGAGCGGAATTGGTCAGATACAATCGATCAGACAAGAGTTAATGAGTGAGGGGAGCGAGCTAGATATAATACACACCGCTTTACAGTCGACCGGATGGAATGCGGCGGCGGACGTTTTAACCGTGGCAAGCTCAACAAGCGTAACAATATCTACTAATCAATACGCTTCATATGATCCGTTGAGTAACATTGTATATGATGGCCAATTCTTTCAAGCCGGTGACGTGGTCGACTACTTACCACGCGGTGATGAAGATAACCCGATTACAGGGCTAACTATTCAAAGCGTAACAGGAACATTCTACAACACTGTAACATTTACCGGCGCCCATGGCATAAGTACAACGGGCGGCACAATCGAGCCGACCACCTACGCAAGCGCATCGACAAACCACCAACAGTATGCGTATATTGATAAAAACAAGGAGTATTCTTGATGCCTACTAAACAGCAATTACAAGATATTATTGAAGATCTTGAAACGGATCTCCGAAGAGCAAACCGCGCTTTAACTCAGTTAGCGGTTGATCTACCTGACAAGATCCGAACCCCTAACGAAGAAAAAGTTGTACCTAATGAACG
>CETC01019915.1_pt1 | contig 12823 bp, 9 predicted proteins | sample 326911 | NCBI WGS metagenome assembly CETC01 (sample SAMEA2622694, study PRJEB7988) | marine metagenome | isolation source: saline water (ENVO:00002010), including | reverse complement strand
TTATTCAAACCTGGCACTCCAGTTCAAGCAAGAGAACTGACAACTTTGCAGTCTATTCTGCAAGGACAAATTGAAAAGTTTGGTAAGCATGTTTTCAAAGAAGGATCAGTTGTTATACCAGGTTCTTTAGGATACGATCAAGATTATACTGCTGTTAAGGTTGAGTCTACATTTTTTGGTGTTCCTGTAGAACTCTACTATGAGCAATTTATTGGTATTAAAATAAAAGGTAAAATATCTGGAGTTACTGCAAGAGTTGTAAAAGTTTTATCAGCATCTAAATCAGACACTGGTCACACCACATTTTACATAAAGTATGAGACTTCTGGTAGTGATAAGAGTCAGCAGGTATTTTCTGATGGAGAAAATTTACTTACCACTTTCCCTGTTACATATGGAACAACAACCATAGGTGGTGGTTCAGATTTTGCTACATGTATCGAATCAAATGCTACCGCAACAGGATCTGCCTTTACTGTAACTAAGGGTGTATTTTTTGCTCGTGGTGCTTTTGTAGAGGTTCCTACTGAAACAATTATACTTGATCAATATTCTCCAAGTCCTTCATTCAGAGTCGGTTTTCTTGTAAAGGAAGAGATTGTAACTGCTGTTGAGGATGATAGTTTATATGATAACGCTGCTGGATTTTCTAACTTTACAGCACCAGGTGCAGATAGATTAAAAATTAGTCTAACACTTACGAAGAAAGATTTAGGTGATTTTCAAGATGAAAATTTTATTGAGTTGTTTAGAAGTAATAATGGTAAGAAAGAACAAATTGTACAAAACACTATCTACAGTGAGATAGGTAAAGAACTTGCAAGAAGAACTTTTGATGAAAGTGGTAACTACTTTGTAAGAAAATTTGATTTGCAAGCAAGAGAGTGTTTGAATGACAGGCACTCAGTTTTTGGAACATATTTCCCTGAACAAAAAACAAACAGAGGTAATAAACCATCTAAGGATTTATTGAATATCAAAATAGGTCCAGGTAAAGCATATGTAAAAGGATTTGAGGCAGAAGTAACTGGATCTAGAATTCTTGACGTAGAAAAACCTAGAACTACAAAAAAGATAACAAGTTCTGCCATACCATTTGAAGCAGGTAATAAACTAAGGGTAAACAATACTTTAAATGGTGCTCAAATCAAATTGACTGCTGCGACTTCTGATTTTGTTGATTTGCGTGACACAAGACTTGGTGCTACAAAATCAACTGCTGCTGGTAATAGTATTGGAAGAGCGAGAGTATATGATTACAAAACTACGAACGCAAATTATACTGGAAACTCCACTCAGTTTGACTTATATCTTTTTGATATTCAAACAGACACCACAATTACAATAAACACAACAACCACTCTTGCTGTGCCTGCTCTCATAGAGGGTTCTAGATCTGGTGCTAGAGGTTATTTAAAAACTGCAGTATCAGGTTCTGCAGATCTTGTTGTAACACAAACATCAGGACAATTTATTGTTGATGAACCAATTATCATCAATGGTGTGCAAGATGGTAAAGTTATTAGATCTATAAGTGAAAAAGATTTAGCAGATGTAAAATCCGTTAGATCCACTGGTGGATCTAGAACCTTTGCTGCGGATGTGGTATTAGAACCAAAACAAGATTTTGGCGGAAGATCTTTTACTATAACAACTGGTGGTGTTATCACTAGTGGATCTGTAGGTTGGGTAAAAACTTTCAAGATAGGAGATATTATATCATACAAATTAGCAGGTGTAACAGACAATACCTTCAATCAAGTAAGTGACATTAATCTTACTAACAGGACAGTAACTGTAGTTGCAGCCCCCAATGATGTTAGTGGTGTTTGTGATAAAGATCTTCCTAGTTCAGATGTTACTGTAAGTGGATTACAAATAGTAGCATCTAATCTTAGAGCATCTAAAAGTGGATTTTTATATTCAGAATTACCAAACCCAAATATAGAATCTCTTGATCTTACAGATTCTACAATTCAATTTAGAATTGAAGTTACTGGTAATAGCACAGATGGTAACGGACAACTTGATCTACCTTCTTTGACAGGAACAGAAAAAGTATATGCTCCTTTTGATGAGGAAAGATATAGTATATTCTATTCTGATGGTACGATAGAACCTCTTACTTCTGATCAGTTTGTTTTAACCAATGGTGCTAAGGGTGCTACTATATCTGGTTTGACTCCATCACAAACCAATGTAGTTATTCATACCACACAACAAAAATCAAAAGTAACATCAAAACAAAAAAATCTGGTAAGAGGTAAATCACTTCTCGTTACTGGATCTGATAGATCATACTCAGGAGTAAGTACATCTATTGCTGACGGTCTAACATTTAGCAATGCGTATGGTAAACGTGTTCAGGATAGAGAGGTATCACTTGATGTTGCTGATGTAGTTGAAGTACACGCTGTATATGAATCATCAGGAACTGGTGCTCCAATTGTTCCTTCACTTACGTTAGCATCATTTACTGGTCCTAACGGAGACAACAGTGACATAATCTTAGGAGAAGTTGGTGTAGGAAAAAGCACTGGTGCATCTGCAATGGTGTTAGCTAGAAGTGGTACAAACAAAGTAGAAGTTTGTTTTAAAAACAATTTCCCATTCAAAGAAACTGAAGAGGTTGTATTCCAAGAAAGTGGTGTTGTAGCAAACCTATCTACGGTTTCACCTGGTGATCCAAATATAAGAAATAATTTCCTTATAGATTCAGGACAAAGATCTGAGTACTATGATTTTGGTCGTTTAGTTAGAAAACAAAATTTCCCTAAACCACAAGGACAACTAAAAATATATTACGATCATTACACCATAAATGCATTAGATTCTGGTGATGTGGTAACTGCAAATAGTTACAGTGCAGATAGATACGACACCGTTCCTATTTTTGATGGTATAAGAAACACTGACGTTATTGATTTGAGACCGAGAGTTGCTGATTATTCAGGAACTAGATCACCTTTTGAATTTGATTCAAGAGATTTTACTAACACTGGATCATCATCAAATGTTCTTGTTTCTGATGAAAATATACTTTTTGATTATAATTTCTACTTACCTAGAATTGATAGATTGTATTTGAATCCAGACGCTACGTTTACGGTCAAGAAAGGAATACCTGCTATCAATCCAACAGAACCAGAACCACTAACTGACTCATTTGAGTTAGCGAGAATAGATTATAAACCTTACGTATATAATGCTGCACAAGACGTTACCATAACTTCTCGTGGCAACAAACGTTACACCATGAAAGATATTGGTAGATTAGAGACCCGTATCGAAACATTAGAAGAAGTAACTTCTCTAAGTTTATTAGAAACTGCCACAGAGAGTTTAATTATTAGTGATCCTGAAACAGGTTTAGATAGATTTAAGAATGGTTTTATAGTAGACACCTTCAACAATTTTGATGTTACTGATCTAACTCAATCATCATTGAAATATGATATAAAAGATGGTAATCTTGTTGCAAGAAAACACAACGATTCTATTGATTTACTTATCGGATCCGATCAAATCGTAGGTTTGAATGGAACACCAGATCTTACAGTCGATCCTAGGTTTGTTAATGACCTTACCTCACCAAACATTCAAAGAACTGGTAATCTTATAACTTTGAGTTATAATAATATAATTAAAGACGAGCAACCATTTGCAAGTAGGGTAGAAAACGTAAACCCATATATGTTCCGAAAGTATGAGGGTAGTCTCACTTTGAATCCAGACAGTGATGTATTTGTAGATAGATCATTTAGCACAAGAGATGGTGGTATTGGTTACGGTAATGATTTTATATCTGAGACTGAACCCATACCTCAAATGAGGGAACAAAACATTCAGTTTGTAGGCACAAGATTAAAACCAAATACAGAACATTTCTGTTCGTTCTCTGGTGAGGACATGATTGATAGTAGAAATCGTGTTATACCAAAACTTTTGGAGGTAACTCCTATTCAGGGTGCTTTCCAAATAGGTGAAACTGTTCGTGGTACTGCAGTCAGTAATCAAGAAACAAGTCAGGGAACTGATTTCAGATTTAGACTAGCTACTCCTCACCATAAAGATGGTCCATTCAATGATCCAACAATATTTTTTGGAACTAATCCTTATAGTGAAACTGTAGTTGGATTGACATCCGCATACTCAGAAACAACTGAAGTATTGAATATTGACACTGCCTCCCTAAATCAAAAATCTGATGGTAATTTCTTTGGACAAGCACAAGTAGGGATGAGGTTGGTTGGTGAGACAAGTGGTGCTGAAGCAGAGATAAACAATCTTAGATTAGTATCAGATGATCTAGGAGCACTCATAGGAAGTGTATTCATACCTGGTGGAACTTTTCAAAATGGTACAAACACTCTCATACTAACAAGTCTAAGACCTCAAGATCAAATAGCAGGTTTAAACTTTAGTCGTGCTGGAGCTGACTTCTTCTCAGAAGGATTCTCTATATCAGAAACTACGATAACGAGAAGAGAACCAACTCCTCCACCTCCACCACCCCCAGTTATAATCAATAACACTGTTATTCAGGAAGTTGAAGTTCCTGTTATAGAAACAGTTGTTGAAGAGGTTCAGGTAGAAGTTCCTGTTGTTATAGAAGTGCCTGTGGTTGAAGAAATAATAATCACAGTTCCTTCTCCTCCACCACCTCCTGTCATTATAGAGGTTCCTGTTGAGGTTATTGTAGAGGTTCCTGTTGCACCTGAAGAACCTACCGATGATCCGTTAGCACAAAGTTTTCTTGTTCAAGAAGATCCAGGCATATTCATGACTGCAGTTGATTTATTCTTCCAAAGTAAATCAGAAACAATACCTCTAGAAGTTCGTATTGCTCCTATTGTAAATGGTTATCCCTCTAGGGAGATAATGAAGAATTCAGTATGTATATTGGATCCTTCGGATGTAAATATATCCGATGATGCTTCTATACCAACAAGAGCAACTTTCCCATCACCAGTATATCTTGCTAAAGGTGAATATGCATTCGTTGTCCTTACATTTACTGATGAATATAACCAGTGGATATCGCAAGTTGGAGAGGTTGATATTACAACTGCTGGTCAACCAGAACTAGGACAAGTTATTATCTCTAAACAACCAACACTAAGTTCTCTATTCAAGGGTCAGAACGCTGGGACGTGGACAGCATCTCAGTTAGAGGATATGAAGTATACTGCGTATAAAGCACAGTTTACTACTGATACTGGTGCATTTAGAATGTACAATCCACACTTAGGAGATTTTGCTGAAAGAAATCAACTTCCTGAAAATCCAATTGAAACTTTCTCTAGGAGAGTTGTGGTTGGATTGGGGTCTGCTATTGAACCAGGCATCATTGATATTGGTACACAGATAAAACAAAATAATAGAACTGCTAACGGTTTTGTTATAGAAAAACTTGCTCATCTAGATGACGGTGGATCTGCACTTACAATACTAAATGCTGGTACTGGTTATGAGGACGGACAATTTGATGATGTTTCACTTGTTACATTAACAGGATCTGGATCTGGTGCTACAGCAAACGTTAGTGTAGACGGTAACGTAGCAACTGCAGTTACAGTGACCTCTACCACAGGAACGGGATATGTAGTTGGTGATACATTGACTGCTGCACTTGGCACAAGAGGTCTAGGTCAAAATCTAACATTCAGTGTGGGTGTTACTACAGGCACAAATTCTCTTGTTCTAACAAATGTAAGTGGTAATGATTTCAATACCACAGATCTAATTCAGTATCATGACTCAACTTTAGGTTATGGTGTTACAGTAAATGGCATTGTGCCTAGCACTGTTACTGCAAACTCAGATCAATTTGACGGTAAAATATTCAAAGTAAGTCATGCCAATCATGGTATGCATGATGTGAATAATGTGGTCAAAGTTAGTGGTATAACTGGTGACATTGTACCTACAAGACTCACAGTTGGATATGCAGTTAGTCAAACAAACGCTGTTAGTGTTGCAAGTAGCATAGGATTCAATTTCTTTGAAGGTGCTCAGGTATCGGCAAGTAATCCTGGCGTTGCTCTAATTGGTGATGAAGTTATTACTTACACATCAGTTGGATCAAATCAACTAACAGGAACAATTACCAGAGGTCTTGATGGTACGTTTGCAAGAACGTATAATATAGATACTCCAGTTCAAAAATACGAACTATCAGGAGTTTCTTTACGTAAGATCAATAAGACACATAATATGGTTGATGTTTCAAATACAATTGTAGATAAGATAGCATTAGATTCTTACCATCTTAAAATATCTGGAGACGTATTCTTCAATAAAGATAAGCATGGTGGTGGTACAAGGGGAAGAGCAACTTCAAATATTGTTTTTGATACTATTGAACCAAACCTTGCGGCAAGCACTCCTCAAGGATCTGCTCTTACTGCTAAAGTAAGAACAACTTCTGCAACAAGTGTGAATGGATCTGAGACATCATTTGTAGATCAAGGATTTGAAGATATATCTTTAGCAGGTGAAACTTCATTTACTAGTCCTAGATTGGTTGCCTCTGGTGAGAATGAAAATGTCAAAGACACTTTGATTGCTTTACCTGGCAATAAATCATTTACAATAGAAATGAACATGAGCACAACTAACAGAGATGTTTCTCCTGTTATAGATGCTTTTGGAAGTTCTGTTCTCACAAAAGCATCAAGAATAAATTCTCCTATATCAAATTACACCATCGATAACAGAGTCAATTTATCAGAAGATCCTCATGAGTTGTTGTATCAAACTAAGGTTATAAAACTTGACAATCCTTCTACTTCTCTAAAAGTTCTATTTGCTGCAAATAGACCTCCAGCAACAGATATAAGAGTCTTATATCGATTGGAAAGAGTTGATGGAAATGAATTAGATCAAATCTTTGAACTATTTCCTGGTTTTGATAACCTTGATGCTTCAGGTAATGTTATTTCTGAGAAAAATAACAGTGGTAGACCAGATAGAAATATCTTATCTAGTCTACAAGATCAGTTCAATGAGTATGAATTTACGGCATCCAATTTACCACAGTTTACTGGATTCCAAATAAAAATTGTCATGTCATCAACAGATCAATCACAAACTCCTAAGTTAAAAGACTTTAGATCAATTGCAACAGCATAATTATGGCATGGTGGCTTCTACATGATATCTTAAACGGAACTTTTGAAGATGAATATCAACTCAAAAAGAGCACAGGTCGAGAATCACGCCTCTCTACAGAGAGACGTGAGAACGACTGCAATAATCAACAACGACAAGACTGCGTACAACCGTTACATGAACAGGAAAGATGCAGGGATGAAACAGAAAAAAGAACTTGATGAATTGAAGAACGAAATTGAAATTCTCAAGTCCTTATTATTAAACAATAAATAGAAGTACTGTAAAAGGTTCGTATGGCAGTCCCTTCAGTAAATATACAAATTGAGAAAGGAACTGACTTCTCTTCAACTTTTGATTTGAAGAAGAGGGATAATGATCCATTGGACCTTACACCATATGATTTTTCTGTAAAGATGAGGAAACATTCAGAAGCACCTGGATCTGTTTCTTTTGCCACCACTTATGGTGGACAACCCACAAAGGGTAATCTAACAATATCTCTGACTGACACTCAGACTGGTATTATTACTGCAGGGAGATACGAATATGATGTGGTTATAACTAACCGCAACAGTAACATAAAGACCAAGGTTATAACTGGTCAAGCACTAGTAAACCCAACAGCATCGTGATATGTCAATACAAGTTGTTGCAGTTGGTATCAACTCTAGTCATGCTGACACCAATTTAGACGGTCAACCCCGTATACAATTTACAGTAGAACAGGACGACACAGTGGCAAACATCCGAGACATTTCTGACATTGTATCAACAGCAATCGGTGCTGGTGTAGGAACGAATTTTGTTCTTAGTTATGATCCTAACGCAGATAACTTTGTCTTTATAAGTCCAGATGCAGTGGTAAATTCTGCTGCTGGAAGTTTATCAGGTCCTGAGGGTTTTGATACCTCAGTTATTACAGCTCTTGGTGAAGATTTAGATAATAAAATTGATCTTGATGCTGGAACATGGTCATGAATTCTAAATACAACAAGGTAATAGGGACAAATGAGTAATCCAGTACTTCAGTTTAAGAGAGGTAATCTTGCTAGTCTACCTGGTTTACGAGCAGGTGAACCTGGTTTTACAGTAGACAAGTACGATTTATATGTTGGTATTGACTCGACAACAACTAATAATCAATTTATAGGATCCTCTCGATTCTGGACAAAGGAAACAACAACCACAGGATCTGGTGTAAATTTAGTTGAGGGAACAAATAACGGTGTACATAAGGTTGTTCTAAAAGCACCTGCTACCATAGGTTCAGATCAAGAATATACATTCCCTGCTGCTGCTGTCAATACGGGATTTCTAAAATCTGATGGTAGTGGTAATCTAACATGGGACACAGGTCCTAACGCATCATTAGCAGGCGGATCTGGTGCTACTGCAGTTAATGTTTCTGGTGTAGGAACTGTTGCAAACTTAAAATCAAGTGATATTGTTGTATCTGCTGGTGCTACATTCGCATCTGCTCAAGTTAGCGACCTCACATCTGGTAGAGTTGTTCTTGCTGGCACATCTGGAGAGTTAGAGGATAGTGCTAATCTTGCTTTTACTGGATCTCAATTGAACGTTACAGGAAATGCAAACGTAACTGCTGATTTATCTGTAGGTGGTAATCTTACTATAAGTGGATCAGTAACACAAATTAATACAGTCAACACAACTGTTGAAGATGTATTACTTGAACTGCAAGTTGTAGATGGTTCTGCATTGAGTGGTGATACTAACAAAGACGTTGGTATTATAATGAACTACTACAGTGGTTCTGCTAAAAAAGCTGCTGTGTTTTGGGATGATTCTGCAGGTAGAATAGTTCTTGCTGAAGAGGCGACTGAATCATCAAGTGTATTGACAGTCAGCACTACTGCTTCATTGGAGATTGGTGGTTTATTTGTAAACGATTGTGCAGGTCAAACACAAGTAATTTCTTGCTCAGGAACCACTAGGTCATTAGAGAATGTGACCATAGACGGTGGTTCATTCTAGTATAAATAAGGCAGTTGTTATTCTATTATGAATGAAGAAGTGAATGCTATTTTGCAGGTTTATCAAAATAAGATAAACAATTTATTAGCACAAACTATTGCACTTGAGGCAAAAGTAATAACCGCAAACAATACGATTGCAAAATTACAAGAGGAAATAAAGGGATTAGATAAACCTACGTCTGTACCACAAGATCCTGATCCAGTTGTAGATGGTGGAGAAGGATAACTAAAACATATCTTCGTTATGTTTATATACTGGGGATATCCATGTGGGGGTAAAACTCACGTAAAGAACTATGCCATGATAAACAGTAAAAATCTGTTATCATGGAATCATATTGGTCATTTAATTAGAAAAAAGAAATACAAAGTAAACTACCATGAGGGCATAGAATGGGTTGACTTAAATATTGATCATATTTACTATCATAAAAATAAAAAATACGATGGTCTCAAAACAAACCATTACTCTGAACATAAAATAGAAATTTTTGGTAGAGGTGTTGGTCAACTATTCTCTCAGAACAATAGTATTATTACTAAGGAATCTATCTTACAAGATAGAAAAATAATAAAGAAAGTAAAAAAATCCATAAAGTACAAAGAAGATCACGTAGAAAAATATACGAGAGAGGAATACTTAAACACACTAATATATCATGAAATGTTATGCAGACATACAAAGCAAGTTTGCGAAGCAAAATTAACTGATGATATATTGAAAGAACATTATGATGAAATTTTTGATGACGTTGATATAGTTACACATCCATATATGTGGTATGAAGATATTGTAAAGAGCAATTTGCAAAGACTTAGAACAGCAAATAATATTGTACCATTCAAATCAAATAAACTCCATCAAACAATAACTTTTCTAGATGATTATCCCGTAGGTAGATGGGATAACAATGATGGTATATGGACTAATAGATCTGATCCTGTGGGATTGTTTGATGCCCCTAAAGAGAAGATATGGGCATATCTGGATGAATGGAACAATGATATCAATGTCACCACCTCTCTTCTCAAAAAATATAAGATACCATTTCAATATTTTGATTTGGATTTAGATAGTTATAAGGACACATTTGGATGGGATATTGAAATAGACAGAACAACTACGTATTTTGACAAGACATGGGATGAAGAAAGATACAAAAAAGTAGAGATAATTGCAAAGGAATATTTGTCAAGATGAAACTTGGTATCAATGGACTAGGAAGAATAGGTAAGCATATCTTTCATTTGGCGAAAGATGATCCTGACATAGAGATAGTAGCAATAAATGAATTGCATCTTGATATCAATAATTGGTTGTACATGTTACGGTATGACACGATATATGGTAAACGTGAGGCATCACTAGACAATATAAGAATATCACATTGCGAACATATAGATGATGTCGATTGGGGTTGTGATGTTGTGGTTGATTGTACAGGTGTGCATGATAATGTGATACGAGCAAAACACATATCACCAAAAGTCGTCTTTACTCACTGCACTGATGATATTGACTTTACTATGATACTAGGTGTCAATGAAGATCAATACAATGGTGAACATGTAATATCATCAAGTATATGTGATGCAACTGCGATAGCACCTATTACCAAACTTATAGATGATACATATCAAATTACATCTGGATATGTAACCACACTACACCCATGGTTGAGTTATCAAAATATCATGGATGGATCACCAATATCATGGGGTAAACCTGGCGAAACATTTTACCACTATCCACTTGGGAGGTCTGCTGTAAATAACATGATACCAAAACCAACAAGTGCTATGGACGAGGTATACAGAGTTTTGAAAATACCTAACATAGGATCTATGTCATACAGAACACCATTACAAATAGTGGGGTCTGCAGACATTACTTATAATGTAAAAGATAAAATATGCAAAGACGAAGTGATAGAATTATTCTTAGAATATGAAAGGAATCAACCATATAAAATAATCAAAAATTCATCAGAACCACTGGTATCAACTGACTACATAGGTGAGGAATACTCATGTATAAATGACCTTAGGTGGTTGGACGTTATTGGAGACAATCTTATCAAGATTGTTTTATGGTATGATAATGAATATGGTTATTCTTGCAATGTAATAAGACAATTGAAATTATTATGAGAACAGTAGCAGTAATCCCTGTAAAAGAAACATCGGAAAGAGTCCCTAGTAAAAATTTCAAATCTTTTTCTGATGAGAAATCTTTGTTGGATATTTTGTTAGAGAAATTGTTGAAACTCAAAATATTAGACCACATCTACATCAGCACAAATAAAAAAGATATAGATGTGTCACACGATAAGATTACTGTGCTTGAACGTGATGTAGAATACTGCGATAATGTAAAACCTTGGAGTGATGTCATACATGAGATAGCGAGTAAAGTCCCCGAACCAAATGATACTACAGTTGTATGGTGTCATGTCACCACTCCTTTATTTGACGATCATCAAGAGGCAATTGATACTTGGTTCGGTGCAGGTGAAGAGTACAATTCTTTGGTAGCAGTGGAAAAATTCAAAGAATTTTTGATTGATGACAAAGGGAGAGGAGTGAATTATAATCATGGAGCGTGGTTCCCTTACTCACAAAATCTACCACCATTGTATACAATAACATACTCTCTCTTTATTATGACATTGAAAGACATTGTAAATCTTAGGTATGTCATAAACACTAAACCATACCTATATGAAGTTGAATCAATATCTGCAATTGATATAGACTGGCCATGGCAATGGAAATTGGCAAAAACATTATATGAGGAGAAATTATGCAAATAGCAGTTGTAGGTGCAGGTGGGCAGGGGAGTGCTCATGCAGCATGTTTATTAAAAGAAAATTGGGATGTCAAAGTTTATAATAGAATTGATGAATACACCAGTGATGGGATTCATGATCTATCAAATGGTGTAAGAGAGAATATCATATACCTTCTTATTAGTGACGTTGTGCATGGTGATGTATATGAAAAATATATAAAACCTTACGAAACTGATAAAACAGTCATCATAGTAGCACATGCATATTCACTGTATTCAAAAAATTTAGTACCAAGCAATAATATATCTGTAGGTATGATAGCACCTAGGAAACCTAGCAAGTCTGTTTATGAAGCAAAGGTAGGTGGTGAGAAAGTTACAGCTTTTTGGGATGTCTTCCAAGGTGATTGCGAAGAGACACTTATGAAAGTTGCAAATGCCATAGGATATAATCTCATGCATGTGCCATGGGAACAAGAGTGTGAAGTAGATTTATTTCTTGAACAATATTTCTTACCAAAATTATTCTCATCAATTCAAGAGTGTTATAAGTTTCTGACTAATAAAGGAATAAGTAAAGAAGCAGCACTGTGTGAATTGTATCAATCAGGTGAGGTGGGCATGTTACTCACTGAAGCATCAAAGGTCGGATTACTTGAGACGTTTGTCAATCATGCATCACCAACATGTAGATTTGGATTGAACGAATCAATAGTGAATCCTAAAGGTATGGATGATGTATTGACAGGGATTAGAGACGGATCGTTTTTCAAGAGACTAAAACATGATACAATAAATGAGATGAAGTTTACTAAAACTATGGAGAAAAATTTCTTAGATCAAGACATGTCTAAATCATCTAAAATACTAAGAAATGAATTTGAAAACATACTTTAGTGGTGTTTGGCAAGATCAAAAT
>CETC01058490.1_pt1 | contig 12832 bp, 22 predicted proteins | sample 326911 | NCBI WGS metagenome assembly CETC01 (sample SAMEA2622694, study PRJEB7988) | marine metagenome | isolation source: saline water (ENVO:00002010), including | reverse complement strand
CGATTGAAGCATATATCTCCTTTCTAATCGTCAATTATGTCGGTAGCCGTTGTATAACCACCTCTAAAATGAAATTTAAGTTGGCTCATAAAATCCAACCCGTCTTTTGGGTAATATCGTTTACCATCCATACCCAAGACTCCTTCTTGAATTAAATATTTAGCAAATGGCTGATCATCTTTTAATTGTGAAAATACAACTTTGTCATCAATAAATTTAATTATTGTCCACGGCATCATTTTTTCGTGTTTACGACTATATTTACTGATAATGACTTTTTTCAATTGTTTATCTCTTTCATATTTCCATTGTTTGTTGTCAACCCATGTCATAGATATTTATCTTTCTCAGCCAAGTCCAACATGACTACCTTGAAAATCATCTGAATAAAAGATACTCGTTTCAGTAGGTTCCCAATCAAATTGATGTAATTCACCTATGTCAATTTTGGATGTATCGATATGTTTCTTGGCTTTAATCAATTCTTCAACTCTATCAAACATCAAATCTATTGCTCTGCCTTGACCATCACTATCGATGTCTAATTCCAATGGTTCTAGTCTTGATCGAATTTGTTTTTTCCTTTTTGCAAAATTTTCTAATTTATTCATCCAATAAGGAGAAATCTCTTTTTCTTTGAACATTCTTACAATATTTGGATCTCTTACTAATTGATTGCTTGGAATACTTGGTAGTGATAATCCGTTATCAATTAAAATAATATCAACATCTTCAAAATTTCTTTTTAATCCTTGTTCAGATAAATATTCGTCATAATCCCCACCAAAAATTGTTTTCCCTTTTAAACCTGGCACTTTGTCATAAATTCGATCATATGGGTCTATTCCATTTTCTAAATATTCGTGTTTTTGTCCCATCCAATCATCATAATCCCATACTTTTTTCAATTGTTTCTTATCCAATGCTAAATTGGAGTCAATATCTACAATTGAACTTTTTGTTTTTACCATCCAATTACCAGCGTGTCGATCTGTGCTATAAATGATGTAATCAAATAAATTCATGCCTTCCAATTTGTTTCGATCAATCTTTTCTAGCCAATTATTTTCTGGTGATGGAGGATTATCACGAACTTCATCAAAATCAGGCATAAATTTTTGTGCAGATCCAATGTTAGGATTTTTGGCTTTTTTAGCTTCTTCTCTTAATTCTTTAATAATTAATGCATCAATTCGTAATTCATCTGCTAATTCTCTTTTATAATCTGCCAAAGCCTTTTTTGTGTTTTCTGGAATAGCACCAGCATCAAACAATTTTTGTTGACCGTTTTTGCTATTAGCTAGTTTTTTCCTTTTTCGTAATCTTTCTTGATCTTTAATCTTTAATTTTAAATTATTTTGTATGTCCTTCAAACTAGATGTTAGTTTTTTATCTACAATCGTTTTTATTCCAGTTGTTGGGACCAGACCTAATCCTAATTCTTCATCAATGATTGATGATGCTACTTCCCTGCGATAATAGGTTCCTTGTGGAATACCGATTCTTGGGATAGGTGCTTCACCAGAAACTGGTTTGAAAACCATTTCAAAATCATTAGTCAACAATTGAGTTTCATTTATTCCTTCAGAACTTAAATATTTTTCTGAAAATCCAGTTACTTTTGTTTTTTCTATATGTTCACGTTCCAACGTAATAGGTGTTTTTTCAATGTCTGGACGAGAATCAGGTCGAGTAATAACAGGGGGAGGTAATTTACCAGTAGGACGTACATCATCTAGTGAAACACCAGATTCCTTTAAAATATTTCTTCTAAATGAATCATAAACTTCCGCAATAACAGGCTTTCGTGCCATTGCATATGGAAGACCATCTGATGCAGATAAAGGTTTCATTAAATCACGCAATGTCCTGACTTTACCCTGATCATCTGTTAGGTCTCTCAGAGATATTTTACCTTCGTTAAACATCTCCATCTTGCGTTTGCCACCAATGACTTGCCGTTGAAATTCAGGTGGTTTCGATTTGAGCCAATCATCCATGGATCGCATGGCTGGTTGGGGTCCATCCATACTGGCTCTCATGCTTGGTGGGATGTCGATTCCTGCTTCTCTGGCTTGTTTTTCGAGCCTTTCCAGCTCGACCATGACGGGGATATGCGTTGAACGACAGTTCCAATGGCGTGGAGTGGCATAATACATCTTCGAATGACCAACTGGACTATGCGATTTCTGTGTCCAGCGTAAATTGTCGTAAGATGCACATAGTGGCGTTGTCCTTGCGTCCAAAGTTGCCACCGATTCCACCTGATCCACAATATCATCGTTCTGTTCATAGATGCGATCTCGAACCCGACCTGAGAGTGTTTGAATCGCCGTACGCACCAACGCATCAGCCTCACGTTTTGAAATATCAACGATACCGCCCACTCTTTCATAAACTCTCCGCTTTTGACCATTAACGATAATTTGTTGCCATTTGCCAGTTGCCTTCCCAATGATTCTCCTTCGCAAATCACCTATTCCTTCACCTTCTGCGAAACCAAGTTGAATTTGCGTAATGATGCGGTTTTGAGTGTTGTCCTTTTGACGATCCCACCAATTCGACATAACCGCTCCACGAATGAGAGATTTGTCAACAATGGTTTCAATGGCATTTTGAGTCATTACGACATTGTACAATGGCATTCTTATCGATGAATTCATGAGATCGACTTGATCCATCGTTTCCATGCTGACGAAATCATTCAGGAATTCACGAGAATCCTTTTTTAATTCATCGTAATTGGTTGAAATTGTTTCTCTGATTTGATGGAGCATTGCATTTAAACGTGCCTCTCTATCAACTCCTGCAATCGGACCTTGATATTGAAGACCACGACCTTCCATTTGTGAAAGGATGTCCTGCTCCATCGTTTGCAAAAACCCAAGGACTCTGCGTTTTTTGGCAGATTCCATGTGTTTGAGACTAATGGCGTGGGTGTAGTAATGATCTTCGAATGATTCGACCAGAATGCTCATAAATAATGCTCAGATCGCTTGGTATTAAAACTCTTCGAGTTCAGGCATGGGTTGTTCTGGTTCAGGCTCCACGTTTTGTGGCATCGAACCTACACGCAATTCGATCATTTCCTGTTCGTCTTCGAATGTTCGATCATCAGGGTAAAATTCCAATAATTTGCGTTGATAAAATGCAGTCTCTTTGGAGATCACACCCATCTGTTCTGCTTCTGTAATGGCTTTAATATCTGCAGGATCCCATCGTTCATTTGTGAAATCACGATTCAACGTAACTTCAATGTCTTCGCTCCATCCCATCCATGTGGCAACATGACCAAGAAATTGTTCGGAACCTTGTTCAACTGTGTCACAAATGGTTTCGAGTGCAGATGTTTCAGAGGCAGTGCGTATTCGTGCAGTTTCAGCAGATTCAACCTGTTTGCGTTGTTTTTGAACCAACGAACCACCAATTGATGCCATAACTGCCATTTTTTCAGACATTGCATCCTTTAATGAATCTGTCCCTCGTCCTGTAAACTCCAACAATCCGAGTTTTGCGTTTTCATTGCGGATTGATTTGAAATTCAACGGACCTAACGTGTCCAATGCCTCATCCTCATCCAACCCTGTTCCGTATGGAGTCGGTACTGCAAGCATATGAAGGACTTGTTCATAATCGGCTGAATTTCGGTAATGCGAGATATTCAATGTTGCAAGGTCAAACAAGGGTGGTTTCTCGCACATGGGAGAGATGTCTGAACTGTTGATAAACGTGAATGGAATGAAATCAAGTGGCATTCCGTTTTGTGTTGGTTCGATTTCATCAACAATCAACAATTCACCTTCTTTCATGCGGTAAACGATTTGGCTGTAACGACCTTCCTCATTGATCATCAAATGACGATATTGTTTCACAACTTCAGAAACGTAATTACCGTCCTTATGCATTCTGGAATCAACTGGATATTCGCAAAGTGTGATATGCGTAATTCCATAATCTTCCTGATGCCAATTGGTGATGTCCTCTGCCTTGTAAACGCACAAATATGGCTCTCCACCTTCACGATCCATGTCAACAAGGACTCCACATCGACCCACAGTCAAAACTTCTTTGAGAATCGATTTAATCGCACCATTTAAATTCTGTCGTTGTTTCGTCACTTCACCTTTTCCCCAATCAACAAGAGCATTGTCCATTTCAAATTGAGGGGATTTGTAGAAAACTTGACCTGTGCGACCATTGACAACGGTCCCAACAACAGGATGAAAGACTGCTCTGGCTATGTAGTTTTCGTAATCACGACCTTCTTGCCCTCCAAGTCTGGGGAGGTATTCTTCTCGATGTTCAATGGCTTTGATTGCTCGTTCTCCATCGTATGTATCACGGCAGGTTATCCATTGAATGTACCGATCATCGTATGATGGATGAGTACTCAGGATTGCATCATCATAATTCATTAGAGCCCTTTTAATCTGGTGTGGCTGATTGTGGAAGAAGTTTTCATGATTCTGTATCTGCAAGCATCGGCTGCATGATCTTCAGCATTGGTGTCGGCATCATCGAGGTCACGTTGATCTCTGGGTAGAGATGGAACGGTTCTGATGAAGTGACGGCAAGTGTTGAAAATAAACAATCCTTGTTCTTCCATATTTTGATCGAGCGAGGCTTTCATAAGCCTTCTCATTCTCTCCCAACCTGATTTGCGGGTATTATTGGCTTTCTCCCAACGACAACCGACTCGTCCCATTTCATCGGCAATCGAAGTACCGTTTTCTGATGCAAAAATTGATGGGTCTGCAGGACCTGGATAAGCATGAACATCCATTCGTTGCTCTTTTTCACGAATTCCTCTGCCAACTTCAGAGGCTAACATCCTCAACCCCTCGTTCGGTTTGCCGTTGCATCCGTACCATTCGGCGATGTGGAACAAAGTCCCTTTAGGATAGAAATTGCCGTTAGGCATCGTTTCTCCGTCTGACTCTGCCCACCATTGAACTGCGAAGGGTCGTGTTGATCCCCAATCGAAGGATCGATCAACTCGCCACGTTTCAGGAATTTGAAAAGGTTCGATAACGTGTTCTTGAGTGTGCCATAAATCATCAAACATACCTCCTGCAACAATGTTCCAGTCTCCATCAAGCCATGCCTTAATGAGCCAATCTGGGCCTGAATTTTTGAGTCTGTCGATGTAAGTCGGGTCAGCATCGGTAAGTATCTTGTTATCTTGCAATCGAGCAGGAATGAAACATCTCGTGCTACCTTGCGCATCCTTAACGAGAGTTCTTGGAGGTGCTGGATCAACAAATCTTGCTTTAACCCAGTTATGTCCGACACCACCTGGATTGCCAGTTGATACCATTCGTGTTGGGATTCCTTCTGCTGACCTAAGGTTACCTTTGAGTTTGTCGTATGTGGTTTGTAGAGGCCACGATTCCAGTTGATCGAGTCCAATCCACGAATATTCGTGTCCAAGGTATCTGTTAACAGTATCGTCTCTGTCGAGGTATCGCATTTTGAGGTTAGAGCCATTCTCAAACTGCCAGACTCGGTTGTTTGCTTTCCAGACTGCTCCAAGCATGGGATACATCGTTTTCGACTTGTCCTGTAAATCTTCAAGTTCTGGATATGTTCGTCTGAATAAGATGCCTTTTGCTCTGGGATGAGCGAATGCATGAGAAGCGAAATCAAGTAGAATCCCGAATGATTTACCCCCACCCCTTGCTCCACCGTAGAATATTTCACTTGCAGGGCAGGCGAGTAATTCGGATTGAGGCCCAGGTTGGGTTTTAATGACAAGTTTATCACTCAATTCACCTCTGTTGGATCTGGCAAGGCTTCGGTATCAGGATTAACAATCTTTGTATTCCATTCTTCCAATGACATTTTTTCGACAGGCACGAACTGGACTTGCACAGAGCCGTTTACATTCGCTTCCAGACGATCCTTACGACCCCAGCGTTCAGGAAATCTACGTTCCAATAGCCACGCTTTTGACTGCCATGATTCATCTCTGACGATTTGTTGAATGAACACGGCTTCGGATCTTGCTTCGGCATCTTTTATTGCATCCCATAAATCCTTATAAATTCCAGTTTCTTCATGTTCACCTTTTTCGAGCCATCGATAGAAAGTTGTGGTCCCGATATGACACATAGCACAGGCTTGAGCGTGGTAATTTCCATTAGCAATAAGTCCTGCGAGCCTTGCAATCAGGTCTTTATTGAGTTTGAGTTTAGCTCCACGTTTCATGTTGTCATTTAATTTAAATGCCAAGGTCTTGGACAAAGTTGTTTCATTCCTTTTCTGGTGAATTCGACAGGATTTTGTTTATCGATGAGAATGTAGATACCTTTGCCCCGATTTTTAGGTGATTTATCAAAAACCTTTTTGTGTTTAATGGATCGGAAAATAGATTCATCGACCACATGATGACCAATATCTCCATAGAAATTTTCATTTCGTGGAGTAGGAAAGGCGATCACAACATTTTTACAAATCCTTGTCATTTCCTTAACAGCCTTTGCTTGGTTTTCAGTTTCAATATGTTCCAGCGTTTCGACACACCACCCCCAATGGAATTTATTGTCAGGGAATTTGGTTCCTTCAACCAGATCGCAGACATAATCGACATTGGGGCCTTTTCTGATATCTAGGGATTTATAGGATTTACATCGATTTTGCAGGATTCCTTTGTAGGGTGCTGAACAACCTGACCCGATATCGAGGATGGTGTCAGCTCCTTTTGGTGGAAGAAACAGGAGATAATATCTGATGACCTGTTCGGCATTGTCATGATGGGAGACATCTCTCATTTCCTCTGGTCTGCGATAAATTTTTTCAAGGCATCAATCATTCTTTTTCTTTTTTTGAGACTTTGCGGGAGCCATTGTTGTTGCCTTTGATTAAGTTCTTCGAAACCTGAACCATTTGTACTCCTGATTTTATCCATGAGTTCGAGGTGGTCTCGGACGTAGAAGAAGTCGTCAAATTCGATTCCTGATCGTTTGATGGTGTTTTGGCAGTGGATGTCGAAGAACTGGACAACATTGCAAAACAGGCATTCATAAAATCGGTTAGCGAGGTGGTTATAGACTTCATGAGTGTATGCATCTTCGATATAAAGGGAGTATCGGAATTTGTTGAGGATTTCATGTCCTTGTTTCCATTGGAGAGGTTCGATGAAATTGGGTCGGCATCCGACGTGGTGGTATTTTTTGAAGTTTTTAATGCTGGTAGATAGATATATAGGTTTTTGAAGGTAACGAGCAAAGTATCGAGATCGATCTTTTCTGAAGGTTCCGTAGTAGATGCAATCGTACTTTTTCTCCACGAGTGGATTTGATTCTCTTGCGAGGAGTAGATTGAGGTCGTAGGTGTGGTACGATTCAACTCTTTTGAAATTATGCGACTTATCTTTTTTTTCAAAATTGCAAATCGCCTTGGCTTGTCGTGGATCTGGCCATCCAGTATTGAGAGGCCACATAATGTCATATTCGTTGGTAAGCCAATAAACCTGAGCATCTGGATTATTAACGCAGTAGTGGAGCCATTCTTTGTGTGGCATGTAATGGCTTCCGTAGGCGAGGATGATATGCTCGTATTTTTTATTCCAATTTCGTTTGAAATCTTTTCTGGTCTGAATGAGGTCTGCACCCAATTCTTTGGCGAGTATATAGGAATTGCGTAGGTGTGCATTTGCCGATTTATAGGAATGCCAATAATTTTCCAGAATACAGATATCAGGCATTGACTTGGACCATCTCCATGAGGTCGTTGGCTGGAATGCTCATACCTGTTACATCCAGACAATCACGGAGTTTTTCCAATTCAGCCATGTTTTCGCATTTGACCATGAAATTAACTTCCACGTTAAATTCCTCGTGGACTTCTATATCATCCTTTGTTTTCCATTCATCCTTATCATCCAGATAAAAATGTTTAAATTGGCCTAGGTCGATGTCGGGCAATTCAAGGTTTTCGAGATCCAGAGCCTTGATGTTGTAACGGCTGACGAATTCGTAAAGTCCATCATCGGTGATCTTCTGATAGTGAGAATTGATCGCCAACAATATTTTGGCCGCCTCTGTTTCGTCCTTTGCATCGATTTCAGCAACAGGCAATTCTCCGATTGAATATCCGTCTTCCAGCATTTGACCAAGGACATACAATCTTCCATGACCATCCATGATCTGATCATTCCAGACAAAGATTGGAGCAATCCAGCCTCGTTCAACGATTTCTGCTCTTAATTTGTCGGCATCGTCAAGGTTCATTTCCTTGAGATTGCCTTGGAAGGGTTTGAGGGATTCGAAGGGAACGGTTTTGGACCCTTTACAACGGATGGGGATGGTTTTGTCGGACATTTTCATCTAAATTTAAGGTTGATAATCGATATGATTTCAATCGACTGGAACTAATCAACCCTAGTTTTCCGACTTTTCCGATTTATCCGATATTATTTTGAGAAAGCATTCATTTTGAATGTTATTTTCATGATTTTGCATCAAGAATGGTAACATTCATCTGTGTGAGCCCACGTATTGAGAGCATTGCAAATTGATTGTTTATCCAGTTTTAAATTTAGTTTTTCGATATGCCAATAAGCCTCGTAATCACGTTCTATGTCATTTGCTTGTCCAGTACCTTCATAATTTTGATGTCGTTGAACTTCAAACGTCCATTTTTCAACCCATGCCTGAGTATGTTTGATTAATTTAGTTCTTTTATCTGTTTTGTGAATGATCTCCATGCATTCCTTGTATGATCTGACAAATTTTTGAACGCAATGATCTCCACCATCAGAATTCGCAAAATCTTCATAAACATGATAAATGATCATAATCCTCTCCCTGAAAATTGTGGATCGTGATCAACACCACGTTTTTTCAATTCTTTCATCATCGCTTCCATGGGCGGATATTGCATGATGTCGAATTCCTGTTCTGGATAATATAACCCATGATCATAATCTTCATCGTTGTAAAAATGATTGATGATTGATTCAGCCCACATCGTGGATGCATCGCCATTCAACGTTAGAGCAAATTGTTCAAATTCCTGCATGATTTGATGTTCAATGGTAAATTGATTGCGTGCCATGAGGTTGGTTGCGTTTTTGAGGTGTTCTGTGGTCATTTCATGAATGAACATCGTTTCACCCGACTTGGTTTTCCATTTCAACATTTTTCAATTCTCCTGAAATAAATTGTTCGGTTAGATCGGTGCTAACTGGTAGCGTTCCACCTTTTTTCAATGCATTTTTTCCTTTCTTGATATGTTGAACCCTCGATATCCAGTATTGAGGATATTTATTTAGAAAATATTCTGCTCCCTCGTACATAGCTTTAATGCTCAGATAATCGGCATCTGTGAATAAATCTCCTTTGTTGTATTCCTGATTTTGAGGTGGGGCTCTTTTGTAGGTGATTCGATATAGAAATGGCGAATCATGGTAGGCTTTGAACATATCATTCCAACATTCAAAACCTTCAACTTCACATTTATCCATGCCATCCTTTCTTGATCCATTCGATTTTGTCGAATAGAGTTAATTTTTCGTTATCATCGAGAATCATTTCTACTGCCCATCCATCCATTTCACAAAGTTCCAGTTTTCTCAAAATACTCCATTTTTCGTTTTTCAATCGTTCTATTGCTTCCTCGGCTCTTTCAATTCTGATCAACGTAGATTTCAACTGATCATTCAAGGATTCTTTCATTCCTTGCCGTTGACCTTTTTCATAATCACGCATTGGCTCCTTTCACTTTTTCTCGGAGATGTGGTGGCAACGCATCAAATATTTTGTTTTGCGTTGAGAGTGGTAAATCAAGGATAGGTCTAATATCGACTAATCCTTGAAATGGTGAATCATCTTCCAGTTGGATTTTCAAAACAGTAATCCATTCATCGATTGTTCTTTTTTCCTTCATCTACAATCTCCTTAACTGCGTTAAAATTTGTTTCTCTAGTTAAATAGCGTTTTATCCCATTCACCATTTTCATCATTTCATAAACTGGATTTTTCAAGTGTTCATACAACATTCGGAAATGATCCATTTGATCTTTAAACCAATCCAAACGTGTTTCATAGACTTTCATACGTTCAGTAAAATCAATGATTTTTTCTTTTGTTGGTAATCGTTTGTACTTGTTTTCCATCTCTACAATCTTATTTGTTAGCGATTTGATTTCTTTGTTTAATCCAGCAATTTCGTCCTTAATTCCTAGAATTGTTAATTCCTCTGATGATTTAATCTTAGACATTACAAAAATCTCCTTTCGAGGTTTGCAAAAGTCGCCATAACTGCTTGTTTTTGGTCTTCCATGAATTGATCGACATCGTTGATCCTTTGGGTGGTGTTGACCATTTTCGCTTCATTCTCGACTAATCTGTGCGACCATCCGAACGGAATAACAACATCCTTTGATCCCCAGAGATGAAATTGGTTCGATGTATCCACCAGACGTTTTTCGTGGGGCCATAACATCAGCATTTCGATGTCTTCACCGCAGATTTGATTTTTCATCAATTGAATCTCACGCCAATCGAGTGAAACGCTTTGATCGTGGTATTTGAAGGACAAATGCCATACGTCAAGGTCATCACTCCAATTGGGATGAATCGTATCCGACTTTTTATCGAGGATTGCTAGGATTCTGTTGTTCTGCCAATACTCTGATCTTTTGTAATGCTTATAATTTCTAATTGCGTGTTTTCTCGCATTTGTGAAACCAGCATCTTCCAGTTTTCTGGTCAAATCAGAGATCGTTTGTTGTTTGGTACCTGGATGGAACTCTTTGAACGGAAGTTGTTCAAATGGTCCCCCAAATTCTTTAAATTGATCGGTCTTCATGTAATTTTCCTTTGTAATTATGTTCGATTCTTGTGACCTGCAATTCTAGTTTCCATTTGGTATCAACGATCATCCTTTGATCGCAATTATCACAGTAAACAATTTCCGAATTTGGATTTGGTCCTAGTTTGGAGTCTGGGTTATATAGAAAATCCCATTTGCAATATGGACATATAATTTTCATTGATCCTCATTCCATAAAAAGTTTCCAATCTTCGTAAAATTGATCGGGATTGGTTTCAAACATCTTTTCCAGATTTTCAAATGCCAGCTCATAAACGGTTTCATCCGTGTAACGATCCAGCATCGTCTTGACTAAGGATTCGATGTTGTTTTCATTGTGGTCTGGGGCCTCTCCTTCGGGTGGTGAAGTGAAGGAAAGGTCCCACCCTAATAAATCTGAGTGGGACATAAATCTCCTATTTGTAGGATTCATCAAGGTTCAACGGAGCGATTTTCGAAGGTTTTTGCGACTCTTGAATGAGAGTCCCGATTGCAACCTTTCGGGCATCTCGTTCTGACAGTTTCAGCATTTTCTTAAACTTCTCCGTCAATTTTTTAATCTGCTCTGGATGAAATTTCATGAAGCCTTTTGGTAGGCTTGGAAATTACTCATCCAATTAGCGAGGATTTTACCAGCCTCTGCTTTTGAGAGATCGAAGGTTTCCTGCAAATAGGGTCTTGCACCAAACATATTGGTAATGCCCGATTCCCTAAGATTGTTCAGATAATCGATGTATTTTTGGTCAATTTTGTTATCCATCATTGTCCTTTCAATAAATGATTTTGTTGCCAGCGTAGAAGTGTTTTCTTCTTCACTGTTGATGATGCATCCCATTTCATAAAAGATGCGTACTGTTCGTCCGTGAGGACACCTTTCTTCCGCAATTCAGCGAGAATGTAGGAAGAATCCCAATCGCTTTCCTCGTAATCTAACGATGAATCCAATTCTGCAACGGTTTCATCTACATTTTGTAAAAATCCGACCATGTTTACCTTATGATGGAGGGTTATTGGATGTAGATTCCCGAGACTCATTCATCAGGAAATCGTGGAGGCGAAATAAGCCGTTCTCAGGATCATTGAACTCTATGTTTTTTTCGGTGAACCATCCTGTGAGGATATCCATTCTTTCACCGATTTTGATCAATTGATGCCTTGCTAACTGTTGATTTTTCAACGATTGCGAGGAATCTGAAGTAATCGAAACCAACATAGAGACCAATTCAGCCCAAGAAGTTGATTCTTGGTCCATTAGCCGTTCCTATAATGGAGATTTAACAAACGAGAACCGCTTGTACCGACTCCAAGGACGGAGCCAGTATCAGGGGTTCTCGACCCCTGTGATTGATGATTTAAATGTCCATCGCATCTTCGTCAATTTTACGTTTTGCTTCTGCCCGATCACGTTCCTCATCCAATGCATTGCAATGATCACAACAACCATAAGCATTCTCAGCACCACATGAAGGGCAAGGTTTGTCATTTGGCATAAGTTTTCCTTTAAAGAGTTTTGTAGGGGGCCAGCAGGGGGCCTAGGCTCATCAATGAGCCGTCCATGTCAAAAGTGCCGAATGACAAGACCCCCAAGCTGGGTTTAAGCTGCTACAGGAAGATCACGGTAATTTTCAATCCGACCCCGATGATTCAGGGTCCAGTTTGCCAATTCACCGGCTTTCTCTTGGATCTCCAATTTCTGCATGGGATCGTAATGATCCGCATTGGCAGACTCCGTAAATGTTTCGATGAAATCGAACATTGTGGATTTGTTACGATGAGAGGAATTCCATACCGCTCTGGTTGTTTCACCACCAAATTGATTAGGAATTTGAGAAACGTAATCCGTAGCATTTTTCACGGCTTCCGTTCTTTCGTCACCTTTGAGATTCGATGAAGGCTTGAAAAGCCGTTCTTTACGAATTTCAGGCAGGATGTCGTATGGGCATCCTAATTGGACAAGGGCTTGAGGTTTGAACTCAATTTTACCAAGGGTTTCAAACTTCTCCTTGATGACCTCATA
>CETC01070433.1_pt1 | contig 12842 bp, 22 predicted proteins | sample 326911 | NCBI WGS metagenome assembly CETC01 (sample SAMEA2622694, study PRJEB7988) | marine metagenome | isolation source: saline water (ENVO:00002010), including | reverse complement strand
TTTTGTTCGAGTTGTTCTTGATCTAAATCATTATTATCAATTATTTCTTTCATTTTTATAAATATTATAAGGATTATTATTTTAAGTAATTAACTTATTAAAATTAAATTATAAAAATTCGATGTTAAAAATAAAAACCGTCAAAACCGTCAAAAAAAATTGAAAAAAGTAAAAGTCAATAAGGAAATTATAAAATTCTATATAGACTTTGACATTTTTGAAAAATTTTTGACGGTTTTGACGGTTTTTATAAATTTTCGACATTAAAATATTATTATTATAAATTATTCTCCCACTTCAATAAGTTTATCCACTTCAATAAGTTTATAACCAAAAATAAGCCCCCTGTATTCAACTTTATTAATTTCTTTTCGTGGGAGAATATTAAATTTTTTTTCCAACTTTTCGTAAACTAATTTTTTTTTATTTAATTGTTTTTCTTTTTTATCCAAATTTTTATATTCTTCGCTAAATTGATAATGTTTCCATATATCAGGTAAACATACAAAATCATTTTTATTTTCAGATTTTTCATAATTGGCATAAAAATAGGTTAATATAGTATTACAACTTTCAAGAAACTGTTTTGATCTTTCTTTAACTATATCTGGAATAAATATATTTGGTTTCGAATTATTAATTATATAATGGAATAATGTAATTTTATATTCATCTCTAAATTTATCTGTATCATATTCAGGGACTTTCTTTTTATAAATATCAGGACATTCTCTTAGTTTATCAACATTTTCTTCGCAATCATCCGAAATAAATTCTATTACAAAATTAATATCAACATATCTTTGTATCATTGATGCATTATCAACATCACCTTTTATATTTAATCTTTCATTACATTGGCAGATATGTGTACCTCTGTTAAGTATTTCAGTTTTATTAGAATATAATCCACGACATGCTAGTTTTTGCTCACCAGTAATACCTTTAATCGTACTTGCTTTTGCATCATCACCCTCCTCAGGTTCAGAATAATCAATAAATCTTTTCATATGCATGTTAGCAATGGATGGATCAGGTTTTGAACCATCAATTTTTTTTGTTAAAATAACCGAAGAAGCAGTCAACCCGTAATTACCAACTAAATGCATCATTAGTTTATTAATAAGCCCTTTCCCATTTCTACCTTTCCCGTTTATACACACAAAGTTGGGTAATAATTCCGCTATTAAACCACTTCTCAAAATACTAATATAACATTTTCTTACATGTTCATTTGGTAATGAATCTTTGAAAATATTATCCAATTTTTTTAACTTATCTTCTGTACATTTTGGATAATCATCATATCTGTATCCAGATGTAATTGTTACATAATCTTCAAGTGATCTTTCAACAAATTTATTTTCTTTAATATCAAAACTTTTATCCAACCAACAAAATAAATGTGGATTAGGATCCATCGTAATATTATTTGGATTACATTTCAAATAAGCAATAATTGATTTTGCAACTTGAGTCTGTGTTGAATTACTTTTAATTTTAAAAATGTTTTTTTCAATTTTTTCCGCTTTTTTTTTCAATTTCCATTTTTGAGTGCATATTTCGCAATCATCGCATTTTGATAAACTCTTACATTTTAACTTATAATTTTCTTTTTCAACTTTCGATAAACCAGCTGAAAGTATAGGATGTAATTTTTCAATTACATAATAAGTGATGTCCTTGGGTTCATAAACTTTTTCCCAAATCCGAAGTAACTTATTATATATAAAAATACATTTATTATCTTCAGATGGATGATAAAATATTTCATCATTTTCTTCAAGATATAATTTACAGAAATCATCATCTGCAAGTGATTCATCCAATAATATTTTAGATTTTCGCCATTTATTATGAAGTTGAAAATGTTTATCTTTATTGGATTCTTTACTATAATATTTTATTGTACCGAAACCTACAGTTCGGTAATCACTATTTTGTAAATATCTATTTACTTTATATTCATCATATTTCGTTGGGGATTTTTTAGACCAATCATGTATTAATTCAGGGCATCCAATATTTCTTAATGCAGAAACTATTTTAGACCAATGAGGATATTTATCACAATATGGTGTTATTTTAATATTATTCAAAAAGTCTAAAACTTCATCTTTATTAAAATTATTATTTGCTACTTTTTGCTCATTTTGCTCAAAACTTTTTTTATCTTTTTTTTCCCAACTTAATATATCTTCATGATCAAATATTTTTTGTGCATCTTCTTTTGATATATGAGGTATACCAACCCCATTTTTAACATTATATACTGTTTTATCAAATTTTTCAAAAGTCATATTGGCTTTCATATCTCCATCATAGATAAATAAACATTTATCTGAACCATTATAATTTTTAAAGAAATCATTTTTCACAAAGAAATGATAGCCCTTTGTATTACCTTTTATGTAAGGTGCATTTTTCAAAAAGGGAAAATTTTTATAAATATCTTTTAAATCAATATATTCTTCATTATCAATATCAATACAAACCATTGGTGAACCTTTAAACCAAACTTGGTATGTTTTTTGAACACTTACATCAGTTTTATTTTCTGCAAATTCATCGGCTCTTCTTTTCGCTTTAACCAGATGTTCGTCACCGAAATCTTTTATCAAAGATGGTTTATGTTCATAACCTGTTTCCAAACCAAAATATTCTTTATTTAGCTGGCCACTTTCATTTTTGTAATACACTGTATAAAATACACCATACTTAAAGTCTTTTCCAAATTCATTTTCCAGGATTTTGAAAAAACTACTTAAAGAATACTCGCGTCTATTATCTGAGGTAAGAGTTATTTTTCTGGTTGCACCAGTTTCTATCATATATTTTCTGACATGTTTTATTAAATTATCATCACAATTATTTTCGGGAGGCATTTTTTTTTTATATATATATAATATAGATTTTATCTTTATATTTTATTCGATTTCAAATTTATTAAATATTAATAATTAATAAATCTAATATTTAAAAAATTTGAATTTGACTTAGATAAAAATATTTAAAAAATATCTATACATAAATTAATATAAATGAAAATCGGCACAAGAAGATTGGTAAATTTACATAAATCAAAAGAAACAGGTGTAGTTTGTCATTATAAGGATCAAGAAGAGTTAGATGCATATAGAAAAAAATTTGATCTCTGGCAACACCAAAATAAAGCTTGGAAAAAAAAATATGGATTTAATGTTACAAAAGATGAGTTCGATTATTTTAATGAAAATCGTAAAATCATTAAAAATATATTTCCCATTTTAGATTGGTTTTTAGAATTAGATATTGATAAACCTATAATAGGGGAAAATATACATATTTTTGGGAAAAATTATCAGGCTATTATGGATGCATTACCTATAAAAGAATTTATTAATAATTTACAAAGAGTTAATAATAATTTAAAACATTGTTCATAAAATTATTTTCTTTAAGTAGGATATATGAATCACTGTAATTGGGATATGCAGGATAGCATCGATAATCCAATTTTAATAATACATTCTAAAGAACATTCTAAGGATAGAACGGAAAACGTGAATAAATTATATTCTTTAAATCCAGATAATGCAACAATAATTGATGCAAAATTTGATTTTGATGAAGATGAAATTTTGTACTGGACAGATCCAGATAATTTTTTATGTATGCCTGTTCTCATGTATTCCGAAAAAGTAATTGGAAGAGTTGGTTGTTTACTTAGTCACTTAAAGGCTTTAGAATATATAGTTGAAAATAAATTAAATGATACAATAATTTTTGAAGATGATGCCTACTTAAAGGAAAATAAACTGGATCATCTTCACAAAGTACTTAAAGAAAAAAAAAATCAGGGGAACAGTAATTTTCCACATGATTATATAGTATATTTAGGTTTCAGTCAAAATCCCAAAAATGATTGGGTATATTGTTGTCACGCATATCTCATTCCAACATGGGAACGTGCACAATATATTTTAAATACAATAAATGCAGTTACTCAAAAAAAAGCCATTGATAGTATGCTAGTAAAATATATTCAGAAGGCTGGTATTCATTTTTCTTTTTTTGATATTTTTGGTCAGAATGCTGGTTACTCATATATTGATAAAAAAGAGAAAAAAAAACCTGGAACTTGGACATAATTTATTGATCTTTAATCGCATTTAAATATGCATTTCTAGCTTCATCTTCTGTATCATAAAATCCAATATGTATTTTTTTATCTTTATTTTGATATTGAGCTCTCCACCTTTTTGTTCTTTTATAAAAAGAATAACCTTTAACCTCTTTTCGATTATAATGTCCATTTCTGCTAACCCATTTTAAATTATCAATATCATTATTTAAACGATTACCATCAATATGATCAACTACTGGTAAATTATCAGGATTTTCAATAAATTGTAATGCAAGTAATCTGTGAACAGCAATATATGTTTTTTTCTTATTTTGTGATAATTTAACATATTTATAGCCATCTGGTCTAATTCTTTGGGATAAAAACATTTCTTTTTTTTTACTCCGAACATTACCTGAAATATCTATTTCATAATCATCGTAATCTTTAATAGTTTCCATTTATATATATATAATAAGAAATTAATCTTTATATAAATTCGATTTCAAATTTATTAAATATATATAATTAATTTTTATAATAAATAAAACTATATCTGTCTCCCTGAAAAGGTTCAGTCCAATGTTTTAATTTACTCCCATTAAATTTTAATGGTTGCATTTTTATATCATATTTTTTTCCTTCCACATTTAGTTCCCCGCCACTAAAATCGCCAAGCGAAATAATAATGCTGGGAGATAAATTATTTGCATCATAATGAGGTTTGCATAATACATTTTTATTTAAAGTGATTGTGGTATATTCAAAATCGGGATCAATTATTTCAATTAATTCTTTTAATTTTTGATACAATTCTGGATGTCTTGTATTATTTTTACTAGGAATATATCTTTTATCTGCAGTTGCATTTCTGTTTTTAACTAATCCAAAATTTTGACTCTGAATCGGAAAACCAACTTTTTCATATTTTTTTTGTTTTGCATTAGTCACTGGTGATTGGCGATAATTTATGTGTGAAAGTCCAGTTACATTCACTCTGTTTCTGTTCATTAATATATAACTATTTTCCAGGATATCCATAAGCTCATAATATATATCCCAGGGATCTTTTTGGAAATTTACATATCCTTCCATTATAATTTATTCAGCGATAAAATATTTAAAAAAAGAATATATAGGATATATATAAAATGGAAATAAATCCGAAAAATAAATCATGGGATAAAATCTGGGATATATTAAAAAAAGATTTCAAGAAATTCAAATCACGAATGTTGGATGAAGATGAATCAATGATGGAATGTTTTGAAGATCCCATCTATGCATATAATCTTTTTTGTTATTCAATAGTCGATGACGCAAAATATATGAAAATAGTTAAAAACATGTTATTAAAAAAAGGTATCCCTGAAAAACATATTAATAATTTCTTTTATACATTTTTAAAAATGCAATATAAAACTGATGAGGGATTATGGTCATTTAATGAAATGATGGAGATGAATTTAGATTTTGAAGATGTTAAAAAAACTACAACAAAATACTGTTTTGCATAATTTTTTTCTTTGTTTAAATAAATGGAAAATATTTTAACAAATAACCTCCTAAATGAACAATATTTAATTTCTAAAGAATGTGATGATTTAGGAATTACTAGGTATTATTATTTGGATACTATAACCAGAAATATATTATTTAAACTACATCCCAATATATCCGATGAAAAACAATATATGATTGAAAAAGAAAATGGGATAATTACTGTTTTAAAAGAATATATAGCGTAATAATAATGATACTAAAAATTTTGTTCTTTACTTATAATAATCCAATTTTAGTCTTTTGTATTTATACATTAATTAATTCCTATTTTTAACAACATCAAAAATAAAATGTTATAGATAAATATAAACAATGAGCACACCAGACCAAGTCATGTTTTCAAATAATCCTGTGGAAGGGGTATCCGCAGAATCCGAGTTAGTTATTTTCCGATCGGAATTAACTGAGTATAACCCCGCAAGCAACAAATTTATAAGAATTAATCTCCCAGTCGCCGATAAAAGCTGGATCGATTGGAGTGATTCCGTATTATCATTAAAATTTACAAATAGGTCTTTTGACAGTGGTTCCGATGCTGATGACTCAAAAGTAAATCCTACTTTATCTGATTTAATTAAATCAGTATCTGTACTTAATAGTCAGGGGGAACAGATAGAGTACATAAACAATTATAACCTCATAAGTGCAGTCATGGATGACTATTCTTATGGAAATAATCACAAGCAATCGGTGGAACAAGTTTTAGCTGGTGGTTCTCCAGACGGTAATCCCGCTAATGCCTCATCAGTTTTTGTGCAAGGCGCAGCGGGAGCAGCGTTAGCTGATGGCGGTAACATTGTTTTAGTTGATCGCCTCATGACTGGTTTTACCTCTGGTCAATACCTCCTGCCTTTAGGTTATTTGGTAGGACAATCCGTCAGTTTGGTCTTGGAATTAGAAGATGCGGCGACAGCCCTTACATGTGAAACCCCAGCAAATTGTACTGGTGGATATAAAGTTGAAAATGTGCAAATCCGAGCCAAACAAATCCGATTCAACCAGATGTTCAATGAATCCTTTGAACAAACTCTTATGGAAGCTGGAGCAACTGGTGTGAACTACATAACTGAATCATTCTTGCACAACCAAGCCCAGATCGCGGCGAGCACTGGTGCTGGTGTAACAAACATTCCTTTTAGCGTAAACCCAAGGTCTGCAAAATATATCCTCGCGACAATACGTGCCGAAGCGGATATAACAGATATCGCAAAACACTCCATCAGAAATAGGTCTGGTGGCTCCATCCAAGAATACTCTTGGGAAATTTCTGGTAAAACTCTTCCTAGCCAACCTATCCAGGTTGATAACACCGCTAATGCTCAGAATTATGCTCAGGCTTACGCACAAGTCCTCGATTGTCTGGGTCAAATCGGAAGTATCAACCATGATACATTAGTAACTCCCGCTGGTACAGGAACATTGTTTTACTCTAATACTATCGGAACTGCGTGTAAATTCGTTGCAGGTTTGCCTTTGGAGGACTTTAACTCAGCGACTAACCCCTCAGTCTATAGTGGCGCCAACCTTACAACAGTTGGCCAGATGAGTTTCAGACCTAACTTCCGAGCAACAGTCTCCAATGCACATCGTGTGGACTTTATAACTTCCATCGACATGAGTATCCACTTTACCGCGGATGGTCGCATGTATTCCGTTAAATAAACGTGTGTTTTCTTCTAAATAATTTTATCTCCCAGATATAAATTAGCTCATTTTTATATCCCAGATATAAATTAATGGATGATTTTGATTTTTCAAAATAATATCATTGTATATGAAATTATACCATGATAATATACTTTACACAAAATATTCCATAATATAGCTCATTTTATATCCCAGATATAAATTATCTCCTACAGGAATATAAAGATAAATATATATATCTTTTATAAAATGAAATGGAATCAAGAATTAAAATGTATATGTGGGGATATAATCAAATTGGATGCATTAGGAAGAAATTTTGAAAAACATATAAAAACAAATGAAAGACATTTAGCTCATTTAAAAAAAATGTGGAAAATAAAACTTAAGATGGATAAAAAAAAAATGTTAAGTAATAATAAACAAGATGCCTTTTCAAAGACCCAAACCAAGGAACAAGAGACAACAGAGCCCTCACTCATTAAGCCTTCCTAATACGACACCCCTTGCAAACCCAGTAATGTTCAAAGGTGATTTAGTAGTAGGAAAGAACTGGCACTACAAACGTCGTTTATATTAAATATATTTTTATTTATGCAGTCATTCTTTTTGGAAAAATGATATAAACCCAATATAAAACTAAATAAATGATATCATAATTCATAAGAATGACTAGATTAATACAATACATTATCAAATGACACTATATTATATTTTCCACTTAAGGGATGATTTCCACATAAGGGAAAGACACCATGTATATATATAATATAATATGAATACACCAGAATACTTTGATAACTTTCCTGAAGATATCCAAGAAAAAATCATGGAAAAAGTTTGGGATAACTATTCTTATGAACATAGGGTAATTGAACAACATAAAAATCATGAAGAAGTCATGTATGAATTTTATAGATTATATACTACTCATGAATTGGCTGATGGACCTCTTTGGGATGAAACTGGTAGTATTCCAGATGATTTGTTTCCATTAGTATAATATTCATTTTCCCAATCTTATCATTGTATAATTTCATATACAATGATAATTAAAATATATTTATAATATATAAATGAGTTTATTAGGATCAATAGGGGGATCTATTTTACGTGGAGGTTTAATTAAAGGACTAGGAAGAAAACTAGTAAAAGGATTAAGTCGTGGTGCAGGTAAGATAGCCAAAGGTATTAAACGGGGAGCTATAAAAGCATCTCGAGGATTTAAGAGGCTAGGTGCACAAATTAAATCATTACCTGATAGTTTTACAAGAGCAAAAGCAGCAGCGTTTCCGAAAAAACCACAAGTAATGGGAATTACAAAAAAGGGTAAGGTTATGATAACAAAAGCACCTGTCGGAAGAACGACAAGTGAAAAAGTAGAAACATTCTTTAAACAATTTTCAAGATGGCAAACACGATCAGGAAAGAGAGCATTATCAAAAGATAGTGCGGAAAGATTAGCAGGACCACTTGGTAAATTAATGGCAAGAAAACAACAAAAATCAGCATTAAATAATTTAGTGAAAAATGCAAGAGCAGGTGAAACTTGGGGAGCATGGGCTAGTAGAAATGCTAGTAAACTTGCTGGTAAATCAAAAGATTTAGTTAATAATATAATCAAAGAAGGAGGTTCAAATATAGTAGTTGATCAATCAGTAAAATACGCAGGTCGAGCAGGTTTAGGTCTTGGAACAGCAGCAGTTTCTGGCGCAGTTACTGCAGGAATAGTTGAAGGAAAAAAATAATATAAATATATATATAGGATGCCACACTTATTAAACATGAATAATATTAAAGATATAATAGTTCCAATAAGATTTGTTCCAATGAAACAAACTAAATTTAATAAAAATAAAATATTAGAAGGAGTGAAACGGAATAATGGGAAAATAATGAAAAACTTGAAAAGGAATATTAAGATAAAATTAAATTCTAATATAAAAATATAAAAGATGAGCTTATTAAGTTTTATAGGTAAAATGGCGAAAGCAACTGCTCCAAAAATTATAAAGGGAATAAAAGGATTGAAGAGTGGTGCTGGGAAAGTAATCAAAGGCTTAAGTCGTGGTGTTGGGAAACTAGTAAAGGGAATAAAAAGCGGGATTATGAATGCATTAGGGAAAATGAATATTAAAGTTACTGGACAAACCCGTGGTGCTACAGGTGTTGAAAAAGTAATATCAAAGGGTGGACAGGCGCCAACAAAACTTTCTAAAAAACTACAAAGGGGAGGGAAATTTAAGCCAGGAGGTAAACCTAATGTAGGAGGTAAAAAAGTTAAAAGGAGATTAACTGAATCTGAAATGGATATGATTGAAATGTAAAAATAAAATATTAATAATAATTAATGTACAATTTATTTAATCACTATTTTTATACAGATGAAATAAAAATGGCTGAATCACAAATTGAATTTTATCAGGATAGAATTAAAATAATTAAGGAAAAAACAACAATGAATGATATAGAAAAAGCTGATAAAATTAAAAAAATTGATTTTACAATTAGATGCATTAAATATGCTTATTCATTATAAATCAATAAAATAATTTTTGAAATTTATGCCAACGAAGGCGACGATAATGACGATGACTAATAATACATTTAATAGATATCGCCATTACAAAAAATACTATTCCCCCTATAATTAATTCGATCATATTAATTAAATTTATTTTTTTTCACGAAACTGAGTTATCGCTTTTTTAGGTCTTCCTGCTTTCATTCCCAAATCTTTTCTTACATCTTTTAATAGTTCATCTCTCATTTTATTTAATTGTTCTCTGGATAATTTACCTCCCTTGGTTGGCATCATCGGTCTCCCAGGACCTGTTCCTTTTCTCAAATCTTTTAATTTTATATCTCTTAATACATTTAAAGCCTGTCTTTCTTTAGGGGTAGCTTTTGTTTGAATTGCTGATTTTTCTTTTTTCCCTTTTGCACCTTTTGGTCTTCCTGGTCCTGGCATATTATATATATTTACAACATTTTATTTTTAAGTGGAAATCAAATTTATTATATTATTAATAATTATAAAATGGCTGGAATGAGGATGGAAGAGATGATTTCAATGGGTGAAGGTATTTTAGCAAGACCTACTGTTATGATGATGCAAAGAAAGAAACCTGTCATGTTAATGTCGATGATGATGAAAAAGAAAAAGCAACCTCCAAAAAGGAAAATAGGAGGAGATATGTTAAGAAAAAGAAAAAAATAAATGTTATACTAATATATAAACAAAATGGGATTATTAGATTTTGTCAGCAGTGCTATAGATCCAAAATTTCAAATAACAGAATTAAGTAAACCAACCACATTAGCAAGGGGAGCAGTTGGTGGTTTAATTGATCAGTTACCTACAAAATCGAGGGATAATATTAAATTAGCCCGAGCTGGATTACAAGCAGGTGGTGGATTAATAGGTAAATTTTCAAGAGTACCAACTGTAATTAAAAATATATTATAAATATAAATGGTTAAAAAAAAGAAAGTAAAATTAAATCGTAGTATTGAAAAACCTCATCCAGAAAAAGAAAAGCCAGTAGATCCAATAAAACCTCCAACTAAATCTCAACCTAAATTTACAGGTATTGATATAGGATTAAAATCTATTTTTGGTTAATAAATATAAAAAGTACAAAAAAAATAAGTATTACAAAAAAACAAAGTGTTACAATTAATCTAAGAATGATGATTTAAGACATAAAAATTAATTTTTATTATAAATTTTGTAACATTTTAGATTTATTTATGTGTGATAATTAATCTAAAAGTGAGAAAAAACATAAAAGTGCGTTTTTTTTGAATATTTTATAATCTATGGAAAATTTATAGTCGTCAATGTTAAAAAAAGGGAAAATTTATAAATTGTATTTAGATGAGAATAATTGTTATATAGGATCAACAATTAGAGATATTAAAAAAAGGATTTCGGAACATAAATATGATATTAGAAATAATCGTGTCGCCAAAATAAGATGTGATTTTTTTAGAAATCGATTAAATGAAATGAAATATTCAATATTAGAAGAATTAGAAACTGAAAATTATAAAGATGTATTAAGCAGAGAAAGATATTGGATAGAAAATTTGAAACCAAACATTAATAATAATATTCCAATTAGGGAAAAAGGGGAGTATTGGAAAATTTGGTATGCAAAAAATCTTGATAAAATAAAAGGAAAAAGAAGTGAAAAAATAAAATGTGAAAAATGTGGCATGATAGTTTCAAGGTCAAATTTAGCACGTCATCAAAAAACTGAAAAATGTAAAAATAAAGATGAAATAAAAATAATATAATATTATATATATATAAAATGGGATTTTTGGATAGTTTAGCATCTGGTGTTAGAAATATTACAAGAAAAGCAGTAAAAGGAATTAAATCTGGCGCTGGTGTAGTAAAAAAAGGACTTAAAAGGAATGTATTTAATAAAGGTTTTGGTAAAGGATTCATGCGTGGATTAAGAACAGTAGGTAGGGCTTTACAAGTCCCAGCAAAAACAATACAAGCTAATGATCCATTAGCTAAAAAAATGGGAGGGGCTGGATTTTTATCACCAATCAGTTTATCGGCTGATATCGCTTTGGCTCCAATTACTGGTATTGGTTATCTCGAAGAATTAGCAGGAGATCGAGGATTACAGAAAAAACTAGCAGGTGGAGACCCAGAAGTAATAATCGATACAGCCTTTTCGGGATTAAGTTTAGTCCCTATGTCTGGAGCAAGTAAAGTAGCAAAAAAAATAGGTCGAGGAGCAAAAGGTGGTATAAAAAAGGCTGGTCGCGCATTAGGATCAGCACTTAAAGGACTATTTTAGAAAATGAAATAACCCTAACTATTTTTCTTTTATCAAACTCATCTGAATCGTTTGTATGTTCAGAAGCAGTTAATGAACAATTTATATCAAAATTATGACCTTCCAAGAAATTTATTGCTTTGAATAAATTACATTCATGAACGAATCCATCTTTAAATATTTTAATTAGGACATCTTTAGAACAATTAAGTTTATCATTTTCATCACATTTTTTTATGCACGGTACACACAAGCATAATTTTTGGGAAATAGAAGTTAAATTTTTAATATTTTGACAACAATCGCAAAAGAAAGCATGAGTAACAGTTTCAATTATTTCATATTCCATGGAATAATATTCAGTCTCATCAGATTTTTGTTTTTCATGGATTACTTTCAGTTCATCACATATTTTTTTATATTCCGCATTAGAAATCTTTTCTTTGATTTCATCAATCATGTTAATAATGGTTGGGCAAATTTCGTTTGGCATTTTTTATTTATATATATAATAAGAAATTAAACTTTATATATATTCGATTTCAAATTTATTAAATAATTATAATTTTAAAATTGTTAATATATATAACAATGGACAAACGTAAGGATAAAAAAGATACTAAGATTCAAAAAACTAAAGATAAAAAACAAGATACACAATTAAAAAAACAAAAAGATGAAATAAAAAAATTAAAATTGGAATTAAAAGATTTGGCTGGGAAGTA
>CETC01062282.1_pt1 | contig 12854 bp, 23 predicted proteins | sample 326911 | NCBI WGS metagenome assembly CETC01 (sample SAMEA2622694, study PRJEB7988) | marine metagenome | isolation source: saline water (ENVO:00002010), including | reverse complement strand
TTACTCCTCGCTGCCTGAGCGGGGCTACGATGTCAAGATTTGGCCTGCCCGCTACCCGGACGCCAAGACGGCCAACAACCTTGGGGACCGATTGGCCCCTAAGATCCGTGAAGCCATGGAGGCTGATGAGGAGATGGTGGGTAAGCCCACGGACCCTGATCGGTTTGACGACATCGACCTGATGGAGCGTGAGGCGTCCTATGGGCGTACTGGGTTTGCGTTGCAGTTCATGCTGGATACGTCCCTGAGCGATCAGGACCGCTACCCGCTGAAGCTCTCTGACCTTATTGTCATGAACCTCAACCCGGACAATGCTCCCGAGAAGGTCATCTGGGCTGCGAGTCCTGACCTGGTGGATGGCGACTTGCCTAACGTCGGCTTCAATGGCGATAGGTACTATCGACCCATGGTCACCCAAGGTGACTGGCTGCCCTACAGCGGTGCGGTGCTGGCCATCGACCCCAGTGGACGGGGCCAGGACGAAACGGCCTACGCGGTGGTCAAGATGCTCAACAGTCAGCTGTTCATCCTCGAAGCCGGGGGGTTCAGTGGTGGCTATGACGAAGAGACCCTAAAGGCCCTATCGGCCTTGGCCAAGAAGCAGAATGTCAAGAAGGTCATCATCGAATCCAACTTCGGCGACGGCATGTACACGTCGCTTCTGAAGCCTGTGATGGCCAAGATATACCCTGTCGAGATCGAGGAAGTTCGCCACAGTATCCAGAAAGAACGCCGCATAATCGACACAATTGAGCCAGTTTTGAGCTCTCACCGCCTGGTCGTGGACCGTCGAATTATCGAGAATGACTTCCAGTCCACCCAGCACCTACCGCCTGAGAAGGCCCTCAAGTACCAGCTGTTCTACCAGCTCTCAAGGATCACCAGGCAGAAGGGCTCATTGGTCCATGATGACCGTTTGGATGTCCTGTCGATGGCTGTCGGGTACTGGGCAGAGCAGATGGCGGCTGACCGGGACCGTCTCATCAAAGAGTCCAAGAACACCAAGCTCAGGGATGAGCTTGAGAACTTCATGAATAACGCGATTGGAAGGCCAAAGAGGCCCACGACATGGATGAGAACCTGACACACCCCCAAGCCCTAAGGCTACTGGAACGCTACAAGCAAGCGTACTGTGACCTGGTGGCCAGAGGCTACATCGTGATCGCTACCTACGAGAAGTTCCTCCTCGACAACGCCAGCCACCTGGAGCTAGCCGAGGAGATGAAGGAGATGCTGGCAATGCTCCCCGATGACATCATCGACGGAAGACCCCCAGAAGGCCCTGAGCCTCCTCCTGAGACCAGTTTACCACCTTGGTAGACCCCCGAGACCTTTTGGTCCCGAAAGTCCCGGAGAGAGGCTGTACGGGCCTCTGGGGGCAAAGCCCCTTTAAGACACCCCCAAGGGGGGAAGACGGAAGACGGAAAGACATGTCTAGATTGACGTAAATCTAGGTAGTTTAACTATAGGAGAGGGCCCCCTATAGACTAATAAGACTAAGAAGCCCCCCGAAGCCTGAAAAAGACGGAGAAAGGGGGATGGGTGATAAAGACGAAGAAAGCCACCCTAAGTCTCTTAAGTATCTATAAGACTAATTAGCTAATAGGCCAATAGGCCAGAAGGATCAGTCATGGCTGAAAGAACCGAGACCATCACCACCGGTAGAGGAACATCAACCTTTACCACCACTGTCAAGAGGGGAACCAACGATACCAAGCGTCGTCCCCGTCGAGATAACGTGACACAGAGGTTCCACAACAAAGCCCACAACCTCAAAGGCTCTGGGCCCTACATGCTCCTGATGGACCCCAATGCCCTTAAGATCAAGAAGATCAAGTGAAGGTCGTAAGGGTCGAATGGCAAGACATCACAGGCCATGACAGGCCGTGGTGGGAGCCTGAAGACGCTAAGGGCCTAAGGCCCGCTGTCATTACGTCGATAGGTGTCCTGGTCACAGAGGCCGAAGGATACGTCACCCTGGCCGGAAGCTGGGAAGACGATGGGGCACTACTCGGCAACGTCAACTGCATCCCAACAGGGGTTATCAGGAAGATGGAGGTGATCCATGATTACAACGCTCCTGACGAGTCGCAGGCTCCTGTGGCCCCGGCTGATCATCATCGTTGATATCACATACTCAACGCTCTGCTAAGCACGACTCTCGATGATCACAATTACCAATGCTCCCCCCAATCGAGGGGAAATCATGAAGAATACGATCCTCTGGTTCCTTAAGTTCTTCAAGCTCCCGACTGATCTCAATGTCCATGTAGCCGTCCAAAGGCATAAGGGCTGCTATGGGACGTGCCAGGAGCTTGAAGGGCTTGAGGGCTGGGAGATCACCGTAGACCCAAGGCTGGGACTCAGGGATCTCATTAGTACACTGATCCATGAAATGGTGCATGTGTGGCAATGGGTCAGTGGGTCATGGGAAGGCGATGGAGAACGTGAAGCTGAAAGGCTTAGTGGGCTCCTTACTCCTGTCTTCATGGCCGAATATTTTGACACAAAAATCTGAGTGCCTATATACGATAAGTGTACGGCCTGATGTCCCCAGCGGGGGCCTCGCGAACGCGGCCGCGGAACGCGGCACGGGGGCGGCCGCATGCCACAACTCGACGCATGATCGGCCGCGACGCATGCACCACCTACGATCCGGCACGGACTCCTGATCCGATGCTCGGTCCATTTATCTATTCGGATCAAGGGATCAGATAATCTGTCCATCTCTCTATTGAGGGGTGTACAGATTTATTTGGATTGGGTCGGGTCGGGCTGTTGACATCAGACTTATATATCCGATGATGGAGTGCATGCCCGATTGGAATTGTCCACCGGCCATCAGGAGTACCACCATGCAACACATCAACACCGGCCCCCTGGATGATCTGAAGAACCACGCCGCCTACATGCTGGAGCAGTATCGAACCGACGAGACCTACTGCCGGATGACCGATTTCGGATGCACCGGCGCCGAGCGGGATTGGCGGCGCTTCTACGATCTGTTGGACCTCTACACTGATGGCCGCCTTGATGACATGATCGATGAGATGGAGCCGCGAACCCGCAAGGCCACCGAGCCTGAAGTGCTGCAGATCATGCTTGAAGCTGCACAGGACATCCACTGACCCTCAACCACTGGAGAAACCAACCATGCTATTCGGAATCACACTGACCATATTCGTCACACTCGCCCTGTTCACCCCCGCCATTCTGGCCGCCGTGTACTCACGCGGCATGGATGACACCGATACCCTCAACTGAAACCTGTTCACCTGGAGAAACCACAATGTCATATGACGCCACCATGACTATGGACGATATGCGGAACATCGGCGAAGCCGTCCACGACTATATCGATGAAGCGGAGGAGCGGAGCCGGTACGGTTCCACCGTTGCCGAGATTGCCGCCCAGATGGAAATCACACCGGCGGCCGTTCGATACCTGCTTTCATACTTTGATGAAGACTGAACCCTATTCACCTGGAGAAACCACCATGAGAATCTACAGCGATCCATCACAAGCTGACGACCCCTACACCCTTCCAGACGTTGAAGTATTCCGTGTCACGGACATGGAGGCGATCTACAACCAGCAGAACGCCGACCACGCCGACGAATATACAATCGTCGAGCCCGGGTACTACTGGTGGACTTGCCTGCCGGGCTGCATGCCAGACTCGTCACCATTCGGTCCATATGAAACCGAAGCGGCCGCAATCGAAGCGGCTCAGGACATCCACTAAACCCCATTCCCCAGGAGTAACCATTATGAGACCCGTAGAACTCACCCCAGAACAAGCCACTACCCTCGACAACCTACGCCGACGCTGGCCAACGGTAGGCGAGCCGACCCACCTCCCTCGAGAGCAGGCTGTAGCGGTTTGCTGTAGCAGTGACGGCACCGCTCCCGGAACCTGCCCGGCGCGGGTATGGTACTGCATCGAGCCCGATGGCCACGCCCATACGTAAACCCCATTCATCAGGAGAATCACATGGATACTGGAACGTGGGAAGTATTTACCCGTACTTGGTGGAAGGACAATCCCGAATGGCCGGATGGACGCGAGCCGTGCATCGGTCCATCTCGGAAGATCGGAACCGCCTCCACCATTGAGGAGGCGAGGCGGATGTGCCGAGAGTGGAACGCCTCCCACCCTCCGGGGAGACTGAGCCGGAAAGCCGAGTTTAGGCGGATAGGATGACCACGACCCGCAACACCTCGCCGCCTGGGATAGTCGGCGGGGACTTGCTGGCCGATGGTGGCCTGCTCTATCAGGAGAAATAGATATGTTTATCGCTCGAGCTGAAATTAGGATTCTAGGCCGTATGTGCTCTGATGCCGCCGCGGCCGAGGGATTCAGGGATTACATGAACCACTATCTCACGGCTGCCCGATGGGGAGCCGATCACGGGCTCGACTACGCCGATGCCCTGTATGTCCTGAATCGCGGCAAGGCCGCTCACAACGCATTTACTACCGGGGGTGCCGAATGAACACCGAAACAACAACACATACACCGGGACCGTGGGCCTACCGGCAATCATCGGGCACCCTCTCGTTCACAGCTAAGATTTCAGACAGCGATCACAACAGACCCAGCATTGCAACGATTCATGATTCTGCTGGGAGGGGCGAGGCCAATACCCGCCTCATCGCTGCCGCTCCTGATATGCTCGAAGCATTGAAGGCCTGCGCCGATCCACGCGCATTCGGCAATTTGATGGGCGGGCATTCATACGATGCGGAGCAGCGGGCCATGGAGCTAGTCCGCGAAGCCATCGCCAAGGCGACAGGGGGTGCCGAATGACCGACCAGCCTACCCGCGACGAGAAGCTCCAGGTCTTCCGGCCAGAAGGCCACCCGGTCTGGACTGCCTCATTTAGTCCGCCCCACGTCACCGCGGCATCATGGTGCCTACAGGCTTGGGTAAACTACGTAGACCATACGGGCCGATGGGTCCGTAAGAATCAGGAAGGCGGTGAAGCATGAGCGGACCACCGAAACCACCCTCAGAGCCTGAACGTGAGCGGCTTACGCCTTACGAGCTGATCGGATATCAACGTGACTACCTGGCCTGGCGTGAGTCGGTCATGGATGAAGGCGTGATCGGACCACCACCCCGTGATGTCCTGATCTGGGGAAACAAAGTGTACGATTATCGCCAGCGGGAGGATGAATCCAATGGATAGCATCATCTACGCTGTAGGCGTCATCGCTCTGATCATGGTAGCTCTTGGTATAATCATGCCCGAGGATAAATCAAAGTAGGCATTTCTCCTGGTGCCCCGGCTGGCTAGGACTCCCCTAGTCGGCCGGGGCCTTTTGCGATTGACTATCATTCGCACCTTGACACACATTCGCGACGTACTTATGTGCTTGTTTATCATGCTCATACGATCCAGCTTCGGACATCTATACCTTGACATTTCGCATCCACCGGCGCATCTAATGGCATGGAAGCATGAAGGCGAGTATTTCCTGCGATGCTGGAGGATCAACGCCATATGGACACCGAATGAGAAACTTAGTCGCCTGTCTGGAAGTATTCAGGCAGCTGGACCCGGAGATGCAGGCTCAGACAATGGTGACGTATCTACTCGTAGCCGAGATGGACCCGGAGCCCATTCTCATGACGGATCTGGGGAGGCGTAGCGGCCTGGCCCAGTCTTCCGTCAGCCGAAACGTAGCCGCCTTGGGAGCCTGGAGCCGCCACCGTAGGCCGGGGCTTAGATTAGTCGCTGCTGAGGAGGACATCATGGACCGACGTAGAAAACTGGTGAGCTTGACGGCATCTGGCCGAAGGCTAAAAGAGACTTTGGAGAAACTCTCATGACAATCAACGCACGTGAACGGGGCTTTCAGGCCACCGTTAGTCACAAGGGCCAGCGATGGCGTAGGCAGTTCAAGACCTACCAAGAAGCTGAGGTCTGGGAAGCCCAGGCCAAGGCTGATGCAGTCGCTGGTCGCACCCCGAACATGGGGGACACTGAGCGGGCTACCGCTGAGCGGCCCCGAACACTAGGTCAGATGATCGAGTACGTCTCCACCCGGTACTGGGCCGACTCGAAATCTGGCGACGGCTTGAAACGCAACGCGTATCTGGTGGGGACATTAGTCGGCATGGGGACACCGATGAAGGACATCGACCTGTTCACCATAGACCGGGTGATCCTAGGGTTTAAGGATATTGGAAACTCCAACGCCACGATCAACCGAAAGCTGGCTGCGTTGTCGAAGTGTCTGACGGTGGCCAAGGACATTGGGGTCATCGACACTAAGCCTAAGATCCAGAGGATGCGGGAGGGGGTCAACCGTCTCCGGTGGTTCACTGACGAGGAACTGGCTGAGATGGTGGTCTACTTCCACCATATGGGCAATCCCAACATGGCCCACTGGGTCAGGTTCCAGGCCGACACGGGGCTCAGGGTTAGTGAGACCCGAGGGCTTGAGTGGCGGGACATCCACGGTGACGTGGCTATCCTGTCGGACACCAAGTCCGATAGTCCGCGTGGCGTCCCGTTGACGCAGGCGGCTCAGGAGGCTCTCAAAGCCATGGACCGGGGGGCTAAAGGTCCATTCAAGTGGACAACCAAACACCACCTGCGGAACTGGTGGGACCGTCTGAGGCTTCATATGGAGTGGCAGCCTACAGGTGACGAGGTGATGCACGCCCTTCGCCATACGTTCTGCTCCCGTCTGGTGCAGCGAGGTGTCCCGATCCTGACGGTGAAGGAACTTGCTGGCCATAAGACTATGGACATTACACTCCGGTATGCTCACCTGGCTCCCCATAACTTGGTGGATGCAATCGCTGCTTTGGAACCTAACCGACAGCCTAGTCATATGTTAGACGTTGTGGCATAAGTATGTGGCAAGGGCCTGCGGACGTGGTGGAATTGGCATACACAGCAGACTTAAAATCTGCCCCCGATCAATGGGTTGCGGGTTCGAGTCCCGCCGTCCGCACCACTTGCACTGGACTTAAAATCTGTCTATCTTCTATCCACTCCGACAACTTTTCTTCCTTTCGAGAAAGCTCAAGGGCTCACCCCCTTGGGTTTTCTTTTGAGATAACCTATCCACTCAGGCAACGGATCTGCCTGCTTACGTTCCTGTGGCGTTACCTTGTGCCACAGTCAAGGACGAAACGAGAACATGAGACAATCAGAACTAGAAGCTGAGATGAAAGAGCTTGGCCGTAGTCGGTACTGGAAGAAAGTACAGCGGACGACTGAGGGCGGGATGGAAAGCCAGCACGCTTTGGGCAAGCGACTGCTCACTGAATCAGTGGCTCTCTTGGCTGAGCAGATACGACTGTGGAAGAAGCAGGTAGAGAAGCAGCCGGTTGGGAATCGCAACGGTTGCTATCCCTACATTGACATGCTGGACCCTCAGATCGCTGCGGCCCTCACGGCTCGGACGGTCATCGACTCGATCTCGATGCACGAGAGGCTGACGAAAGCATCCTTCAAGGTGGCGAGAGTATTGGAGGATGAGGTCAAGTGGAGGGAGATGAAGGACCAGCACCCGGACCTTTGGAAACTTCAGAAGGACCACCTTAAGAAGATCCCAGGCTACGAGAACAAGCGTCGGTTTCTCCGCAACACTGAGAAGTTCATCGAGCTCCAGTTCTCCAAGTGGCCTAAGAACATCAGACTCAAGATCGGCATGACGTTGGTGGAGTTGATGCGTGTATCCACAGGCATCATCGACATCACCACCCGGCGGGGCTTATTGGGCAAGAGTGAAACCTACGTCCATGCGACCGACGAGTTGCAGGCTTGGATGAGGGAGGCCCACAAGTACGCCGAGGACTTGTCGCCCATGTATCTCCCGATGGTCGAGAGGCCAGCCGACTGGACGGATATGTACAACGGTGGCTACCTGACTGAGAACGTCCACCCCCGTCCTTTGGTCAAGACCAACGACCGCAATCATTTGGAGTTCTTGAACAACGCCGACATCTCTCAGCCTATGGCAGCGGTCAATCAGTTGCAGCGAGTGGCGTGGGGCATCAATGAGAACGTCATCAATACTCTGCTGTACTGCTGGGAGAGTGAGATCGAGATCGGTGACATCCCCTCCCCGGTAGGCCAGAAGATCCCATCGAAGCCTCACGACATTGGGGAGAACGAGGACGCTAGGCGTAAGTGGCGGAAGGCTGCTGCTCGTATCCACGCTGAGAACACTAGCAACGAATCCAAGCGTCTCCAGATGGTCAAGATATTCTGGATGGCTAAGAAGTTCTTAAGCATCCCGGTCTTCTTCCCTTGGTACATGGACTTCCGAGGTCGCAAGTACACTCGGGTCTACTTCTTGCAGCCCCAGGGTTCCAAGGTGGCGAGGGGCGCATTGCAAGCTGGGCATGGAATGCCTATCGGAAGTGATGATGGTCCCCGATGGTTGGCTATCCACGGAGCCAACGTGTTCGGCGAGGACAAATGCACCCTTGATGAGCGGGTGCAGTGGGTGCATAGCAACCGAGACATGATCACCACGGTGGCTGAAGATCCACAGGGCACTACGTCCCTATGGGGTCGAGCTTCGGAGCCCGAGCTGTTCTTGGCGTTCTGCTTTGAGTGGGCGGGGTTCCTTAAGGAAGGCTCTCAGTTTATTACCCGCCTTCCGATTTCCATTGACGGGTCGTGTAATGGCCTACAGCTGTACTCGCTCCTGATGCGTGACCCGGTGGGGGCTATGGCCACCAACGTCCTGCCGACCCCCAGACCGGAAGACATTTACCAAGATGTAGCCGACGCCACGATCAGGAGGCTTGAAGAAGACGGTAGCGAGATGGCTCGCAAGTGGCTGGCCTTTGGGATCACACGAGCGACGACGAAGAGATCGTGCATGGTTGTGCCTTACTCGGGAACCCTGTGGGCCTGCCGAGACTATGTACGGGAGTGGTTCCTTGACGAAGTGAAGAAGCGAGGTGGGGTCAACCCCTTCGGCTGGGAGGAGACATTCAAGCCTCCACACTTCCTCGCCGGCAAGGTCTGGGATTCCATCAGCGATGTCGTGGGCGAAGCTCAAAAGGCTATGTCCTGGTATCGAGAGGTGGCCAAGCTGTGTATTGACAACGGGGTGCCTCTCCGATGGACAACCCCATCAGGCTTTGTAGTCAAACAAGCCTATGAGACATGGCAGAGCCAGTCGGTCAAGACGGTCATCGGTGATGTCATCCGGCAGCATAAGATCCGCAGCGGCACCGGGAAGCTTTGTAAGCGTAGGGCTTGCAACGGTGTAGCACCCAACCAGATCCACTCGATAGATGCGGCGATCTGCGACTTAACGGTTCTGAAGAACTCAAGCCAAGGAATGCAGTTCCAGTCATCTATTCACGACGCTTACCTCTGCTTGGCCCCTGACATGCCGAGGATGCGAGACAATCTACTAGACTCAGTGGTCCAAGTTTTTAGCGGTAATCTTATGGAGGATTTCTTTCATGAGATCCGACACTACTTGCCGACAGAAGTTACAGTGCCAGAGCCTCCAGAGCGGGGTGATCTGGACATCGAACTCGTCAGGCAGAGCGAGTATTTCTATGCGTAATTCAATCCACTAAGGCATGAAGGAGATAAACATGCAAGCACGCGGCATTGCGGTGTACCCGCATTTGAATGAACCCGATAAGAAGTTCGATCCTGATGGACCTGGTGTTTACCAGTTGCAGTTGAGCGTGGGCCCTGAGGAGGGTCAGGCACTCATCGACAAGATCGAAGAGATCCGGGACGAGGCTTATAAGGAAGAGTGTAAGAAGGCGAAGAAGCCCAAGCTGAAGAAGGCTGACCTACCTTTCACAGAAGAGTATGACGAGGATCAGAACCCCACAGGGAACTGGTTGTTCCGCCTCAAACTCAAAGCCGCAACGGCGAAGGGGCTGGCTCAACGGCCCACCCTTGTAGACGCCAAGCTCCAACCGATGACAGAAGTTATCGGTAGCGGCTCTGAGGTAGTGGTGGACTTCCATCCGCACCCCTGGTTCGTGGCTGCTCTCGGTGTCGGTGTTACCCTCCGGCTCCGGGGCGTGCAAGTGTTGGAACTGAAAGAGTACAGCCCCTCCCGTGTTTCATTCACGGCGATGGAAGGCTTCGAGACTGCGGCTGTTACTTTCAGTGAAGCTTCAGAAGACACACCGTCAACGGATGACGCCGACTTCTGATGCTCACCGTTCGCCTCGAACTTAACCCGGTGCCTGCTTCCCGCCCGCGTGTCTCCAAGTGGGGCACCTACTACGGGAAGAAGCATCAGGCTTTTCGCTCGGAAGCCCTGGCCCTCCTTAGTGAAATGCGGGAAGAGGGAATTCTCCCCGAGGTTCCTATGAGCGGAAAGCTGCGGGTGTGGGTGGTCTTCTCAATCAAGAAGCCTAAGACCACCAAGCTCGCAACGCCCCGAGGCGACATCGACAACTACATGAAACTGCTCCTTGACTGCTGCAACGGGATCATCTGGGAGGATGATCAACAGATCGCACATATCAATGCGTTCAAAAACTATGCAGTAGATGGGGGTTCAATCGACCTTGTAGTCGAGGAGATCGACGATGAAACAGATGGACCTGTTCACCCCGCCGGTAAAGATGAGCCAGTCGCTCCTGATCCTTAATCACCTAAGGACGAAGGGCTCGATCACGTCGCTTGAGGCGATGTCCTTGTACCGAATCTTTCGTCTAGCCGCTCGTGTAGAAGAACTCAGGCAGCAAGGGCATGAGATCGAAACTGAAATGAAGCAGGACATAACGGGCAAGCGGTATGCAAGCTACACACTCTGATCAGAACAGTCAGTTCGTAGCCCATGAGCCCTGCCCTAGTTGTAACAGCAAGGACAACCTGGCTCGGTATGACGATGGGCACGGTTACTGCTTTGGGTGCGGTCACTACGAAGGCGTAGACGGGGAGGTCGCCACCCCTCCACCGTCCGTCGCTGGCCTCCTCCCTGTTGAATACAAGTCACTGACCAAACGGCGCATCACGGAAGAGACATGCCGTAAGTTTGGGTATGGGGTCTCCCACTGGAAGGGGCAGACCGTGCAGGTGGCTAACTACTTCAACGGGGATGGAGGCTTAGTGGCGCAAAAAGTGCGCACCAAGTCCAAGGATTTCTCAATTCTGGGTGAGGGCCGCAATCTTGACCTATGGGGGAAGAGACTATGGGGCCAAGGTGGAAAGCGGCTTGTCATCACCGAGGGGGAGCTGGATGCCATGTCGGTATCGCAGGCTCAAAACAATCGCTGGCCGGTAGTGTCTCTGCCCTCCGGTGCGTCGGGTGCCTCCAAGGTTATCCGCCGTGAGCTGGAGTGGTTAGAGACCTACGATGTTGTCGTCTTCATGTTCGATCAGGACGACCCGGGACAGAAAGCGGCTGTTGAGTGTGCGATGCAGTTGTCGCCGGGGAAAGCGGCGATAGCATCCCTCCCCCTCAAGGATGCCAATGAGATGTTGGTTGAGGGCCGGTCGAAGGAATTGATCTCGGCGCTTTGGGAAGCCAAGCCTTACCGGCCCGATGGCGTGGTGCCCGGCGAGGAACTCTGGGACAAGATTATCGAGGAGAACGAGGTCGAGTCGGTTGAGTACCCGTGGTCGGGACTGAACTGCATGACCTATGGGCTCCGGCAGGGCGAGGTAGTCACACTGACCTCCGGCACCGGCCAGGGCAAGTCCAGCGTTATCCGCGAGTGGGAACTGTGGCTGCTTAACAAAGGCTTTCGAGTCGGCATCGTGGCTCTCGAGGAGAATACGAAGCAGACGGCTCAGGCTCTCATGGGCCTGTATTTGCAATGCCCTCCTCACAAGTGGAGCGAGAAGGAGATCACGGAGGAAACGAAGAGAGAAGCCTTTGAGGCCACGGTCGGCAATGGCCGATGTGTCCTGTACGACCACTGGGGATCAATGGATTCCCAGAACCTTCTGTCTCGTATCCGCTACATGGCGAGGGGCATGGGTTGCACGCATATCTTTCTGGATCACTTAAGCATTGTGATCTCAGGGATCGGGGATGGAGATGAGCGGCGACTGATTGATAACACCATGACGCGGCTGCGGTCGCTGGTGGAAGAGTTGAACATCTCTCTCATCATTGTCTCACACCTCAAACGACCGGAAGGAAGAAGTCATGAAGAAGGTGGCCAAGTGTCTCTTGCTCATCTGCGTGGTAGCGGGGCTATTGCTCAGCTATCTGATATTTGCATCGGCTTGGAGAGAGACCAGCAAGACGCCGACAGTAAAAACACCACGACACTCCGAGTCCTTAAGAACCGCTACACAGGAGACACAGGGGTCGCTTGTCGCGTCAAGTACACCCCCGCCACCGGACGTTTATCAGAGTGGGACCAAGAAGATGTGGATGATGTTCCCTTCTGAGTTGTGCAGGGCTATCCAGGTCGTGGAGACAGGTGGACATCCTGATCCAGAGAATGCAGTCGGAGACGGAGGTAGGTCGATAGGGCCTTTACAGATTTCAAGGGCGTGTTGGCAGGATGCCAAGGAGCATGACCCGGCTATTGGAGGAACCTATGAGGATTGCAGGAAACTGGACTACGCCAAACGAATCTTCTGGGCGTACTTAGATAGATGGGCTCCCACCGATGACTATCAAACTTGCGCGAGGATATGGAACGGAGGACCAAAGGGAGCCTCCAAGGGAAGCACCGACTCTTACTGGCGTCGAGTCAGTGCCGCCTTGGAGTTGGGAAAAAATACAACATTACATCGGGGTCGTTGAGGGCGCCCCAGTCTCACGGCAAAGGATTCAAGCAGTGGCTTACAGAGCCTTGGAGAAACTAGAGAAGGCACTCAGAAGTGATCCATTGATCCGTGAGTGGCTGGCCGAGCAGGGCTACATATCAAGGGAT
>CETC01158462.1_pt1 | contig 12870 bp, 11 predicted proteins | sample 326911 | NCBI WGS metagenome assembly CETC01 (sample SAMEA2622694, study PRJEB7988) | marine metagenome | isolation source: saline water (ENVO:00002010), including | reverse complement strand
CGCCTGACTCATCGCCTGACTCATCGCCTGACTCATCGCCTGACTCACCACCCTCTGGCTGATCTGGCTGATCTGGCTGATCTGGCTGATCCTTGTGCAGATCCTGATAGACCTGCTCGGCAGACAGGCTTTCACCCTTGGAGTCATAAGCAATTGACTCATCATGCAAGATGCCCTTGATGAACGGGAAAGGAGCAAAGCCCTCCTTGGACAGGACTGACTTATTGATCCGGTCAATGATGGCGTTGATGACATAGTCTGCCGCGACATTGGCGAGGCTGTGGTTCTTCAACTTAACCAACCTGATGGCATGGTTCAGGAGTGCATGAAGGGCTTCATGAAGCAGGAGGAAAGCAAGGAAACCAACAGGGTCACTTGTGCTGTTGATCTTTTTCTGACCTTCAGGGTGCAGATACAGGTTGCGCCCGTCTGTTGCCCCGTAGTTACCGATTCCTTCGGATCTCCAGAGCCAATTCAGGAGGAGTAATTTCTGGAAGGCGAGCGGGAAGTAGCGGCGAATTCTGCGAAGTGCTTTGGCGAGGTTGTCTTCGCCGTTCACACTGTAGTTGATTTTAGTATTCATTTTTCTGAAGTCTAAGGGTGTTGATTTATTTATTCAAGTTATTTTTTATTTGGATTATATGCCGATTGAGGCGGCGGCTTTCATTGAATCCACGGTCTTTTCACGGATCTCCTTGGCAACAAACTTGCGCTCGGCATGCGGCAGAGCAGGAAAGCTTTCCACCTTGCCAAGCAACTTCTGGAACAGGGCACTGATGCTGTTAATTGTTTTATCGTTAATCCAGTTATCACGTTGCAGATCCCGCGCCTCCTCAAGCAATGTCACAGCCGCCTCTGCTCTGAGCCTGTTGCCTTTCACGCAACTGGCATCGATCTTGTCTGCCAGTTCTGCGGCAGATGCAAAGAACGAATCGAGACCCGCCTTGTGACTCTCCACCAATTGCTCCTGCTCGATCTGCTGGTCTGCCCTCAGGCTTGCGGCAAGCTCCTCACCAAGGGCATCAAACGCGCTATCACTGAAGTCAATTGATCCTGCGCGGATCTTCACCTCAAACTTAGCACGATCAATATACTCAGACTTGTCAGGGTATACGAACCTGTCAGCGGCAGTTCCAAGGAGTGATTTGCCCTCGGCTACAAGCGCGTCCCAGTCCCTGTCAATTCGGGCTTTGCATGAGTCCAGCTTGCGGTCAGTGTCATCAGCAATCTCTCTGATGATATCAGTGTCATCTGCGTCTGCGTAATACCAACCGATGTTGTCAGACCCCATTGGCTTCAGGGCAGACTTGATGCGCTTGCCGTCCTCATGGGCGGCTGTGATCAGAGCCTTTTTTCCAGCGGTCACAATGTTGCGTGCCTCGGCAATCGCATTGTCCTTTGCGGGTAAGAAGTGAAGACCCGCGTCCAAGGCTGATGGGTCTGCGCCATAAATTCTGGCGAGGGTGTTAATGCTGGCCTCATGCTTGGCTTTGGTGGGCAAGTAAGTGGCTTTGATTCTCACTTTGGAGATTGAATTGATGATGCTTTGCTCAGTATTCATTTTATCAGTTTTCTATTTAGTGTTTTGTTTTAGTTAATTGTTAATTGTTAGGCGGCTTTCTGTGTAAGGCTTTCATACTTGGACGAAAACTTCAAAGGGATACCCGCGTCAGCAGAGAGGGGGACTGCCCACTCGCGGATCTCATTATCAGCAGACACCAAGGCATCGATGAACCAGTCCAGATCGCCTTTTTTCACAGCCGCTCCAGTGTCGGGATAATCCTTAGTGATTGTGCGGATAGCGGCGAACAATACCGCGTATTGATCACGGTGATCAGTCGGCAATGCGCCGCCGTTCTTCAGGGCATCCAACTGAGGCTTCACCTTGTGGATCAGGCTGATGTATGCGGCACATGCATTGGCGGCATCGTAGCCTACTAATGGCCAGAGGACATCATTCACAGCCTCATCAAACGGGGTGTCCAGATCGATTGCCCTTGCGGCCTTTGCCCAAGATCTAGGGGTAGCAATTGAGCGTCCATCCCAGCGTCCCTCAGGAGCAGGGCAGAACCACTCTTTGCCATAGCTGGAAAGCCAAGCTACCACTGGACTTGCGCCCAACCCCTGCGGCAATGCGTATCCGGCAACCCAGCTATCCACGTCCTCTTCAAATTCGCGGACATAGCATCGGTTCACGAAGGGCGCAGGTAGCACTTTGGAGGACGTTGAACCGTGCTCGCGGCCATTGGCGGTGAAGTATACATTGACGTTCTTACCCAGCTTGTGAGTGCCAAGGTAAAGCTCGCCACCGTCACTGGCATCAGCCAATCCAAGTAATGTGCTCAGGGCATCAGTGCTCAACTTGTCCACCTCATCAACACAGAGGGTAATGTGGGCATCACCAACCACTGACTCAATCGGCCAGTGCTCAGGCTTTGTGAACCACCCCTCGCGGGTCTCATGATCAGGGACAAGGAATCCGGTCAGGGAATCAGGGGACTGGCCAATGCAGTTCACAACTGCGTATCCAGACTCGCCATTGCGCCATTCATTATGGCTGATCTTGCCGTCATCCAATCTGCCCGTCAGGGTCTCATGAATGATCTTAGCGGCGGCAGTTTTTCCCAGTCCCGCCTTGCCGTAGAGCAATAGAAATGCGCCTACTTTGTTGGCAATCTCAACTGCGCGGCGAAGTGTCTTGAAGCTTGCGCGGCTATAAAGGCCGCGTTCTTTATTTTCAGTATTCATGGTATTCAGTTTTTCAGTATTTGTGATATGGGTTTCGCCTATAGCTGGCCTCATCAGAGACTGGGAGCTTACCCCAGTCTGACCCTTGCGGGTCGCGGGTTATCCCTTGCCCCCTTTCTCGCCCCAAGGAAGACCAAAGTTGGCGGCACAGGTTGCCCCGTATCCAACTGCCGTGGACTCAGCAGTGGTTAGCTTGCGGTTGCAAAAACAGCAATTGCCCGTCCGGTGGCCATGGGAGGCGGCTACACCAGCGGGGTCTGCGGCGAAGTCATTGATGAGATCAATCACCTCATCAGTGGCTTGACGGGTAGGGCTGAACTTGCCGTCCTTCAGCGTGCCAAAGAAAGCCTCGCCAAAGACAGGTGAAGCCACTGTGAATGACCCGTGGAATTTGGATCTGGCCGTGGCCTTGGCCACCTTAATCTCGGTCTTACCATCAGGTGAACTGATGATAAACTTCGGGGACTTCAGATTCTTTTCAGATGCCGCTAACAAGTCAGCGATACCTGATGTATCGATCTCGATCTGCGGGGTCTTAGGCTTGGCCTCAGGGGTAGCCAGACGGTGAAGCCAGAACGATTGAACTGGGCTAAACGTCCAACCCTTAGTCTTATGCTTAGTCCATGCCTGACAAAGGGACTGGGCGAAGTCATTGTTTCGGGCATGCTCTCTCAGCCAAACGGCGGCGGCATCGTTGGAGTTGAAGTTGGAGGTAAAGCCAGCATGATGCTTGCCGTTCTTTGAAGTGATGCCCTCAAACACGAAGTTGGAAGGCTCGATAATTGTAAATGGTGTCATGATTATTGGTGGTTATTCAGTTATTCAGTGTTCAGTTTTCAGGTTAACAAGGTTCTACGGATTTCCAGTATTTTTGCTCGTCCAGATAGCCCTGTAAATCTATAGCGGCTAGAATGGCGGCCTCTTCCTCGGCTGTGTAGCCATAGTGCCCGTCCTGTGTTTTTTCTGTATCTGTATCTGTATCTATTTTCATTTTGGTATCTGGTTCTTTGCTGGGTCAAATGCCCAGCTTCAGGGCAAAGGTAAGTGATTATTCAATTCTTTTCAAGCACTAATTTACATTTTATTTTTCGCAATAATATCTGGATTATTGCGCCTCATGACACTGGAATCAGGGCACAGGAATCAGGTGTCAGGAGACCCCTTAAAAACTAGGCTAATTTACACAACCCATTTAAGGTTAAGGAGTTACGCCAAATAAGGCCATTTTGCATAACGTGTTGTCTACCAAGGAGTTACTTCTAATGCAACTAAGTTGCAAACTCCACTGAGCGCATTTGAATTGAAGACCCCTATACCTGTGAGGCTCAGAACATCGACCTCTTAGAATCGATCCTCAGGCCATTAAACGGTATTCTACAATTTGGGATATCGTGCATTTTGCAGGAATCGTGCACCCTGAGTCAGGCCAAGGATTCATGGGGAATGGTGCAGGGTTCGGGGTCTGGTGTCGGGTGAAGATCGAGGTCAGTCCAGACCACCGAAAAATGAAACCATCACCGCGCAACTTTGCAGAATTCGTGCACCCCTTATCAGGAATCATGTAACACTTTATAAGGCGGGCAGGATCTGGAGGCATGAGCCACGCATCATGAACCACCGGAACTTGGCCAAGGATCTACCGACCCTGAAACACCGACCAACCACCACAGAAGTCTGGGTTGTTGAAACACGCCACGGGGGGCTACGTGGTTTTTTCTGTGGGTTCGGGTATGTATGTATACATGCACGGGAAAAAACTTGACTAAATTCCAAGAAAGCGGAGATATTTGAGGGACATGGAAGACAATCAAAACTACTACACTAGGAACAAGCAAGCGCGTAAGGAATACCAGCGTAAGTATTACTTAGAAAACAAAGAGCGAATAAAAGCGAAGCGGCGGCTAGAAGAACTCCAGAACCCAGAGAGGTTTGAGGAGCGCAAGGACTATAACAAAAACTACTACATCAAAAACAGAGAGAAGATCTTGCAGAGGCGAGCAGAGGCGTATGCCAAGAAAAAAGCGGGGGTAGGAGAATAAAGTTTTCCCCATATAATATATAGTTTATTGTAATTTACAATTAACTATACCATTTCTAGCATATAAACTTTTTTAGCAAACCACCACGACTTTGACTACATCGCTTTAAAGGGGTAAGTTTTAGGATGGCAACTACAGAGGCTCTGCGAAAAAGGCTTATAAGGGCGGGCGTGTCTGGTTTCAACAAACCAAAACGGACACCGAACCACCCGACCAAAAGCCATATAGTTGTCGCTAAAGAGGGTAACAAGGTGAAAACCATCCGCTTCGGGGAACAGGGTGCTAAGACTGCGGGCAAACCCAAGAAAGGTGAGTCCGAGCGTATGCGCAACAAACGCAAGTCATTCAAAGCGCGGCATAGAAAGAACATCGCCAAAGGGAAGATGTCCGCCGCTTATTGGGCGGACAAAGTGAAGTGGTGAGGTGTTTAAGTTACCTCAAGACGACAACCCACCTTTTTGGGTGATGGTCACTATCTTAATTATTTTGATTTTGATAGGCATTCTAAGATGAACCCCCGACCTGTATGGGTTGAAGCGATGCTTATAACAAGCATGGTTGTCAGCATTTTCTGGCTATACATATTAGCCGCATTGTTGCTTGTTTTGCGGAATTCTATAAATTTATCTAACCAATATTCAGATAGTTAGTTGTAATTTACAATAAACTATACTAATATTAGCTAAACTATGTCAGAGCATATTCCTATCCCTAAAGGTTTCCGCCCTATCCCCAAGGCGGCAGACCACTTCGTTGTGTCCGAGAACGGGTTCGTATTTAACCTGAAGACGGGACGATTGCTCAAGCAACACTGGAACGGGTTCAGCACCTACACAATCATACGGGACAAAGAGGGCAACCAATACAGGTTCTGCTATGCGAACATCGACCGGAAGTCATACAAACCCCTGACTAGGGAGTGGGTGCTTGAGTCCGACAAAGCCAAGATAATACCCGATTACCCCGATTATGCGGTATCACATTACGGGGCAGTTTACCGGATCAAACCAAGGGATACAGGTCCGAGAGCAGGAGAGGTATTTATGGTGAGTGAGTATGGCAAGCAGGGGCACGCTTATGTCCGATTGAGGTGTCCGAAAACCAAAAAACCCAGAGAAGTCCGAGTAGGTAAACTAACCGAACAACTCTGGGGTGATGAAAGCACTTACGAGTGCTAAGTCTATTTCTTTGGTTCTGGGCGCGGAATCACATCCAGACCAATACAGACCTTTGGTGGCATCGGCCTAACTTCTACGTTGGCTTTAATATTTGATGCTGGGTTCGTGAACGGTATGGGCAAGCTACCCGACAAGTCGGTCGAGCTACATGATACACCAAACACGATACAGGATGCCGCTACCAGCATTACAACGCTACGTTTCATAATCCACAAGCGTACAGAGTCCGACCTTCATGTCAACTTCTAAACCATTGACTATGCTTGATTAACAAAGTAGAGTTATTCGATAATGGATGCCGACCACCCTTTAGAAATAGATGGTTTAGAATTAGACTCTCTGAACGAGAAGGGGAAACCCGTAGATACTCGCTTAAAGAATGTTAAAAGTGCTATATCTATTTTTCAGACTCTGGCTAAAGCCGATGAGAAGTCGTCGGTTAACCGAGCGCGAGTGGATGCGATGTTTGACGGTTCCGCCCCGTATAATCAGGGAAGCTTGATAACCAGTGGGCAACCCCTAAAAACAAACCTTAATTTCGGAGAAGCTCAACGGTTGTTGGACATTGCTCTTTCCGCATACGTCGATCTTTACTCTAGCTTAGAGTGTCTTGTAGAAGTAAAAGGCACGGCTGGAGAAAAAAGCGAGATAGCCCCACAAGAAGAAATCGTAGCAGATGAATTAACTCATTTGATCCGAAGCTGGCCTGAATTTCATAGTGCCTACTTGAGACTCTGCACGACCTTCATTAAGCATGGTGTTTCCATTGCTTACTTCGACACCCCCGACGATTGGAAATTTAGAGTTGGTGGTTTCACCGACATACTGATCCCCCGCCAGACCCCCGCATCTGAATCCTGTATCGACATCGCTGTTGGTAGACGGGAGTACTTGTTGCATGAACTGTATGGGTTCATCAAGAACGAAGATGCCGCTAAAAAAGTGGGGTGGGACGTAGAGGAAGTGAAGCGGGTCATTGCTAAGAACGCGAGCACTAAAGGCAGGGGAAACTCTTCGACATTCGACAATTATGAAGTTCTTCAGCAGGAGATGAAGAACAACGATATCTACACAGGTATCCAGAACCCCACGGTTTCCGTTCTTCATTTTTGGGTCAAGGAGATGGATGGTTCGATTAGTCATTACATGGCGGCTGAGAGTAACCCGAAAGATTTTCTGTATAAGAAACTTTCTAGGTATCAAAACGCAGAACAGGCTTATGTGATGTTCACTTATGGCGTTGGATCTAATGGGACATATCATTCTGTCCGTGGATTAGGTCAGCGGATCTTTTCGCACATACAGACGAGTAACAGGCTACGCTGTCAGCAGATTGACGGGGCTATGCTTGCTTCTGCTGTGATGATCCAGCCGGAGAACCAACGGTCTTTGGATGAGTTACAGTTTACATATTACGGGGCATACGCAGTTATGAGTCCGAATGTGAAGATTGTGGAAAAAGCTATTCCTAATCTGGGCACTGCGGTTCAACCTGCCCTACAAGATTTGACACAGCAACTTCAGTTGAACACTGATACAGTAAGCACATACGGACCTACTCAGGGTTCGCCTTACCGGAATCAGATGCAGGTTGCTTCTGACATGGATGTCACGACCAGATTGTCTGGTGCATCCCTTAACCTTTTCTATGCTTCATGGACTAGATTGTTACGCGAGGTGGTTCGTCGGGTAGTTACTACCAAAAAGCAAGATGCCGCCGTAAAAGACTTTTATGATAGGTGCGCGAAGCGTGGAGTCCCTGCTAACTTCATTAACACACTTGATGTTAACAGGACAAAGGCAGTTCGTTCGATAGGCAATGGTTCCTACGCGAACCGGATGATGGCCCTTAAAGAGCTACAGGGAATCAGCGGTCAGTTTGACGATGTGGGTCGCCGCAACTTGACTAGGGACATTGTATCTACTCGTGTTGGTCATGACTTAGCTGATCGTTATGTTCCTGCTGATGTGGAGAAACGACCAACGGTGGACGTTAAGATTGCCTTCTTCGAGAACCAACAGTTGCAAGCGGGTCAGGCAGTTCCTGTGATTGCGAATGAGATGCACGGGGTTCACTTAGAAGTTCATGTCCCTGTCCTTAACCAGATTATTGAAGCATTAAATACTGGGGAGGCAGACCCGATGCAGGTGTTGCCTATGCTACAGGCACTTTACCAGCACATCAGTGACACGGCTCAATATGCCGCTGGTGACCCTGCTCTTGAAGGTTTAGTAGCACAGACGAAGCAAGTGTTGCAGTATGCTGAAGAAGCGATAAACAACACTATGAAAGCGGTGCAGAAGATGCAACGTGATCAGGCACGCGAAACGGGTGGTGAGGAGATGGTAGAGGAAGTGGCGCAGAGTTCAAAGTTGCAGGAGCATCAGGTAAAAATGCAGATCGCGCAGGAGAAAGCCGAATTGGACATGGCTATTAAGCAGAAAAAACATGAACAAGAAATGGCTATACGAGACGCGAAAGCCGCGCTAGAGTTCCGAGAGAACTCTTAAATAATGCCAAAACGCCCGACTCCACCAATTCCGGTGGCACGATGGTTCAAGGATATAAAATCCGTAGAAGAACTTCGCGCCACACTAAATAACTCTAGCTTCCAGCAAGCGGTAGCTATTTTAAAGGAAATCGCAGGGCCTACGTTCGCGGCTTTGCAGAATTCTGAAGCTGATGGTCGGCGGCTAGCTTGGTATGCGGGCTACCGAGATGCTTTTAATGATCTTGAAAAGTTGACAAAATTGCCTGAAGATACAAGAAGTAATACAACAACTCTTAACGAGTGGACACATATAGATTAAAATGAGTGAAGAAACTGCCACCGCAGAACCCGAAGTAGAAGTAGCCGAAAGCGATAACGCTATAGACAGTTTGCCTGAAGAGCAGATGGATTTTAGTTCCGCGCTAGATGCGGCGTTCGCCAAATTAGAAGAGCCACAAGAAGAGCCACAAGAAGAGCCACAAGAAGAGCCTGAAGAAAAAACTAAAGAGGAACCGGAGGAGCAACCCCAAGAAAAAGATGAAAAGGACACCGAGGAAAAAACTGAGGATGATGCGGGAGAAGAACCAGAGTCTAAAGAGGACTTGGAGTCCTTTGACCCAACGGATGCTTTGGACGAAGAAATCGGAGATGACTGGACTCCGAAAGCCGCTTCTCGATTCAAACAGTTAAAAGCAGAACTCAAGACTAGTAACGACGAGTTAGAAGCTTTGAGGCAACAAGTTGCCGAAAGTGACAACAAACTAAAAGAACTTACTGGCGAGATAGATAGTAAGGATTTCAAAACTCTTCAAGAGAAAGTCGCACAATACGAGCGCGAAAAAATGTTCACTAATCTTGAAGAGACCGAAGCTTACAAAGACGCAATAAGTGCCCCACTGGATAAATTGGTTGATTCCGCTAAGGAGATTGCTGACAAATATGAGTTGTCTGCGGAGGAGTTGGTAGATGCTCTGGTTATAGATGATCAACAGCAACAAGACGAGAAGTTGTCTGAGCTTTTAGTTGATGCCACTGACCGAGACAAAGCTAGGGTTTATAGGATCATTGACGAGATTGAGCCTATTTTCAAAAAACGACAGTCCATGATGGAGAACGCTTCCGAAGCTTTACAAGAAGCTAAACTAGCCTCCGAGAAAAAAGAAGAAGCCGCCGCCGCCGAAAGGGCAAGAACTAGGTCTAACGCGGCTAAGAATGTGGTGGCGAGAGTGCAAAAGAAGCTACCCTTCCTGAGTTCCATTGACGGTTTGGACATGAAGACTATCCAAGAGAAAGCGGCTGAAGTAGATCCTTCTGTGATTCATCCTGTGGACTACACATATAATTCTGTCAGTGCCCAGATATTGCCTTCCGTTATTAGGGAGTATATGAGCATGCGCAAAGAAAACGAAGTATTGACGGACAGATTAGCTGAGTATGAAGGCGCAGAGCCGACAATGTCAGGTTCTTCCCCATCTTCTGGAAGTGTGAGCGATGATGTTTCGTTTACAGATAGAGTCGAAGCCGCGTTTGCTGGCGTATAAACTTGGTATTGACAATACTAATATTTAACTTAGTCTGATTATATAACATCAGCTTAGGTTGCTCTAGCCTTTAAATAGTTCTATTCCGTAGCTGATCTGAGTGGACTGTGATCCGCCGCATTTGAGCCGTTCGGTTGCTCTAGCCTTTAAATAGTTCTAGGAGCGGATCTACTAAAACTTAGGCGTGCCCCCTATGTTAAAGGGCGGCACATATATTCATTTAACACACTATTATATTATGGCTTCAAGAGACTCAGCCGCCGCAGATTTCACAACTGCGAGCACAACAGCTATTGATACAATTCTTGCTGAAGAGGCTAACCGCATTGGATCAGACATCCACAAGCGCGTTACGCATACTTCACCTTGGATTGATCTTGTCAAAAAATCAGCCTTCCCAGATGGGATGGGCTACAAGTTAACCACGCTCGTCTATGACCGTGCACTTCCTACTACTGATGATGTAGGAGATACTATCATGGGTGGAGGAGCAGGTTGGAATGATGTAGGAACCGTTGCGGCGGCTAACGAGTTTAATGCTTCCATGCTCGATCAGCCTATTGCGGATGCCGCTGACAGTGTCCAAGCCGCAAATGGCTCTGGATCTGATCAACGTAACTACGTCAACTTCAGTAAGGTAATCAAGCAATACAACATCAAACGTGCGATTCTCGAATCACCACGTATCAATGTTGATGACTTGCGTTACGCCGCTCACCGCCAAGAACAGCTTCGCGCTGTAATGGATTCACTCGCTGAGTCCACTCGTTGGTCTTGGGAAGAGCGTTACCGCGCCGAGTTCGACCGTCTTGCCGACAACTGCGTTCTTTGTGCTACTAGCTCTGGATCTACTTTCAGAACTGGTCAGGAAGGAACTGTCGCTGGTGACCAAGTTCTTGGAACAGTCGCCGCCAACAGTGCAGGTGTAGCTGATGATACAGCTTCATATGTTAATGGAGACATTTCTAACGCTATCCTAGACAAAATCTACAACCAGTTGGTTCGTAAAGGAGCAGGACGTAATGCTTACGGTCGTGAGAACGGTCGCCCAGTATTTGCCCTTGTTTGTTCTTCGGAAGCTTCCTACGGTCTTATGACTGAGAGTGATGCTATCCGTCAGGATATCCGTTACAACAACTCTAAGGTTTCCGACCTTATTGCTCCACTTGGAATTGAGCAGTCTTTCCGTGGCTTCTACCACTTGATCGACGACCTCACTCCTCGTTTCAAAGCTGGTTCCGGTGATACTGTTGACCCTGTATACCCTTACAAGGTAACTAACGGTATTGTCACCGACAACCCAGATTACGATGACGCACCGATTGAGGCGGCATATGTTATTCACCCAGAGGTATATGAATCACAGATCCCTGCTCCATTTAGCGGAGCTAGTGGGGTCACATTCGACCCAGTGAAATACACTGGTGAGTTTAAGTGGAAGAATATCCTCAGTGAAACAACTAACCCTGACGGAACTATTGGTTTCTTCCGTGGGGTTCTTGCTTCAGCCTCTAAGCCGATTAAGACTGAGTATGGTTACACCATCCTCTTCAAGCGCAACACTACTGCCGCTTCTTAATTAACTTGTAGGTAATAAAATTAGCGGGGGTAGCGGGTCTTAGGATCTTCTACCCCCGCATAACTTATATAGAAAATGGCAAAGCTTAGTGAACTTGAATCACAGATTGCGAAAGCGCAGATGGCACTTGAAAGCCTCCAAGCTGAATATGAAGCCGCTCAACAGTCTGAAGGCGGCGGACTTGAGGAAGATCCGACAGCAGATGGCGGCGGACAGGCGGAAGCTACACCTTCTTCCGAAGACGCGGCTGAGATTATGGCTGGGGGAGATCAAAGCTTTTCAGAAGCAGTTGAAGACCGTATGACCACACCTGCTGAAGAAGTAGCCAATTCCGATCCTGCACCTATGGTTAAAAAAGTCATGGTGGGCATTGATGTTTCAGAAGCACCCGAACCGGAGCAGATAGACATGGATTCGTTATACCAGATGGTATACGACGAGACCTACGACGATAACTCCTCTATGAGTGTGTCCAAGATGCGCGAGATGGAGGAGGCTATAAGTAAAGACCCTAGGGTGAAGCAGATGGCCATAGAGGAACCGGAGAAGTTCGCGCTATACATGTATGGGCGTACGTCCGTAGTTGCCTAAACGACCCCAGCTTCTAGGGACTTACCAAGTTGTCCCCTGAACCTGAATGTGCCGAGGTGCGAAAGTGCCGCGATTGTATCGCAGTATATTTCGCCGCCTATGTCTGTCCATCTTTTACAGAAGGATATGTCCTCCCCTAGTGCACCCTCTTCTTCACAGGTAATGCAGTCGAAGAAAGCGGGGAAGTTTTTAGTCTCCACTAACTTCCCGTCCTGTATCTGAGTCGAATACGTAATCTTTTCGGGGTATGCTTTTGCCATCTTTGTAAACACGTTACGGTCTACCATCATAAAACCTGCCGGACCGCGTGTTATTTTAACAAAACCGTCCTCGTCTGGGGTCTTGTCTTTAAATTTAAGAATGAATTTAGACTCGTTTGGGTTGCTTAAATTTTTCGTGAGGTAGGGTGCTAGAGCTAAATCAACGTCTTTCCGTAGTAGCCTCCATATATCTTCTGGCTCAAAACCTATATCGGCATCTATAAATAATATTTTAGTGCAATCTGTTTTAAGAAACTTATCGACGATGTCATTTCTAGCGTGACTGATTAGTGCTCCCCCTGAGTGGAGGTGAAACGAAGTGCTATATTTTAAGTCTTTGGGTCTCGATGCGGCGATGAACGAGACGACACTGTTGACGTAGTTAACGTATGTTTGGAATCCAAATGCTGGTGTCGCTATAAAAAGCCTGTGTTCTTTGTCA
>CETC01000991.1_pt1 | contig 12870 bp, 26 predicted proteins | sample 326911 | NCBI WGS metagenome assembly CETC01 (sample SAMEA2622694, study PRJEB7988) | marine metagenome | isolation source: saline water (ENVO:00002010), including | reverse complement strand
TGGGTGGAAAAGGATGAGGAATAATATTTATATACAAATGGAGACCAACCTTGAATCAAGCCGATAGAAAAGAATTCGATATAATACATCAAAAAATAGATACTATAAAGAATACTATTAATGAAATTAAAGTTCACAATGAAGCCGAACATATGAAGAACAGAACTGATTTAAAATTCATCAAGGATAATATGTTCAATCCACACGATGGGTTATGGGCAGAGACTAAACTCAATTCACAATTCAGACAATCAACGTCAAAGTGGAGAGGTATTATAGGTACAGGTTTCGTAGGGTTATTTGTCAAACACGTATGGGATATGTTCAACCCGTGATTTAATAGAAGAGTGAAAAAAATTTTTGAATAAAACAAAATTTCGTTATATATATGATTAAGAGGGAACACCCGAAAATCCCTCAAAATACCCGATATTGTTAGTTAGGAAACACATAATGAGAGGAATGAAAAAAATTTTAGTTTTAATGTTATTATGCACCACAGTCGTAGGTACATCAAAAACAAATCCCACATTAACCACATTGAAATGGAAATCCTCCGAAATCCTATCGGATTCCGAAGGTAAAAGGCTACCATACATCAAGCCATTTAAACTATTCCCAAAAATAAAAATGAATTATATCGAGGATAGAATCTTTGAAATTCGTCAAGTCGATGACAATTCATTTTTAGTACTTGGAAGTCCGATTGATTGGGAGAGTAATTATGTTAAGTGATATAGTATTTTGGATAGTAGCTCTACCAATCATAGTTAGATTTGTCGGTGACTTAGAGAAACCCATATGTTGAGTGATAATATAAGTCGTGTAATACATAATATAGCTTTACTACTCTATTATAATACATTGAAGACATCAAGTAAAGTTGGTGAGTGGTTACGTGAACATAAAGAATCATACAAACAATCACTTAGATATGTTGATGAACCAAGATATATCAAACGAGATTATGAAGACCCATATGAGATAGAAGATTATCAATCTCAATCTGGAGATAGGAATCGTTATGGATTCCCAAAAATTAACTAAGGGGCTACAATATACTCTTCAATGTCTTACAGCCATTTACATTTCGTTAGAGATATCTATACCACCCAACCCATATAAAACACATCTAATAGTCGTGTTAAGTCTACTAATATGTCTTAAACACGACATCCCAAACAAAGTTGTTAAAACAATAGAAAAGTATTTAAGCCAATAATTATATATAAGTCTCTCCCGTTGAACGAGGGCTCACTTGGATATAATATTATTAATATCGTGTATACTATATTGGATATGGCTAATACGATATCTACGTAAACATTAATAAGTTTTATCTCTAATTCGGTTTGCCAGTTTGGGAACACCTGAAGACTGATAGACATTTCTCTAATATCGAGGTAAAAAAGTTTCTTTCTCTTGATATTCTCTACTTGATAGAGTCCTCCATTCTAATCCACTTTAACCCCCCTTTACCCACTTTCTGATATACATTTATATCTAAACGCCCCTAAATTAATTTGTCTAAGAGTTGAATAGCTCCTACACGTCCTTGTAGCCCGATTTTTTTTTCTCATATGACTTTTTGACAGAGTTGAGTATCAAATCCAAAGGTTTTTTTTGTGTGACACTATGACAGGCTAGTCTATTTTACCTACCCAACCCTCTACTTTGAGGGTTTTTTTATAGCTATTTTTCGATAATATTGGACTAGCCGTAAAAAAGCTCTTGACTTTCTTGACAAAATGTTGTATATTATATAGGTTGAGTAGACAAGCTTGGATAGGCCATAGAGAGGCAGTCACCTATAATATACGAAATTTACCCTATACGGGTCAAGTCTTTTGTTGCCACGACCATTAGCACAAAAAAAGCTTGTGTTTTTTGAAAATAGCTCTTGACACGTATAGTAATTGCTTCGTATATTTAGGTATAAATAAAGGGATATATTATGAGTTATGAAGATTATATGGAGTTATTAGACGTTGAAATAGATGAAAATGATGAAGCTATGGTGGAGGCTATGTCTGATATAGAGGAAGAATACGAGTCAGAAACCGTTAGCGACTATATGGAGTACGGTGTTTAGTAAAAAAAATAAAAATAGCTCTTGACTTATATAGTATTTATGTTGTATATTCAGATATGAATAAGACGTTAAAAATCCTCAGTTAACCACGCTTCTCTTTTTAGAGATATAAACCCAAGAAGTGGGAAATTGGGATGAGGAAAAGATTTGGTGGGTTTACCGTGACTACCTATTTGGAACGGTCAGTATGGTGGGTTGTGAGTGACTACCGATTTGGAACTCTCAAAAAATTGTACAGACCTCATAAGAGGAACGGATTGTAATAGTACTACTACAATAGGTGGCTGGGTTCGAATCCCAGGTGAGGTTCTATAGAGAGGGCCGTGAGGCAGTCATTTGACTTGAATCGTTAGAAAACCACCTCTCAAAGATTTTTGAAAAACTAATATGACACGGTAAGGGAGAAGCCCCCTCCGGCATTGTAGGTTGAGTCTCCCATTGTCATATAGTCTATGTAACGACTGGAAGCTTTGAAAGGTTCGACATAGACCGAAAATTAATTTCTGATGGTGAGGATGAAGGCTGGGATAATCGGGACATATTGTATCGAGGAACATTAGGTTTGAAACATAACCCAAGTAGTAGTCCTCCTTGACGAAAATTTTTGGTAGTTTCGTATATGTCACTACTATTTATAAGTACAACTAGCCCGTGAGGTAAAAAGCTTTTTATGAATATAGGTAAAGAAGAACTAATAAACAAACTCGACAACTTACTTTTAAAAGAGATAGTACACGACATAGTATCAGGTACATTACTATTACAAGCAGATGACCAAACACTTGATATGATGTTAACTCACATCTGGGAGATGAAAAGCTACTTCACAACGATAGGAGTGATAATTGGAGAGGCTTGACAAAATGACACTACCCCTACTAATTAGTCGTGAATCCAGAAGTATGTCATTCTGTCACACGGCTCTGACTCGTTCGCATGTCGAGGTAAGCTTTTGACCTATAGGAATTAATAAACATTAGTATCACACGTGATAGACAAACAAACAAAAAAGCTCCTAATCGTACTATTACCGAAATGGGTAGCGTTATTTATTTTATTAACAGTTATGATATGGTTACTTAGATGAGTCATTTAACAGCTAGAAAAGATTTTGGTTATACTATAGAACCTATACAAGTAGTAGATATTATTAAAGGTATACATTTATCTGGTAATCCTAATCGTAGACCTGTACATTTGATTGACCGTTATACTGGTAAACCAAAAAATATGGATGATGAGTTTTGGACTGATATGATAGCTAAAAAAAATAGTGTAAAGAGTGCTCGTTATTACTATTTATGTTACCAGATAAAAACTAATGATTGTATAGAACACCCAGTTCCGTTGTTTCGTGAGGGTGATAAAGTATATGATTATAGAGGAAACTCTCTTAGAGTACGAGTGTGTGATGAGTTAGGTTATACTTCTATTGATTGTATAGTAGTAGATAATGAAAAAGATTTAGATACATTAGTTAGAGAACAAACAATAGATACACGAAGAATATTTCCTAAAGATGTATTAGAGGGTAATGAAATACCAGGTCATCCTGAATATGAGTTACTAATGAACACCCAACAAATATGGTCAATAGACAATGAGTTATAGTAAAAGAGCGGCTGAGTTCTTACCTCAAGACCTACAAGATGCTATAAACACCTTTGTAGAACAGTTTAATATAATGGAAGAGTATGACTTGGAAGAGATACCTATAGAGTACACTACTAATTTACTTAATACTATTGGTAAGTATCCAGAGTATAATAATGTTTTACTAGATTTACTAACAGTATTTACGAAACGATGAAATATACATTGAACAAAAAAGAATACTTAAAATTTATATACGAGAAACGTGAACTAAAATCTCAGATAGACAGTTGTTATAGTGAGGGTTCAAAGATTAATGCTATTAAAGCCCTTAGACAATGGTGTGAATACAAAGGATATGAAACTTGTGGGTTACGAGACGCTAAAGATACTATTGATGTTTACTATTTTCGTATACGTATAACGAAGAAGTTAAAAGAACTTAGAGAACGAATTGAGAAGTGGGCTAATAAAAACGGTTATGAGAATATAAAGAAAAGAAGAGAAGTAAAATCTAAGAATGGTGACTACATTTATTTATATACCGATTGGGAATTAATAGATGACCACGTTGGTTTAATGATTAACGATTACGAATGGTTACCATCTAAAAAAGAATTTAGAGAATACAATTTATTATGGAAGAATTATTCTAATGTCAGGAATTTGGTTTAAGATAGGTTTATTCTTATATCAGTTCCACTTACGGAAAATATTAAGAAAAGGAGATTGGGGAAGAAAATGAGCTATGATACACTTGGTTGGTATAAAGACCAGATATGTAGAATGACTTGGGATGAGATACTTGAGTTAATGGAAGAAAGAATTAGTAATGGGTCGTGGAATAAATTCGTTGAGAGTTTGGGTAAACCACCACACGTAATTAAACACGACCATATGTTAAAGGAAATGAATGATGCCAAAGTTTAAACAAAAATCACCAGTAGATAGTATTATTGTAGATATGATACTTGACCATTACAATATACAGAATTTAAGTGGTAAGAAAGAGAACCTAACTGGAGAAGACTTTAATAATATATGTAAGGACGCAGAAAAGATTTATTTTAAGACAGTATTAATAACAAAAGAACCAGGAGTTGCCTAATGAATATAGGTTACGCGTGTATTAACATGCAATTATCTTATCCACAGAAGTATGGTGGACAAGAACGAGGAGTACAACCAATAACTACAGGACGAAGTATGATACGAAGGACTTTCGATAGTAGGGGAGTATCTTATGCTAGTGAGAAGACTCTTGATAATTGTAAGGACTTAGAGAAGATAGTCTCTTGGAATATTCTTAACGGTTATCATTTCTTTCGAGTAACGTCAAACCTTGCCCCCTGGAAATCGGAGTATCGTTGGGAAGACATGCCAGATATAGACGAGATACGTAAACACTTACACTCTACGGGTGTAATGTCTAAAACTCATAACCTTAGACTTACCTCTCATCCCGGCCCTTTTAACGTTCTCACTTCCCCTCATCCCCACGTTGTAACCAATTGTGTTAGCGACTTAACCGACCACGGGGACGTTTTCGATATGATGGGTCTGGGTCGTACACCTTACAATAAAATTAATATTCACATCGGTGGAGCGTATGGTGACAAAGAATCTGCTATGGAACGGTTCTGTAAGAACTTTGAGTTATTACCTGATTCTGTTAAGAGTAGACTTACCGTAGAGAACGATGATAGAGCTAGTATGTATTCAGTTAAAGATTTATATGAGGGTGTATACAAAAGAATTGGTATACCTATTGTATTTGATTATCACCACCACCAATTCTGTACTGGTGATTTATCCGAGAAAGAAGCATTAGAAATGGCTATATCAACTTGGCCTAAAGACATTGTACCAGTTGTACATTATAGTGAGAGTCGTAGAGAAGAACAACTTGATGAAAGTATCAGAGAACAAGCTCATTCTGATTACATCTACAATAAGATTGATACCTATGGTCACGATGTTGATATTATGGTAGAAGCAAAACACAAAGAATTAGCCGTTAAGAAGTATAAGGAGTTATATGAAAATTAGACATATGAAATTTCCTGTTAGAATGGAAATGGATGACCCATTTGACAACTTAGAAAGATTAGTAAGACAAGACTTATATAATAATGGTTGGAGTAATTGGACTGGTATCTTATATAACAATGAGAATCAATTAGAGTTATTTAATACAACAAAGTATCAGAAGTATGATAGATTTAAAAGACCATTGAAACATTTTGCTGATGACTTTCACGAGGGTAAAACTTAATGAAGTTTCTACTATTACAATTATATCAAATGAACAGAAGTCAACCGTTGGTCAAAGTAGTTGACTCAGATGAATGGATACAATGGATGTCTTGTAACTTAGATGGATTACCGCCTGAGAGAGAACCTGGTTCAATGACCGACCACGGCAAAATACCAAGAGGACAACGTGATAATCTACCTGAAGTGTTTATAGATACGAATGGAACAGAACATCGTATTGAAGATATACATACAATGAAGAGTAGTCAATGAAAAAAAAATTTAATAAACTATCTACTGAACACTTTGGTGTTAAGACAGGTGATAGATTTAAAACAATAAAACATCATCACGAAGTTAGTGGTGATTTAGAAGAGGGAACTGAATTGGTATTGGATAGTATTGCACATTTCCCTACACTATACAGATTAAAAGATAGTGATGGTAAGATATGGACACTACCAGTGCATTCAGTTAAACAAATTAAGATATGATTTATGTTTTAGGGTTTATAGCTATATTTTCTTTAGTATCTGCTATTTACCTAGTGATAAGGAATGAATAATATGATGTATTTTTTATTAGGTGTTTTAGCTCCAATCTTTCTTAACCTTATACATATGTTAATTAATATTTATGTGGTACTACGAAGAGGAAGTATTATGAGTTTAGGATTTACAGGCGTTAGTTTTGTAACAAAGAGTATTGGTATGATATTTTTAACTTGGTTAGGTGTAGGTTATTTAGGATTAGATATGAGAATATTTATACCACTACTTGCTTTCTTTTGGTTCTTTACTCACGTAATAGAAGCATTTGTGATACAACATTATATACAACAAAACGTGCCAGAACATCTAAAACGATTACAGATATGAGTAACATTAATTTATTAGGTAATTATATATTCAAACGAATACAGAAAGATAATGTGGAAAATCGAAAAACTCATCCAAGAGAGTATCTTACAGGTTTATACATTGATTCGAAAGATATACAAAGATATATTAATGATTATTTTAATTATGGTATCGATTATACAGGGGATGACAATATATCTGCTGAGGACAAGATAGAAAGATACTGGGATTTTCCAGAAGGAAAGGAAGAATAACTATGATTGATGTAAGTAATCATAAAAATGTAGAGAACGTAATTCGTTTCTTTTTAACTTACCTACCACCACGGGGTGCTGAATCAATACTTGACATAGGTGGTGGAAGTACTGCACCATATAAAGGTGTATTACAAACTCGTTGTAAAAAATATAGAAACTTAGATATTAGACAAGGTGATAGAGTTGACTATTGTCAAGATGTCGTAGAGGGTACAGACTTTAAAGATAAAGAGTGGGATTGGGTTTGGTGTTCTGAAACACTTGAACACATACCACAAGAATATATGAAAACATTTGTTGATGAGGTTTGTAGAATAAGTAAGAATATTGTTTGGACTTTTCCCTTACCACACGCTCCAGCGTTTATAGATGACCCAGGGCATAGTGAAGTAATAGTTGATATGAAGTCTTATGAAAAAGACTTTATTGTATTTGATAAGACAACAAAAACTGGTAAAGGTATATGGATATTCGCTAGAAAAGATAGAGAAATAGAAATAGATAATAGAGGTATTCATCAAGAGGGTTATTCGGTAGACAACTTACCATTTATAATACGTAACTATAAATGTTATAGAAGAGATGATGAAAATATGCCTTGGAATTTTGATACACCTTTGAGATACAAACATAGTATAGATAAATTTTTTTAAGGAGAAATAAAATGAAAGAACTAGTAGCACAAAGAGTTCCACCTGGAGACAGATGGACAATACTAGAAGATGATTCCGATATAGTATTCGGTAGTTTAACAGATTGTTTAAATCAAATATTTGTAGTACATAAAGCTACTCAATTTTTTGTTGACGCTAAAAAAGGTGAAGTCTATATAGAAGATGGTGTAGATAAACCACAACCAGTAAAGAAGTTTTCTTTATACGGAGAAGAGGTATAATTGAACGGTTGGATACTATATAAAAACCCTATAGAAGAATCTTGGGAAACTAATAGACTTGTAAAAGAGTTTACTAAACAAGACATTGAGATTCGTGTAGTTAATCCTAACGATGTAGATATCTTTGTAGATAGAGATGATAGGAAATCTATTATAGTTGGTGGTAAACCAAGAGCGTTACCTGACTTTGTAATACCAAGAACAGGTAGTGGTACTACATACTTTATTAAAGCTATTATACGACACTTAGAAAGACTTGGTGTTACATTAATTAATGGTAGTAATGCTATAGATACTGTTAAAGATAAGTTATATACTCAACAAGTATTAGGTGAGTCAAATTTACCAGTTCCTAAAACATTATTAGTTAGACATCCAATCAAATTAGAATGGGTAGAAAAGAATCTAACTTTTCCTGTTATTATAAAAACATTAAGTGGTTCATTTGGTGCTGGTGTATTTATGGCAGAAGATAAGAAACAGTTTAAACAATTACTAAAGATGGCAGAGATAACTAAGAAGAGTTATAATATTATAGTTCAAGAGTTTATAAAAGATTCGTGGGGAAAAGATTTAAGAGTATTTGTATTGAATGGTAAAGTAGTTGGTTGTATGATGAGACAAGCAGTAGATGATGACTTTAGAGCTAATATAACTCGTGGTGGTGAAGGGATACCGTATCAGATAGATGAAAATATAGAATGGTTAGGTGGTGAATCGGCAAGACTATTAGGTTTAGATATAGCTGGTGTTGATTTATTATTTGATAATGGTGGATATAAAATATGTGAAGTTAACTCATCACCTGGTTTTGAGGGTATGGATAAGTTTACACATACAAATATAGCAGAAGATATAGTTAATTTTGTTAAACACAAAATTGGTTATAATAAAAGTGGAGAAGATATTTATGATTAGATATAAAATTGTAGTTCCTTATATCACAAAGAATACTACAGTTATGTACAAATATTATTATTGGAGTAAGTAATGAATAATGTAATAAAAACGATAATGTTAACATTAATTGGTGCTGGTTGTTTTAGTACAGGTGTTTACTATACAGTTAATAAATTTGAAGAACAAGTTTTAAAATGGGATTCGAATTATAAATTAATAACTGAGAAAGTATATGCTTTTGAAAAAGTATCAGACCCAAAAACTATCAGACTATATGTTAACGAATTAAATAAGATATTAGATGACATTGATTTTCTACATACATTGATAGAGAGTGGTCAGATAGCTGATGCGAAACTTGATGACTATCTAGCTTCAAAACAAAGTAATGTAGATGAGTTAAAAGAAACTTTATCATCTATAACTACTGAAGTAGATAGTATGTTAACATCATCACACGACCATATGCATCTAATGGTAGAAGAGTTACAAGATAGTGTAAAAACTCAATTAACCAATTCAACCATAGAAGTATCTACTGAAGTTAATAAATTAAGTTCTCAATTTAAAGAAATAAAAAATCAATTAGATGAACTTAACAAAGTAATTGATAAAATTAAAAATTCTAAATTAAGTAAACATTTAAAGTAGGAGTATATTACAATGAAAACAATGAAATACTTTTCAGCTAGTTGGTGTGGGCCTTGTAAAGCTTTTAAACCAGTTATTAATGAAATTAGGAGTGAGGGATATTATGTAGAGTTTATAGACATTGATATGTTAACTGATTTAGCACAAAAATATAATGTTAGGTCAGTACCAACAGTAGTGATAGAAGAAGATGGAGAAGAAGTAAGTAGGTTTGTTGGAGCTATTCCAAAACAACAAGTTATAGATAAGTTGTTATAGATGAAAGTAAATCTACCAAATCATAAATATGTTATATATGAACGAGACATAGTGGACATACTTATAGCGTTTAATGATGGAAACTATGAATGGATTTTAGATTTTTTTGAAACTCTAACACCAGTCGATGGTACAGATAATTCAAAAACATATAGTTTTGAACAATTACTAGCTAACGCTGGTATAACATTTCAAGGGAAGTAATGAATAAATTAGTATTGGTTATATTAATGTCTCTTATAGGTAACGCTATAGCTTGGTTACATATGAACGCTCAATTTAAATGGGAATGGGCTAAATCTATTTGGTGGATAGTAATGGGTGGTATTCCAATATCATTTTTATTTTATTATTCTACTAAATTGTCATATGACTACTTTGGTAATTATTGGGCAATAAGACCATTAGCTTTTGGTTTGGGAACAATAACATTTGGAATACTAACTGCTATATTTTTAAAAGAGTTACCTAGTTTTAAAATATGGATATCATTATTATTAGCACTAGCAATAATTCTATTAAATATATCAAACACAATAGATAAAGTATAATGAAAGACAATGTAGTATACAATAATCCTGATAATAAACTAATGGTAAAAACAAATGGTGATAAGATAGTTATTATTTGTAGTAAAGAATCTCAACAAGAACAAGTAATGAAAAGAATGATTAATGATAATTGTATATTAGATGACTATGAGGAATGGGATGAGGGTGATGATATGAAATGGATACTTACTTTTAGATTGTTAGATGAATATGAATTAAAACCTGAATTGAATTGACGCCCTATTAGTTTCCCTTTTTCGTTTTATCGTAGATAAATATCAAGAAAGTAAAAAAAGCACTTGACTTATATTAAATTATTTCGTATATTCAAGTATGAATAAATGTAAAAAATGTGATGTTGATTTAGACAAACATCGAGCTCACTTAGGTTATACAGAATGTTTGGAATGTAGTGAAGTAGAAGCTTATTCAGCTCATACTGTATATCCTCATAAGACAGGTGGTTATGTTCAACCTGTATCTAAAACCACATCCAATAATCTTAAACGAATGGATAGACGTAGTACAGGTAATACTCGTTATGCAGGTGGTATTTATTCTGACAATAGTTGGGATAGATGGTTAGACGAATATTATAATCCTAAACCAAAACGTGTATATAAAAAATATAAAGCTAAACCTGTATATCATAAGACTATGAATGATATACAAGATGAGATATTAGAATATTATAATAACAATGGTTACATCCCTACACGTAAACATATACAATCTTTATTTGTTAGTGATAAGATATCTTTATTAACTAAATCACAATTAAATAATAAGATAACAACTCTACAAGAAATGCCTAAAAAACTACGTAAATGGTCACTAAAAAAAGCTTAAAAAAAGTGAAAAAAGCTCTTGACCCGTATAGTGCAAATTGTGTATTATTAGGTATGAAAAAAAGGGAAAATATGAAAGATTCGACTTTTAAACATTTTAATCCTATGAAACTTCGTGAGAAGTATACAGTAAACAAAACAAATAACTATTCTTCGTTTTGGATGGATAGTAATTGGGATACTCGTAATACTTCTATCTTTGATGAAGATGATATAGAGGTTACAAAACCTAAAACTGATTTAGTTGCTCTAGCGGGTTATAGGAGAGCTATATCAAACTTTGTTACTATCGTAACTGGTGAATCAGATATCAAAGTTACTTTCAATAGTAATGATGAATCTTATACTGATGGTAAGACAGTTACTATTGGTTCTAAGATGGATGATAAATTATTTGACCCTTCTGTTGGTCTTGCTCTTCACGAGGGTTCACATATTAAACTCTCTGATTTCGAGTTTCTAAAAAATCTTGAGTATGAAATACCTCAAGAATACTTTGATAGAGGTTTCAAAAAAGGTTATAGTAGGACAGATGTTTTAGGTCACATTAAAAATTTACTTAACTATGTTGAAGATAGACGTATTGATAATTATGTTTTTACTACTTCACCTGGTTACAAAGGTTATTATCACTCAATGTATGAGAAGTATTTCTACTCAAAGATTGTTGATAAAGCTCTTTTATCTGATGAGTACACGGATGAGAATATGGAATCTTATATGTTTAGGATTATTAATCTTACTAATAAGAATACTAACTTAGATGCTCTTAATGGTCTTAGACAGATTTGGAAAGATTTAGATATTAAGAATATCGGTGTCTTAGGAAATACTAAAATAGCTTTCAATGTTGCTCTTGTAATTTACAGTACTATACTTGATAACTTAAAAGATGGTATTAAAGAAACTGATGAAGATACTGGTGAAGTAACTACTAAACCTAATGATGGTTCTAATGATGGTTCTAATGATAATGGTGAAACAAGAGAACTTTCTGATGGAGAGTTTGAAAGACTAAAAGATGCGATGTCAAGTGGTGATGTTAAGAGAGGTCATTCAAATGGTAGTGATATTCAGTTAACTGATAATCAGAAAAAACAATTAGAGAACGCCATTAAGAAACAAAATAAGTTTATGAATGGTGGTATTCAAAAAAAGAAGGTCACCAAAAAAGAATCTAAAGAGTTAAAAACTATTGAAGATTCAGGTATGACTTATGAAAATGTTGGTAAGGATGTTGGTTGGAATAGAAATACTGTAAAGTGTTTAGTAGTTAGAAAACTTACCAAAGACTTGATTGAGTCTAGTGGTGGTTACGATGGTGGTTTAAATATTTTATCCCCAAACAGATACGGATACCATTCTTATGGTTCAAATGATGATACAACTGGTTTTGTAGAAGATGGTATTAGACTTGGAACTGTCTTAGGTAGAAAACTTCAAGTTAGAGGAGAGTCAAGAGATACCAAGTGGACAAGACTTGATAGTGGTAAGATTGATAAGAGATTAATTTCTGAACTTGGGTTTGGTAATGAGAGAGTTTTCAATACTACTTTTGTAGAATCTTATTCAGATGCTATACTTCACATTTCAGTTGACGCTAGTGGTAGTATGAGTGGAGATAAATGGGATAACACAATGACTTCAGTTGTTGCTATTTGTAAAGCGGCTTCAATGATTCAAAACGTTGACGTGGTTGTTTCAATCAG
>CETC01070159.1_pt1 | contig 12882 bp, 7 predicted proteins | sample 326911 | NCBI WGS metagenome assembly CETC01 (sample SAMEA2622694, study PRJEB7988) | marine metagenome | isolation source: saline water (ENVO:00002010), including | reverse complement strand
GGTGGTAAAGAATATGCAATAGTTCTAAAACCTGATAGTCAAAAATATAAGGCATGGGTAAGTAGACTAGGTGATACAGACGTTGGTGGCACTAGACGTGTTACACAACAACCTTTATTTGGTTCTTTATTCAGATCACAAAACGCAAAATTGTGGACAGAAGATCAAATGGAAGATTTAAAAATTACAATACACAAAGCGGCATTTACAACTGGTACTACAGGTACTTTAAAATTAACAAACGATACTGTACCAAGTAAGACACTTGCAAACAACCCTATACAAACAGATAGTAGTTCTGGTAGTGGTAGTACATTTGGTGGTAACCCTAACATAATTAAAATTAATCACCCACACCACGGCATGAATGATAGTAAACCTAGTAAGGTTACAATATCAGGTCTAGGTGCAACTACTGACTTTAATGGTATACAAGGTAGTGTTATCAATGGTACGCATGATGTAGGTAATGTAACTGAAGATAGTTATACTGTTACATTGTCAGGCGATCCTGCAACATCAACAGGTAGTGTTGGTGGTTCAACTGTAGTCGCAACACAAGATAGAGCATTTGAAGCAATCATGCCTAAGATTGGTATAATGATATTCCCTGATACAACATCAGAGCATAGTATTAAAACAACTTCAACAACAAGTGTACATGGTAGTGAAACATCTTATTCTACTGAGAGTTCATTTACAAATATTGTACCAAATGAAAACTTTTACTTTACAAGTGCAAGAACAATTGCTAGTGCAATCAATGAAACAACTCACTTGTCTGGTAATAAATCATTATTCTACAATATAACTTTAAGTTCTACAAATGCAAACTTATCGCCAGTAATTGACTTAGCAAGAACAAATGTCTTTGCTATACACAATAGATTAGATAGTCCAACTAACAGTAACACAACAGGTTTCATTGCAGAAACAGACCCAACAGGTGGTAGTGCTTCTGCTAAATACATAACTAAAGAAATTACTTTACAAAATCCTTCTACATCTTTAGATGTAAGATTAGCGGCAAGTATTTTCCCAACTAGTTCTATAGAAGTCTTTAGAAAAGTTAAGTCTGACGGTGACGAAAGAGAAATGAAAGATATACCTTATGTACAAATGACACAATCAAATACTGCTGTCAATGCTGAGGGTAGAAGTCAGTCACCTTACAACATAAACTTTAAAACAGACTTCTTTGATTATGAATATGGCGAAACAGATATTAGTGAGTTTGTATCATTTAAAATTAAAATAGTAATGAAAGGAACTAACCCAGCATATCCTCCTCGTCTAACAGATTTGAGAGCGATAGCGTTAGCAATATAATATGGCGTATATCAAAGTAGCAGGTCATAGATCAATAGTAAGAGATTTGAAAACTAATGGTATTGTGAATACAGATACAAATGCTTATGAAATGCATTGTAGACGTATTAGAGAAGCAAGACAATCTAGTAACGATTTAAGAAATGCGGTAAGAGATATAAATAATTTAAAACAAGAAATGTCTGAGATAAAAGGACTTTTATTAAAATTGGTAAAATAATATGGCAGCAAGAACAGTAGCAGCAACGGCAACGATAGAACAATTAAGAACAACTTTTAATACTCTATCAGCGACAGACTTTGGAGATATATCAACTCTAAGTTCTACTATTAGTGCAAGTAACCTAGTAGCGGCAATGAATGAGTTAGAGAGTGAAGTAACTCCTTTCACGGCAGCTTTTGTTGCAAGTCAAACAGATTTAGGTGGTGCGCCAGCAACAGCAGATAGTTTAGTTATTAGAGACGCAGACGCAGGTGCTGTAAAAGAAATGACTATCGCTAATTTATTTACAACACCAGACATTGCAGAAATTAATACAAGTGGCGACTTTATACTAGACGCAGGTGGCGGTGATATACTTTTAAAAGATGATGGTGCTACTTTTGGTGGTCTTACAAATACATCTGGTAATTTAATTATCAAATCAGGCACAACAACTGCTATGACATTTAGTGGCGCTAATGTTACAATCGCAGGTGACTTAACAGTTTCAGGTACAACAACTACAGTAGATTCCAGTACAATCAATGTAACAAACTCATTTACATTTGAAGGTAGTACAGCAGATAGTTTTGAGACAACTCTAACAGTTGAAGACCCTACAGCAGATCGTACTGTAACAATACCAAATGCAACAGGTCAAATAGTTTTAAGAGATACTACAGATACATTAACAAATAAAACTTTAACATCACCAGTTCTTACAACACCTATATTTACAGGTGCAACTGACCAAAGAGGTTCATTTGTATTTGAAGGTGCGACAGCAGATAGTTTTGAAACAACTGTAAGTGTTGTTGACCCAACAGCAGATAGAACAATAAACTTTCCTGATGTTTCAGGTACAGTTGCAGTAATTCAATCTGGTGCAAGTATATTATTTGAAGGTGCAACTGCTAACTCATTTGAAACTACTTTAACAGTTACAGACCCTACTGCTGATAGAACAATTACTTTTCCTGATGTTTCAGGTACAGTTTCAATATTAACAGCAGAGGAAACATTAACAAATAAAACTTTGACAACACCTATCATTGCAGAAATAGATAATGGTTCTACAATTACATTAGACGCAGGTACAGATATCACATTAGACGCAGGTGGCGGAGATATATTCTTCAAAGATGACGGAACAACAATTGCTACTTTATCAAATACTTCAAGTGATTTTGTAATTACAACTGGTGTACAAGACAAAGACTTTATTGTTAAAGGTGATGATAATGGTTCACCTATCACAGCATTAACTTTAGATATGTCAGAAGCAGGTGCTGCCACATTCAATAGTTCAATTACTGCCACATCTGGTACCTTTTCAGGTGATTTAATCTTAGAGGGTACTACAGCAGATAGTTTTGAAACTACTTTTAGAGGTGGTAACCCAAGTGCTGATATTACAATTACACTACCTACACAAACAGGTACGGTAGTCGTATCAAACTCAACTGCTGGTAATGATGTAAGAGTAGATAGTTTAGGTATAGCGACAGACGCTTCTGGTACTGCTGGAGAGATTAGAGCAACAAATGATATTACTGCCTTCTTTAGTTCAGACGTTGCATTAAAGGAAAACATAGAAGAAATACCATCTGCCTTAGATATGGTAGATAAAATTAGAGGAGTTTTCTTTGATTGGAAAGATGACTATATAGAAAGTAGAGGCGGCGAAGACGGATACTTTGTAAGAAAACATGATGTAGGTCTTATTGCACAAGAGGTCGAAGAAGTATTACCTGAGATTGTGGGTACTAGAGAAGACGGTATCAAAGCAATCAAGTATGACAGACTTGTACCTTTACTATTACAAGCGATTAAAGAATTAAAAGATAAAATTAAATAATAGGAGATAATTATGGCTGATAATGCACAAGCGAAATCTGAGAGTATTGATGTTGAGAAACTTACATTAAAGGGTAAAATTCACGCTGAACAATATAACAGATTGAAAGCACAAAGAGTTCAACACGAAGTAGAGATTGAAAAGATAGATGTTCTTATCAATTACTATAATGGAACTATAAAAGCAGAAGCTGAAAAGTTTGAAAAAGAAAATAAAGACAAACCCAAAGAAAAGAAATAAATTTATATAAATAGTCCCATAAGGAACAAATATGGCGGCATTAACAAATTTATTGATTGAACAAGGTGCTACTTTTACTAGTACGATATCACTTTTTAACTCAGACGATACAGTATTTGATTTGACAGGTCACACAGCGGCAGGTCAAATTAGAAAATCTTACTCGTCTAGTTCAGCTTCAGCAACTTTCTCTATCTCTTTTAGTACAGATAGAACGGAAGGTCAGATTACACTATCATTAACACCCACACAAACTGCTGCCTTAGATGAGGGAAGATATGTGTATGATATTGAAACAACTGCTAGTGATAGTACAGTTACGAGAGTTTTACAAGGCACAGTTACGGTGAGTCCAAATGTTACTCGCTAATATATTATGTCATAATTTAGGGGTATTATGGCAGTTAAAGCAAAAATAACATCAACAAATAGTGCAGGTCCTCAAAAGGTATCAGTAACGGTACCCGCTATAAGCGGTACAGTAACTAGTGTTACATCATTAGGTTCTTTAACAGACGTAACAGTTAACACTACAAATACAGGTTCTTTCTTACAGATACAATCTGCTGGTGGTAACTTTATATCAACAACACCTGTTGATGACGATACATTCCCTTCATCAACCACTTCATCAACAAGTATACACTCTGGTGAGAGTATTAAAAACTTTATAACTAGTGGTACAGTTTCTTTCTCAAATAAAACAATTAACCTGGGTAATAATACTATTACAGGTTCTCTTTCAGATTTCAATAGTGCTTTATCAGGTGATGATTTCGTTTCATTAACAGGATCAGAAACACTTACAAATAAAACATTTACAAGTCCAACAATTACAACACCAGTTATTGAACAAACAAACGCAACTGGTAATATGACACTTGACGCAGGTGGTGATATTATACTAGACGCTGACGGTGCAGATATTATTTTAAAAGATGGTGGTACTGAGTTTGGTAGATTTAGTCAAAGTTCAGGTGAATTAATAATTAAGTCAGGTAGTTCAGCAACAACTAACATGACAATGAGTGGTGCTAACACCACAATCGCAGGTAACTTAACAGTTACAGGCACTACAACATTTAATGGTGGTACAATTACAATTGGTGACGCTGCCACAGATACAGTTGCCTTTAATGGTACGATTACTGGTAGTTTAACTTTTGAAGGTTCAACAGCAGACAGTTTTGAAACAACATTAAGTCCTGGTAACCCTAGTTCAGATATAACAATCTCATTACCTACAACAGCAGGTACATTACCTGTTACTGCCATGGTTAGTGGTGACGCTACGATGGCAACATCTGGTGCATTAACATTAGCGACAGTCAATAGTAATGTAGGTCAGTTTGGTAGTACAACGGCAATACCAGTTGTAACAGTCAATGCAAAAGGTCTTGTTACTGCCATTTCAACGGCGTCAATTACAACTGCTTTAACAATTGCTGCTGATAGTGGTTCAGATGATAGCGTTGCATTAGCAACTGATACATTAACTTTTACAGGTGATACAGGTATTTCAACAGTTGTATCTAATAATGAAATTACAATTGACTTAGATGATACTGCCGTTACGCCAGGTTCTTATGGTTCTGCTACGGCGATTCCGTCATTTACAGTTGACCAACAAGGTAGATTAACTGCTGCTGGCACAGCTAGTGTTGCAACTGTTTTAACAGTAGGTGCAGATAGTGGTTCAAATGATAGTGTCAACTTATTATCAGATACACTAAACTTTGAGGGTGGTAATAATATCACAACCACAGTTTCAAATAATAATATCAAAGTAGATTTAGACGCAAGTCCAAATGTAACAAGTTTAATCTTTGAAGGTTCTACAGCAGATAGTTTTGAGACTACATTAACTGTAGCAGACCCTACAGCAGATCGTACTATAACAATACCTGATGTTTCTGACACATTAGTTGGTGTTGCTGCTACACAGACTTTAACAAATAAAACTTTAACAACACCTACTATTAATAAAATTAATGGTACTAATATTACACTAGACGCTTCAGGTGATATTTCATTAGACGCAGGTGGTAACGATATAAAATTAAAAGATAGTGGTAATATTTTTGGTCAGTTTACAAACAGTTCAGGTGAGTTAGTAATTAAATCAAGTTCAAGTGCCACATCAGCATTAACATTTAGTGGTGCAAATGTAACAGCAGAAGGAAACTTAACAGTAGACGGAAACTTAACTGTATCTGGTACAACAACCACAGTAGATTCCACAACTGTTAGTATTCAAAATGCTTTTGTATTTGAAGGTGCTACTGACGATAGTTTTGAAACAACACTAACTACAGTTGACCCTACAGCAGATAGAACAATATCATTACCAAATGCAAGTGGTACATTAGTATTAGCAGATAGTTCAGACACACTTGAAAATAAAACTTTATCAACACCTGTTATAACAGAAATAGATAGTGGTAGTTCAATAACATTAGACGCAACTACAGACATAGTATTAGACGCTGGTGGTGCTGATGTTATATTAAAAGATGATGGTACTGAATTTGGTAGATTTAGTAACAGTTCAGGTGAGTTAGCAATTAAATCAAGTTCATCTTCTACAACTGCTATTACAATGGCAGGTGCTAATGTTACTATTGCAGGTAATTTAACTGTAACAGGTAATACTGAGGGTGATGGTAATATTACAATTGGTGACGCTGCTACTGATACAGTAACTTTTGGTGGTACAATTCAAGGCAGTTTAGTATTTGAAGGTAGTACAGCAGACAGTTTTGAAACAACTTTAACACCAGGTAACCCAAGTAGTGATATTACACTTACATTACCGTCAACTGCTACAGATACATTAGCAGGTATTGCTTCAGCACAAACACTTACAAACAAAACAATTGCTCTTGGTTCAAATACAGTATCAGGTACTACAGCACAATTTAATACTGCTCTAAGTGATAATGATTTTGCAACATTAGCAGGTTCAGAAACTTTTACAAATAAAACATTAACATCACCAAATTTAACAAACCCAGTAATTACTTCTGGTACTCTTACTTTTGAGGGTAGTACAGCAGATAGTTTTGAAACAGTATTACAAGTAACTGACCCAACTGGTGATAGAACAATCACATTCCAAAATGGTTCTGGTACAGTTGCGTTCTTAACAGATGTAACTGGTGGTGCTACACCTGGTAACTTTACAAGTATCTCACTTGATAATAATATTATATTTGAAGGTGATAATGATAACTCTTTTGAAACAACTGTCGCTGTGGCAGAACCAACAGCAGATCGTACAGTAACAATACAAGACGCTACACACACACTTGTTGGTAGAGATACTACAGATACACTTACAAACAAAAGTATAGATTTAGATAGTAACACACTTACAGGAACTTTTGCAGAATTTAATAGTGCTTTACAATCTGAAAGTTTTGTTGGTCTTGCTGCTTCACAAACTTTAACAAATAAAACATTAACAAGTCCTACACTAACAACACCATCAATGACTACGCCAACTATTACAAGTGGTGGTTTAGTATTTGAGGGTAGCACAGCAGATAGTTTTGAAACTACTTTAACAGTTACAGACCCAACAGCAGATAGAACGATTACAATACCAAATAATACTGGTACACTTGCTTTAACAAGTGATATTACTGGTGGTGGTAGTGCAGGTTCATTTACAACTCTAACATCATCTGGTAATACTACGATTGGTAACGCAACAAGTGATAGTGTTACATTCAATGCTAGAGTAAACAGTAACTTTGTACCTGCTGCTGATGATACACACAGTCTAGGTACTGCTTCATTAAAATGGTCTGCTCTACATGTATCAGGAAGTACAATATTCTTAGGTAATGCAGAATTGCAAGCAAGTGGTACAGTAGTCGTTTTACCACAGGATTCCAAGATAGGAACAAGAAAGATACCTGAAAGTGATCCTAACACAGGTGTTGTAACAAGACGAGTTCCGTTGTTCACACAGGCAGGTGGTCTGTCAACAGCAGCTAAAACTTTTACTATGAAAGCAGGTGGTCGTTCAGATAGAGTATTCAACGATTTCACAAAAGAAGGTAATGTATCTATCACAGCGCAAGAAAGAGCATTATTTTCGTTTTAACATGAAAAGGATATAAATAGTAATATGGCAGATAAAGTTCCAATTCGTACGGTATTTGATAGTGGCGGAAACGCAACTGGATTAGCAGAATTTCAATCAGGTGAAACAGTAGGTTTCGCCCATGGTGGTACAGGTTTATCATCATTAGGTACGGCAGGTCAGTTTTTACAAGTTAACTCTGGTGCTTCTGCCTTAGAATTTACCTCAGACATAAATGTTGCAAGTATATCACCACCATCAGGTAATATAACACTTGATAGTGCTGCTGATATTATCTTAGACGCTGATGGTGCAGATATCACATTAAAAGACGGTGGTACTACTTTTGGTAGTCTAACAAACTCTAGTGGTGAGTTAGTAATCAAATCAGGTTCTACACCTACTACAGCAATCACAATGTCAGGTGCCAATGTTACAGTCGCAGGTAACTTAACTGTATCTGGTACAACCACAACTGTGGATTCAACTACAGTCAATATACAAAACCAATTTGTATTTGAGGGTGGTACAGACGATAGTTTTGAAACAACTTTAACAACTGTAGATCCTACAGCAGATAGAACAGTCTCACTACCAAATGCGACAACAACTTTAGTAGGACAAGATACTACAGATACACTTACAAATAAAACTTTAACAACACCAGTCATTGCAGAAATAGACACAACAGGTGATTTTACTTTAGATAGTGCTGGTGCGATAAACCTAGACGCTGCTAGTGGCGTAATTAATTTTAAAGATGACGGTACAAAAATTGCAGTAATAGAAAACTCTAGTAGTAATCTTGCTATAAGTGCTGATATATCAGATAAAGATATATTATTTAAAGGTAATGATGGTGGTTCTACTATTACAGCATTAACTTTAGATATGTCAGACGCAGGTTCTGCCACATTTAATAATAATGTTTCAGTAGGCGGTAATTTAACAGTTACAGGTACAACTACATTCAATGGCGGTACAATCAATCTTGGTGACGCTGCTACAGACACAGTTGCCTTTAATGGTACAGTTTCAACTGATATCGTATTTGAAGGTTCAAGTGCTGATAGTTTTGAAACAACTTTAAGACCAGGTAACCCAAGTGCTGATATTGTACTTACTTTACCTAGCGATGCTACTACAACATTAGTTGGTCTAACAAACACACAAACATTAACAAACAAAACTTTAACAAGTCCTGTTATCTCAACAATATCAAACTCAGGTACAGTAACAGTACCAACAGGTACAAGAACACTTGTAGCGAGAGATACAACAGACACATTAACAAATAAGACTTTAACAAGTCCAACAATCAATACGCCAACAGTTTCAGGTTTAACTTTATCTGATAGTTCAGTTGTATTTGAAGGTAGTACAGCAGATAGTTTTGAGACTACTTTAACTGTAACTGATCCTACAGCAGATAGAACAATAACATTACCTAACGCAACAGGTACTTTAATTGCACACGGACAATTTAGTGGTGACTTAACAGTTGCTAGTAACGGTGCAGTAACACTCGCTACAGTAAATAGTGATACATCAGCAGTAGGTAGTACAACACAGATACCTGTAATTACTGCTAATGCAAAAGGACTTGTAACATCTATAGGTACTGCTGCCATATCAACTGTATTAACAGTAAGTGCAGATAGCGGATCTAACGATAGTGTAACAGTAGGTACAGACACCTTAAACTTTGAAGGTGGCGATAATTTAACAACAACAGTTTCAAACAATAATATTAAAGTTGACTTGGCGGCAAGTCCTGCTTTAACAAGTATTGTTTTTGAAGGTTCAACAGCAGATAGTTTTGAGACTACTTTAGCAGTAACAGACCCAACTGCTGATAGAACAATCACATTACCTAATAAAACAGGTACTGTGGCAATGACAACAGACACAGCATTCCCGGAATCAACTTTAGCGGCACATCCAGCTGCAAGTGGCAATGTAGATTTAGCAGGTGGTTCAGCACTAACAGCGGCAACAGTTGACGCATTTGGTATTGCAATCGCTGATCTCTTTGACCAAATGGAGCCTAGAGGTAGAGTAGACACGGTTGACCTTGGAAGTGTTGCATAATATAATGATATTAAGTGATAAATAGATATAAATATTAGAATAATTAGGAGAGAATAATGCCAACAACCTTACAATTTAGACGAGGAACAACGTCTCAAAACAATAGTTTTACAGGTTCAGTTGGTGAGGTAAGTGTAGATACTGATTTAGATACTCTTAGAGTCCACGACGGATCAACTGCTGGTGGTTTTGAGATAACAAGAAACACAGCGACACAAACGCTCACTAACAAAACCATTACTAGTCCAACAGTATCAGGTCTGACTTTATCAGACAGCTCTGTAGTGTTTGAAGGTGCAACAGCAGACAGTTTTGAAACAACTGTAACAGCTGAAGACCCAACAGCAGATAGAACAGTTACAATCCCTAACGCAACTACTACACTAGTTGGTAGAGATACAACTGACACTCTTACAAATAAAACACTTACAACTCCAGTCATAACAGAAATAGATAGTGGTTCAACAATCACTTTAGACGCTACTACAGACATAGTATTAGACGCTGACGGTGCTAACATCACAATGAAAGATGGTGGTGCTACAGTATTAGATTTCGTACTTGATGGTTCAACAAGTGTAACACTAGACGCTCCAGGCGATATTATATTAGACGCTGATGGCGGTGATGTCTTATTAAAAGACGCTGGTACTACATTTGGTTCACTAACAAATACAAGTGGTAACTTAATCATCAAATCAGGTACAACGACTGCTTTAACAATGTCAGGTGCTAATGTTACCGTTGCAGGTAACTTAACAGTATCAGGTTCAACTACAACTGTGGATTCAACTACAGTAAGTATTCAAAATGCTTTCGTATTTGAAGGTGCTACAGCAGACAGTTTTGAGACAACTTTAAATACAGTTGACCCAACTGCTGATAGAACAATATCATTACCAAACGCAACTGGTACTGTAGTTCTAAAAGATACAACTGACACACTAACAAACAAAACATTAACTACACCTACAATCGCACAGATTAATAATGCTTCAGGTGCTATCACACTAGACGCTTCTACAGATATTATCTTAGACGCTGACGGTGCAGATATTATCTTAAAAGATGGTGGTACAACTTTCGCTGACTTTACAAATAGTTCAGGTGAATTAGTAATTAAATCAGGTAGTTCTTCAACTACTGCTGCTACATTCGCAGGTTCTAATGTAACATTCGCAGGAACAATTAATAGTGGTTCAATCACATCTTCAGGTCAAGTACAAGGTGCAGTTATCAAAGCAACAAGTTATGTTGAAGCGGGAGATTATGTTGAGTTTGAAGGTTCTTCAGCAGACAGTTTTGAAACAAGATTACAAGTAGTTGACCCAACTGCTGATAGAGTAATTAGTCTTGCAAACGCAGCTGGTACATTACAACCATTTGCTGCTGCTTCTACAGATCAAATTACGGCAACACCAGCAGAGTTAAATGTAACATCTGACGGTGGTACTACAGTAGGTACAACTGCTGTTGCTGATGATGATGGTATCGTAACTAACGATGGCGGTACTATGAGACAAACTAAAGTACAAACTTTCGCAACTTACTTTGCTAGTGAAATCACTAACATGGGTAACTTAGTAGAGAGTGGTACTTTAAATGCAGGTGCTATATCATCAGGTTTTGGTAACATAGATAACGGTTCATCTACATTAAATACTGGTGCTGCTACTGTAACATCTTTAACAAGTACAGGTAACATTGTATTTGAAGGTTCAACAGCAGACAGTTTTGAAACAACTCTTACAGTTACAGACCCTACAGCAGATAGAACAATAACATTACCAAATGTTACTGGTACTGCTATCACATCAGGTAACTTAACAGATATTACAAACTTAGGTATCTTAACAGGTAACATAGTATTTGAAGGATCTACAGATGACGCAAACGAAACTACACTAGCACCAGGTAACCCTGGCAGTGATATAACAATAACTTTACCAGAACAAACAGGTACAGTTGTTGTATCAAACTCAACTGCTGGCAATGATGTTAGAATAGATAGTTTAGGTGTCGCTGCTGACGCTTCAGGTACAGCAGGTGAGATCAGAGCAACAAACGATATTACTGCCTTCTTTAGTTCAGATGTGGCACTCAAGGAAAATATTATAAACATTCCTTCTCCACTTGAAATGTTAAAGAAGATCAACGGTGTATTCTTTGATTGGAAAGATAGTTTCATCAACTCAAAAGGTGGTGAAGACGGATACTTTGTAAGAAAAAGAGATGTTGGAGTTATTGCTCAGGATGTAGAAAAAGTTATGCCAGAAATCGTTGGTACAAGACCAGACGGTATCAAGGCAGTTAAATATGATAGATTAGTTTCAGTATTAATTGAAGCTGTTAAAGAATTAACAGACGAAGTTAACAAACTAAAAAATAAATAGGAGATAGAAGATGGCAACACCAAGTGGACAAATAGGTTTATCTGACGTAAATGACGAGTTAGGTAATAGTTCAGAAGCACAAATAAACATGGGTTCAACACCTGTGAGAAGTTTAGCAGGACAACCTAGTGGTGCCATTTCTATGTCTGACTTACAAGGTAAAACAAATACTTACACATTCACATATCTAGTTGTTGCAGGCGGCGGAGGCGGCGGTGAAAACCAAGGTTCTGGTGCAGGTGCAGGTGGTATGGTAACTGGTTCAATTGAAACGGCACCAGGTAGTAACTTCCCTGCTTCAATAGGTGGTGGTGGTTCACCAAACACAGGTTTTACAAACAAAGGTAATAACGGTTCTGGTTCATCATTCAACGGCATACCAACAACTGGTGGTGGTGCAGGTGGTGCTGAGAACTCATCTCCAGGTAATCCAGGTGGGTCAGGCGGCGGTGGTCGTCAAGGTGCTGGTGGTGGTTCAGGTATTTCAGGACAAGGAAACTCTGGTTCATCAGGTCCCGGTGGGGGCGGCGGTGGCGCTGGAGGCGGTAAATCAAACTCTGCTTCAGGTGTAAGTGGTGGTAACGGTGCAACTTTCCCTGGTGACAGTATCACATATGCAGGAGGCGGCGGTGGTCACCCTGCTAACGGTCCTGGTGGTTCAGGTGGTGGTGGTTCTGGT
>CETC01070210.1_pt1 | contig 12894 bp, 15 predicted proteins | sample 326911 | NCBI WGS metagenome assembly CETC01 (sample SAMEA2622694, study PRJEB7988) | marine metagenome | isolation source: saline water (ENVO:00002010), including | reverse complement strand
ATGCGCCTTCGTACCTACTGCGTAATTAACTTTGTTTAGCGTTAACCCGCCATCGAGGTATTCAAACTCTGCTAACGTGGTTAGCTTGCGCCAGTTGTTTGATGTTGCGGGGCTATTACCTTGGTTAGCGGCAATCGTAGAGATATACAGTTGCCCACCAAACTTAACTACATCATCAATCTGATATGAATTGTTAGCGTTGTAGGTGTAAATAAAGTCTATCTTTTCCCAATACTCAGAAGATGGGCTTGGCGTATTCCCCGCGTTGCCGCTTTGAATAGAGCGGTAATATAAGCCATCAGCCGTTTTAACTACGTCATTTAGTGAGTAGGTAGCATCTGACACATACAAGGGAGGTAGACCAGCTAAATCTTCGGGGCCAACGTCATCAATATCAAAAATCTGTGTACCTGTTGCGTTTTGCAGCACGACACGCGCTAAGCCAGAATAAAAGATATTACTCACTGAGCCGTTAGCGTTAAGCGTGACAGGGTTAACGGATGGTATCGTCTGGTCAATGTCAGTAAATACCGTTTTTAAATCGTTAGTGCCAGCCTCATAGAAAAACAGCTTGCCACCCGCTAAAGGCTTGCCCGCTGCGTCGAAGTATTGCAAATATGGTGTTTGGTATCGTGACATTATTTTTCCTCGTCAGATTTAGCCGCTGCACTAGCCGCAGTTAGCCCCATTGCCGCTGTTAAGTTTGGTAGGTTTTCCCTGATAAATGTTACCTGTTTTTTAAGTTGAGGGCTACGAGCTAGAATCTTTTCTATTTGCCTTTGGTCTGCACCTGAGCGAACAAGGTTTGATATAGCAGATAATGTGCCGCCTATCATTGGGATTCTGTTCGCCATTGTCATATCTGCCATTTGATTAGCCATATTCAAAATAACTGAGCCTGATCCTTTCACCACTTCTTTACCGCTTGGCGTTATATCGACACCCGTTTGAAGTAGAGACAGGAAGTCGTCAGCTAGTTCTGGGCTATCCTTAAATAGCTCGTTAATAGCATCCTCGCCAACTTTATCAAAGTATCTTTTTGCAGCGTTACCACTAAACATCCTTTCGCCATTCATGCGAGAAGATGGAAGAAATCCAGCGTCAAACGTATCAAGTATCAATTGGCCTTGAAGCGCTCGAATTGACTTCTTGCCCGCCTCTGTTCTGCGTAGCAGGTTCAATGTTTTTCTTGTTTGCTCAATGCTCGCTGATGGGCCAAACATGGTATTGTAAACCCTACTAGCTTCAACCATTGGTGTTGTTCGGTCATTGGCTAGCCTTATTAATTTTCCTGCCATGGCTTTAGGTGTGAAGTCTTTTTTGTAGGCAACATTCTTGGCGCGAGCATTCTTAGCAAGCGTTACAATCTCGCCTCCTACTTCTCCATCAAGCAAGTCAAAAGACGCATCAGCCGCACCCTTGAGTGAGCCTACAACGCCCCTTAACTCATTGGATGACGTTGGCGTGATAATGCCGTTTAACGCCTGTACAAAGCGCTCTGAGTTTTCAGTAGTCAAAGGTGTTATGTCTGCTGCCTTACCTAAAACGCCCGGCTCATCGGTTGCCATGTATCTAGCAATTGCAGCCTCATCGGTGTCAATACCAAACTCAATCAGCGTATTTTGTATCTGCGTTCTTTCTGCCGGAGAAAGCCTGTTGACCTGCCCCATGAATCCCTGACTAGAAAACAGGTTATCAAATGTATCAATGGGTAATGGCATGCCGCCCGGCATTCCTGCCGCCTCGGATAGCTTTCGATAGGCTGTTCTTACTTCGCCCTTTGAAAGGTTTTCAGCCAATGCAATCCCTTCCTTAACCATTTCACCCGTTTCTTCTTTGCCGAATGTGCCAAGCGTATTGGTTAACTCTCCGCTCAATTCGCCTATCCGCTTTGATTGCTTAATTCGCAAATCCCGAAGCGGGTCAGCAAAAGATTCTTGAATCTCAGAAAGTCGATTCTCTTTGGCTCTTTGCTTAAAGTCTTGCGTTATATCGCCTGGGGTGTAAGGTATACCCTGCTGTCTAAACCTTGCCATTCTCGTGGCTTGCTCTAAGTTTTCAGGGTTTTCCATAACAAGGTTAACCGCTCGGCTTTTAATCTCGTCAACGTTAACGCCATTAGCATCTAAAACCCTTTGTACCTGTGGGTTTATATTGCCACTAGCATCTAAGACTTGTTCAGCGCTTTTACCCGTTAACCTGCGATAAGTTTCACCGACAAGGCGGCCAGCGATAGGCAAAGCAGCCTCAATAACACCGGCAGTAGCGCCGACCATACCCGCGTTAGCAGCCGTTTCATATGCTGATTCTCCTCTACCTGCTGATGTTAATCCGCCTTCCGCAGCGCCTAAAAATGTATTAGCCGCGATTCGTGGGCCGTAACTCATCGCCCCAGTACCAGCCGCAACCGGAGCGAGCGGGGCAGCTTCACCAAGAACCTCGCCGACTGTGGTGGCTATGGGGCTTTCCTCTTTTAAATCCCTGTACGCCTGTTCCTCAATTGCTGTACGTTCCGGTAGCGCCTGCTGGTCTCCGGCTAGCTTATTAATAGCCCAAGGGATGGGGCCAAGAAAGCCAGATTTACCCGCCTTTTCAACACCCCTAACTAGGTTTTCGTAACCTCTACCCGCTGCAATCAATCCAGCCTCAAAAGGATTAGTCTCACTAGCCAATTGTTGTGTTGCCGTTTTTGTATCTGCAAAATCAGTAGGTGTAGGCGCAAAGTCTTGTTCTGTTGCCATGCCTGATGCGATCGCCTTGGCTTGAATTTCTTCTTTGGTCGTTCCTTCTGGTACGCCTCTGATTACTTTGCCGTTTGGTAATTTAACATCCATTATAGGTCTGCCCAGTTAATTACATTGGTATCCGGTTGCGCTGGTTGTGTAGCCTGCTGTGGTGCTGCACTGTAATTGTTCTGCTCTAAATATTCAGCGATTGTCGTTTTACCTTTACCTAGCGTAGTAGCCATTTTGTACAACTCACTACCTAACTTTTGCTGAGCCTTCTTCTTATCTTGTAACCACTTCTTTAGCGCCTTAGGCTCAAGGTTAAGAGGAACAGCGGTATTCATGGCAAGCCTTAACTCACCCTCTGAAAGCGCCCCAAATGTCGTGGCAGATATTACATCCAAACCTAGTCTTTGCGCCGCATTCTCTAACTCAATGGTTGATTGCTGAATGCTTGGTAACATTTGCTGGAATGGGCCAGATTGAGCGCCTTGGTCTAGCGCTTTAATCGCCGTATCAAAATTGCCAATCTGTGAGCGCACGGTTTTAAGTTGGTCAAACGACTCACGTGATACCTTGGCGGCATCTTCCAGCAGACCTTTGCGAATCTCGCGATTCATCTTGTCGTCACCAGTCTCAACCTTGCCGCCTACCACATCAACGCGTCTAGTTGTCTGTGTGTTAGGGTCAGTTACGATAACGTATTGCTGCCCGTTTTCATCCACTTGCGGTGTTGATATTTCAGGCTTATAGGTCTGAGGCTCTTTTGCTTCGGGAGCGTTAAAGGCGTTAACCGTTTGGTCCAACTGCCCAATAGCTGCCTGTTGGTTTTGGTCGTATTGTTGCGCCCATGACATTATTTCATTGTCAAAGCCTGTACCTCGGTACTTTCTAAGCATTGTACCTAATGTTTGGCCCAACATAGGTGAGCCGCTTTTAGCTAGACTTTGCACAATAGCCAAATCATCGCCAAGCGCTTTCATGTCTGGCATTGCTGGCTGTTGGCCCTGTTGGATTCCTTGCAGCTTCTCGGCTGCTGCTAGGTCAATAGCTGCAATCTTGTTAAGCGCAGTTGCATCGCCGCCCAAATAAGCCTGTGTTAGCGCTTGAATCTGCTGTTGCTGCGCCTGAGTTTGTGCTGCTTGCTGCTTCTTCAAGTCAAAAGCGTCTTGTTTCATTTGGCGGTCTTGAGCTTGCCCAAGACCTCTATAATAAGCGCCTAAATCAACCGTATCGACGTTAAAGTTGTACATTTAACACCTCGCCATAGTTAACCGCGTCAAAGCCGTTATCTTGTCTTATTACCGCGCTAGGCATTGCCGCTTTTACTTCATCAGCAATTACGCCGTATGCCGCACCTGTTAGGCCGAGCAAGCCATTCCACTTCCATTTGTACCATGAAAGCCCGTTAGGTAACTCACCTACTTTTTCAATTTCCTTTTTAAGCCTGCGGTCTGAGAATCCTAGCAAGCTAGCAAAGCCGCCTGCATTGCCCGCTGCACCTAAGCCCGTACTAAGTAGATTACCAATAGCGCTCGCTTGTCCTGTTGTACCTGCTGCGTTAGACGCGCCAATTTGAGACTGTAAGCCTGCAAGTTGCGAACCTTGACCTGTTGCTAAGTTGGCAAGGATTGAGGCTAGGTTCATCTGATTACCGCCTAATGAGCTACCAGTCTGTGACATTAGGTTTGCAATAGCCGAAGCATTGCCGCCTAGAATATCTGAAAGCGTTGTACCTTGCTGGTTTTGCAGGTTAGCCAATCCGCTTGTTGTGTTTCCGATATTACTAGACAACTGTTGACCGACACCTAAGCGGGTATTTGCAAGATTCTGACCTGTGCCATATTGATAGCCTGCGCCTTGTGACATTAGGTTTGCACCTTGGCCAGCCAAAGCAGACATGATATTTGCCTGATTACCTGCTGCGCTCATGCCTTGACCTGATAGCGTGTTTAATTGGCTAATCTGGTTGTTTAGGTCTTGACTTGCTAAACCTTGGTTAAACTGAGAAAGCTCTTTCAGTAAGTTGCCGCCTACGTTTTGACCTGTTGCCGCTGCTGCGTTTACCGCTTGCTGCGTACCTTGCTCACGCAAAAACTGTGTAGCCGGAGACTCTTGGAAATTCTGAAACGCTTGCGCCTGTGCTTGTGGTCCTAACGCGCCACTATAAGCCGCTTGCAATTGATTGGCTTGATTTCCTGTGCCTGCGTACTGATTGAATAAACCGGATGCCTCATTACCTACACCCGCAAGCATTCTAATCGCGTTTGATAGTGTGCCTTGTGCTTGTCCTAGACCTTGTTGCGCTGCACTCTCGTAACCGGATAAGCCGTACTGCTGCGTAGGCTGCTGAGTTGGCAGTGCACCTGTTGCTGCCATTTGCGTGCTAGGCACTGCAGTAGGCTGAATATCAGAGCGAACCGGAGCCATGCCACTAGTAACAGGCAATGTGCTTACCATGCCAAATTTTGGGTTAGTTAGTGCGACCATTATTTAGCCCTCATAAGTTGCGCCATTTGCGCCATTTTACTAAACGGACTACCACCACCACCGAGCGCATTCATAATCGCTTGCGTGTCTACTTGCTGCTGTGGCTGTGCTGTTGCCTGTTGTTCTTGCTGTACCATGCCGAATTGCGGCATAGAGTAGTTAAACTGTGGTAAAGTCTGTTGCTGTGCCTGCAAGCCTGAATAATCAATGGGATTACCTAGTAGTGCGTTTTGCATTTGCGGTAATCCAGCAAGTAAAGCTTGTTGCGCGTTTACATTACCCTGTTGCGCTAACTGCATTTGCTGCGGAGCGGTTTGGTTGAATACATCCATTGCGCCCGTAGAGCCTGCAAGGATATTCTCTTGCGCCATAGGGAATAGATTCATCACATCGCCACGCGCTTGCTCTATGCCTTCGCGTGTAATTGCTTGCGCTTCTTCTAGCGCCCTTGTTTGTTGTTTGGCAGCGTCTTTTGCAGCGCCACCGAATACATTATCAGATACCCAACTCATTTTTTACCTCGTCGCGTGTTATGCCTAAGTGCCATTTATCAAATATTTCTCCGCCTTTGCGATAGCTTTGACGGTTTACGCCTTCAATCTGCAAGCCAACGGCTAAGCAAAAATCTTTTACGTTTGGATATTTAAAGGGTACTTGCGCAGTAAGTTTTTGGAAACGGTCGGGCGCATGGTCGTGAAACCACTTTAATATCGCTCTCCCGCTTGCCAAGGCGTGTTTCTTGCGATGCTCTGGCAGTATTTGAGCGTGAATATCTAGCTCACAACTGTTAACAACGCGAAAGGCATAGAAACCAATCAGCCCACCATCCACATAAACGCCCATATAAATTTCACGTTCAAGGTCTGGCAGAAACGATTCTGGCTGTTGGTTGTCTTCTGCGATTGTAGCCCATATCTCAGGTCGCGTAAACACAGAGCGGATTTCAACAGGGTCGAAACTTCTTTCTATACTAATATCCATCCTAAAGCCCTATCGCCTCCTATTGATTGCTGTTGCTTGATGTACAAAACGCTGCCCGTTGTGCCTGTGCTATCCATGTATAGAGCGCCTTGGTCAGCCTCAACAACTGATTCAGGCGCGCCCTCACCGATAACCATTGCGCGGTTGGTTAATACGCCAAAGTAACTACGCGCCTCCTGTGTCAACACGCCGCGACTATCAACAATCGGACGTGTAACGGGCAATCCTGTGATTTTAGTTGCCAATCTGCCTGCCTCCTTTAACGTTAGCCTCAAAGGTATAGAAAGCGCGTTTAACCGGGTCACTCATGCTTATTTCAGCTACTGCCATGCGACTAAACCTGCCAAGTTGTCTCCAGATTTGGCGCTTACTGTATTCGCCTTCTTTGCCCACTTTGCGAGACAATGCGAAGTTATACACCTTTCCATCTTTCGACATTCTAAGTCTGACTTCGGGGTCGGGCTTGTCGTCATTACCAACGCCTGACTCCATGAATAACTCAGCCTGTGTAATGCTAAAGCTTGTACCTTGGTTATAAAACGGAGCAAGGCTAAACGTGGCGGTAAATGGCTCGGTGTATTCTTTGTAGTATTCGCGGTCAAGTTGACCGATACGACCACTTACTGAGTCACCAACAAAGATGCGCCCGTATGCTTGAACAACTGAGTTGTATCGGCATCGTGTAACCACATCAACGCCAAGCTCGTTGGTGAATCGGCTTTCCCTTTCGTGCCATCTGCCTGTCACTGAGTCGTAAACAATGGTGAGTGATTGGAATGTGAAGCCTATGAAGTAATTACCATCTTGACCATGCGACCATGCAAAGGCGTTAGGTAATTCATCAGGGTTAAGTCGAGCTATGATTGCATCTATGGCAACGGTGGATATTTTCTGCGCGCCTGAGCCACTAGAAGACCATACACCAACATCACTCGACTTCTCTGCACCTAGCCAATAGAAAGCGTTATTGCCGCTGGTAATGGCGTACTGTGACGATAAACCCACATCATAAACTAAACCGTTAATACGTCTGAATGTGAAACCCGCAACACCGATGTTTTCAAATACTTCAAAGGTCTCTTTACCGCCTACGAATATCTGATTGCGAAACACAAACGGCGCGATAATGTCATCAGGGTCAACTACCGCCGCCCCAAAATCCAAAGCATTCCAACTTGTACCGTCACCACTTGCACTTTGAATAATGCGCTTTTCGTCAGTCGTAGCAACAAAGAAAGAATCAATAAACACTACCGCTTGGGGGTTTCCGTGTGCGTAGAAGTCAGAGTCTGCTATCTCTTGCACTACGGGGAATTGTGTTTCGTCTACTATGTAACCTTTGCTTGGTGTGCCAGGCACGAGAATCATCAACTGCTTACCGTTATCAGCAAAGTGGCAACGATTAGAGCCATCGATAACGCCTAAAAAGGTTTCGGTTAATACTTCTTCGCCAAACGTCACTGTGCGGTCAAGTCGAAACAGGCGAGTACCGTTGACGAAATACGGTACACCATCTTTTACCCATGCGCCGCGATTGGTATGCACCGATGGAATGCCCGTATCAGTAATGTATCGAATACCAGGTGTGCCGAATAAAGAATCCTGCGAGATAGCCTGCGACTGTGGCAAATTAGGATAAAGGTTTACACACCGCTGATTGCTTAACGGTAGTGAGTTGGATTGGTAGAAGCCGTTACCGACATTTACAGAAACGCGTGGCATGACGACTCCTTAGTATTTGCTATTGTAATCTTCGCCGTAGTCGGGGAAAAAGTGGCGGTCATTATCCAGCCAATTCTCGTTACCACTGCCAATAGGCAGCGAAGATGGGAAGTTTTGTTTGCCTACTTTAACGCCTAGCTTCAACATGACTTGGTAGCCCTTTGCCGCGGCATCTGCAAGCGTTGGTGATACTTGCACATCGTATTGATTGGCTACACGCATGGCAACGTTGGAAATGATGCCGTTGATAGCGCCCGCCGGAGCGAATACCTTATCCGCTGGATTAACCAACTCTACCCAAGGAATACGCACGCCATCAGCGTTTACTTCTGCCATGTAGCGGTTTAAGTAGCGTAAGCATGTTTGAAATTCTATGTCAGGCACATCTTGTTCATTAGCCTGCACATAAATCTCACGTAGAATATCACTTACTAGACTTTCTGCTGTTTCTGCCATTAGAGGCCGCCTTTTTAACTGGTTTCCAGCCTAATTTTAACGCGTATTCGAGTGACTTGTCATTGACTTTAACAATAGTGCCGTTTGGCTTTTCTAGCTCTGTCATTTTTCAATGCTCCTTATACGAAAAAAGGGCAGCCGAAGCCGCCCCATGGCTAGTGATTAAGAGCGGCCGTGCGAGTGACCAGCAAAGAATGGATTCAATGCAGCGTAAGCAGGGCGCAAGTCGAAACGTACAATCTGCTTGTTCTTGTCACCGTCTGCGTACTTAGAAACACGGATTTGTAAACCGTCCTCAGTAGTAGCAATGGTGTCAGTACTGTAAAGCTTCTTGATTGGAACAGAGCCAATCGAGAACGCCTGCTTGTGCCAGAACAGGTTAGGTTGGTAAAGCGTAGATGCTGAACCTAGTAGCGTTACCACGTCACCTGATACTGGTGCGCTGTCAACTGTGTTGTATGCGCCATCAGCTTCAAAGATAGCTGGACCTGTAACAGTGATGTTGCCTGTGCCTGTGCCGCTTAGTGTTACATCTTCGGTCACTGTGGCAGTGTAAAGAATCTGTGCGCCTGTCTCGTCAATCATTGGCTGACGAGTAGAAAGGTTAAGACGATTACGACCAGCAATTTGCACTTTCTCGCCCGCCTTGATTTCAAGGTTAGCTTGGAAGCCAGAAACCGCAAGAGTCTGCACCATGCTGTCTTTGTGTGCAACGTAAGTTACCACAGGGTCGCTTGCCAACGTACCAGCACGGTCAGCACCTGCGCCAGTAATAAACGTTGGTAGCGTGGTCGCTGTCATAACGCGCATACCAGCAAACATGTCTGCAATAACTGCACGCTGGTTAGCAGGCATTGAGCCAGTCTCGCCACCTAGTGAACGCTGGTTACTAGCAAGCTTGCGCTGTGTGAAGGGGTTAGCGAAGTAACACCAATCATCATCCATTGGTACGCCTGACGCTTCAAGCATTGCACCCGCTTCTGCAACGTGATCCCAAGAAGTAACCGCATTGCCAACTTCACCCGATAACTGGCCGCTATTCTTCATGGTGAAACGCGCGAAGTCTAATTCTAGGTCAGTTACAATACGCTTAGCCGCCGGACGTAGCAACTGGTCAAGCTGGTCCATTTTAAGCGCTTCATCTGCTTCATCAAAGTCAACATCTACTGTGAAGTAGTCTTGTACTTCACCAGTCGCTTTACCTGTAATGATGTCAGAGCGGTTTAGAGATGAAATATCACCAGTCGCCGTACGCTTTGACTTGTAGTCAGTAGGGCGCTTGAAGTCAACTTTGTCACCTGTATCCGGTGCAAACTTGCCATCTAGCAACTGAGTATTTACGTTTTTAGAGATTACGCGGTTAGTCTCGAATTCATTTAAGAATACTTTTGCGAGTTTGCGCGTAAAGTTACTATCAAAGTTATTAGCCATGAGTTGTTACCTATTCAAATTTCGCACCGCCAAGGTGCTTGTATTTACCTAACTCCGCATCGCCCACCGTTGGTTTAGGTCGTGTGGTTGGCTTTGGAGCATTCGATTGTTTAGGCTTTAGACCGCTAAGTTTAGGTCGCACTTTACGCTCAAGGTGTAACACCGCTTTGGCGATTGGCATTTGTGCTAATTCATATGCTTCAATTGGGTTAGCCGCTAAATGCTTAGTGAACAGTGGGCCGTCTTCATCACCCAAAATCTCTATCGCTAATTCATCGCTTAAACCTGCTTGAGCGACTTGGTTAGCAGCCGTTTGTAGCTCCTCCGGTGTAATACCGTAAGACTTCGCCCGTTCCGCGTATGTCGTAGCCTGTTGCTGTAATTGCTGCAACTGCTCTTGCTGTCTTGCCTGTTGTGCTTGTTGTTTCTGAGTCTGCGCGTTGCGTTGCTCATACTCCCACTGCGCACGTTTTTGAATGGCTTCATCGCGCTCCTTAACCTTGGTTTCATAGTCATCGTCAAACGCATCCGGCAAAGGTGGAATCTCTGGCGCTTTCTCTTGTTGCTGCGAGTTAAACTGTGCTAACTGAGCTTCAAGTTTTGCCGCCCTTTCTTCTGCCTCTTTCCATCTGCGGTGTTTTTCGTTGATGACCTGGTTAACCTTTTCCTGATTAATTCGGCGTTCGTCATCCTCGGTGTTTTCTTCGTGTTCCGCTTCACTATCCGGTGCTAACTCGGACGGTTCATATTGTTCAGATTCAACCTCTTCGACCTCTTCGACCTCTTCAACTTGGTCTTCCATAACTTCGTTTTCGATTTCGTTTTCTAGCTCACTCATGTTTTAACCCCATTACGGTATGCAAACCCGCGAAAAATGTCGCGTACATTAACTGCAATAGTAAGTCAATAATCAATGCACGTCAACTGGTCAGAGTTGTTGCGGGTCTAGTTTGGTGTTAGTTTTGAGGGGTCGATTAATTAGGTGGGAGATAGGAAGTGAGAAGATACAGAATGAAAGATGCTAGAATTGCTGGTGGAATCGCAAAACGTGGCGGGTTAGCAAAAAAATCAATCGAGTTGATAGAAGGCTTCGATGGAAGTTATAAAGGCGCTATGAGATTAGCTGGTGAGCTTTCTGTGATTGCTGATATGGCAACTTTTGACGCTTATTGGGAAGAGCAGGTTATAAGAGGAAGCATTAAAACGGAGGATTGGCTGAAGTCAATACTGGATGACGGTGAGCTAAAATGAACAACCAAATAAAACAACGCTGGATAGACGGCTACAGCATTCAAAACATCGCGCTAATTAAGAAAGTAAGCATTGAGCATGTTTGTTGTGTATTGGGGTTTGGTTATAAGGGAGAAAGGAAGTGAACGAACAAACACTAAAGCAAGAAAAGAAAAGCCATGAGCGCATATGCAAGATTCGTGATGCAGTCGCAAGAGTGAAAGCAGATACGCTGCCGCTGCTGAGTTTAACAAGTTGATGAAAGATTATGGGGTGGTTTTGTGAGCAACTTAGAGCATAACGCAATCAAGATGATTGAAAAGCAATTAGAGGCATCCATAAAGGACGCGATAATAAAAGAGATGGAAAATAAGCTAGTCGATGAATTCAGAAAGAAAGCAAGAGAAGAAATTATCAAGGCGGCGGAAATCGTCACACTCAAAGGGGTTGAATCAATGACTGACTTTCTAAGGTATCGCGATGAACTTGTTGTTTACTTGCGCGTCAATGACGAAATAAATCAGATTTCTAAGGATGCGAAATGAAAAAATCTAAACTAACCACAGCCGTACAATTCAGGCAACTAGATATAGCGGCGATAAAAGAGAATCTAGTAAATAGCACCGTTGACCTGTCTAAGCAAGTGTTAGCCGCAATGGAAGGTAGAGACGAGGATAAGCTTGTTGAGTTAGTGGAGCGCTTTGGTGGCGATACTATACAAGGTGTTATCGATGAATTGGTTGAAGTTGGGTTGTTGAAAACAAGAAAAGGGGCTTAACTAGCCCCTGTTATATCCTGCGCGGTTTCGTCGTAAGCTTTAGCCGCGCTTTCATTTACCACAACATCAGCGTCCATCGCCTCTTTAATCGACTTCAAGGCGCTTGCCAACTGTGCAACTTCCTGTGCCTGTGCTTTCTGCTGTTCTAGCACCATTCGCATTAATTCCATTTGCTGCGCTGCTTCATTATTAGCCGCATCTTGGTCAAGCTTCTGTTGCCCTTGATTAACCTTAGCAAAGTTAAGCGCCGTCTCAGATTGCAGCTTCTCATTCTGGCTTGTGTATTTGCCTTGAATGTCTGCCGCTCTCAGTTGTAGCTCAGCCTGCTTATTCTGCTGCGCTAGCATGTCAGCTTGGGCTTTCATCATTTCAGCTTGCGCTAATACCATGTTGGGGTCTGGCTGTTGCTGGTTAGCCTGTGCCGCTGCTTGCGCTGCTGCTAACTCTTCCTCACTCATTTGGTCTTGTGGAATTAGTCCAGCATTTAGCATCTGTTCTCGTGCGCGGTCTGCCAGCGCATCGAATCCAGGCGCATCAATATTTCTAAACCATGTATCGCGTCCCAACTCCATTACAGTAGGGTCGATAGCTGCTATTCGTGCAAATTCTTCTGCTGCCTGCTCTCTCTTGCTTCGATAGTTCGCGCCAATCTCGCATACAACGTCATACTCACCCACTGATAAATCATTGAGCGTTACAAGCTGCCCTGTCTGGCTGTCTAGCACTTGGCGGTTAATGTCCGTCATTGTGCTTTCACCATCTTCGCCAAGTATACGCACCTGTCTTGTGCTGTCATACACACGCGGAATGGCGTTAACGGTAACACGCCCAGCGTAAAGCAACATCGCCTCGATAGCCTCAAACCACTTATCTATACCATTAGTGCTTTGGTCTACTTGCTTCTCAATCGCCACACCTGATTGCAGATTAGCGTTATTACCTAGCGATGCAGCGAATAACCCTGCTGCTTGGTTAATGCCGCCGTTGGTCTGCTCTATCAGCGTTTGCAGCTGCGGGTTAAGTATAGCGCCGCCTTGGTATGTTGGCGGGGCTTGATTAGGCACAAAGTTATAAAACTGA